>CERE01046911.1_pt1 | contig 12453 bp, 10 predicted proteins | sample 530911 | NCBI WGS metagenome assembly CERE01 (sample SAMEA2621092, study PRJEB7988) | marine metagenome | biome: marine biome (ENVO:00000447); feature: mesopelagic zone (ENVO:00000213); material: "saline water (ENVO:00002010), including plankton (ENVO:xxxxxxxx)" | depth 800 m
CCCGCCGATGGAACCGTCAAAGAGTTCTATTTTCAAGCGGGAGATTTAGTGGATGGTGGCGCGGAGCTATTGTCTTTCGAAGCGAGTGAGTAAAAACAAAAATGGGCAGCGTCTTCTCAGACGGTGAACGGTAGGTCATTGCGAGCGCGGCGCGACTATCTTTACTGGATTACTAGTGGTTGGATAAGTGATCTAATTCAAGAGATCGCCGCGTCGCCTTCGGCTTCTCGTGATGACGGGGCTTATCCACAGCGAGTCGGCCCCTCACAATGACGGGCTTTATTTTAAACTGAGAAGGCCTAGTGCATTCTTTTTTACAACAGACAACACAACATGGAGTGACCATGAGTTACCCAACACAGGTACGGATTGTTGAAGTCGGTCCGCGGGACGGACTGCAAAACGAAAAACAACCCATTGATGCCACTACCAAGATTCAGTTGATCGAAGCCTTAGCAAAAGCCGGTGTCGGCTATATTGAAGCGGGCAGTTTTGTGAATCCCAAATGGGTACCGCAGATGGCCGGTAGCGATGAGGTGTTTCAACAGACGACTCGACAAGCTAATGTGACTTACGCGGCCCTCACACCCAATATGAAAGGTTACGAGCGTGCGATTGAGGTCAAGGCCGATGAAGTCGCCATCTTCGCAGCCGCTTCGGAGGGCTTTAGTCAGAAGAACATCAATTGCTCCATCGACGAAAGCTTGCAGCGTTTCGAACCCATCATGTCTGCCGCGCGAGAAGCGGGCGTTAAGGTTCGAGGTTATGTCTCTTGTGTTGTCGGCTGTCCCTACGACGGCGACATTGCACCGGAGAAGGTCGTCGACGTCACCCAGAAATTACTGGACATGGGCTGCTATGAAGTTTCGCTGGGGGACACCATTGGTGTTGGCACACCGGCATCGATTGGCCGGCTTCTCGACCTGTGTCTAGAGTCCATTCCCGCCGATCGTTTGGCCGTTCACTTGCACGATACTTATGGGCAAGCCTTGGCCAATATTCTGGTGGCGTTGCAAAAAGGGATTGCGGTGGTCGACTCGTCCGTCGCCGGACTGGGCGGCTGCCCTTACGCCAAAGGCGCATCGGGAAATGTCGCCACCGAAGATGTGGTTTATCTGCTTAACGGTTTGGGCATTGAGCACGGTATTCATCTAGAAGAACTGGTCAAAGCCGGTGAGGAGATTTGCCAGTCCCTCTCTCGCGAGAACGGCTCCAAGGTTGCACGTGCCATTGTGGCAAAAGCGTCTTAGCCCGCCTCGATTCATGGGCGCCAGCCCTAAAACAAAACGAAACAAGACTAGTGGCGGCATCGTACTCGCCGCCGCCTAGCCTCCCCCTTCTAGAATCGACAAGCGAGTCGTCGCGGCTGACGTCACGCAACTCAAGTACACCGCATAAATCAGAGCTTCTCGCACTAGCGAGAAAAGACATCCACCAATTGGAAACCCAGCAGGCCTAGACACAATACCGCGCCCAACAAAGGCCAACTCGGCACCGATGTTAGCGGCACAAATCCCGGCTGTTTTCTGAGTCGTAACAATGAAAAATTCACCAGCGTAAAAATCACCAAAATAATAAAGCTGGTGGCTTTTGCCAACGTCACCAACGGCAGCCACAATGCCGCCATCAGCGTTATCGCCCCGACCACCAGAGTCGCAATCACCGGTGTTCTTGTACGCGACCAAACCCGAGAAAACACCTTAGGCGCTCGCCCTTGATCGGCCATGCCATACAACACCCTTGAAGCCATAATCAGCTGAATCAACACGCCGTTGACGATGGCAAATAGACTGATCACACCCACCCATGCCGCCACCTGCGGATGATTGTTCTGTAACAGGGCTTTTAACGGCGCGTCAGACGCCGACAGCTCATCCAGGGGCATCGCCAAGACTGCCACCACAGCAACCCAAACATAGAGCAAGGTCGACAAGGTTAGCGCCCACAGTATGGCGCGGGGCATAGTGGTTTGGGGGGATTTCACTTCTTCGACGATGTTCACCATATCTTCAAAACCAATGAAGGCGTAGAACGCGAGAAAGGCGCCACTAATAACGGCAAACCATTGGCCGCCAGAACTTGGCAGCCACAGCTGGGCTGCGTGCTCAGGAAACAAAGCCAGTACGTCGACATTAAAACCAATCAACAAGAACAATCCCGACAATTCGATCAGCGTAATGGCCGCCGCCAACCACAGGGATTCAGCAATGCCCCACACGGCGACTGCGGTCATCACTAACATCAATACGAATATGGTTAGCACTGGAGACACCCCAACAAAGCTGTTGAGATAACCGACAAAACCATTGGCCAAGGTCGCCGCTGAAACAATACCGGTAAAGACCACCAGAGCCCCAACCAAACGACTGAGCCAAGCGCGATGAAAACCCTCATCGACGTAACACACTTCACCGGCGCTCTTAGGGTAGTTCACCACCAGTTGGCAGTAGCTCAATCCTGTGATACCAGCGACGGTGGCCGCCATCACAAAGGCCAATGGCGCCAACAATCCCGATGCCGCCGCCACCTTGCCGGCCAAGACATAGATACCCGCACCGAGGATAGTGCCCAGCCCATAAAAGGTTAAAAGGGGCAGACTGATCCGTCGTGCCAAGATCGGACTTTCTGTGACTGTATTCGAAGAGGCTTGAGTCATTGCTGCTTCCTATCACGTAAACATCTAGATGAACGTTACAACAGAACAGTCGCCCGGCTACCAACGGGATTCATGCACCGGCATTTTGACGTGCAATTAACGCAACTCTCACCTGCAAAATGATCGTTTGTTTGGCACGGCTCTGACTTACACAATAGCTCATCACGTCCTTGCGCTCACTCTCAAGAGCTATGGCTCCGAATGCTCGCACGAGGTCCAATCCGCGCTATCGCTACCATAGAGGTTACTATGCTCGCCGCTAGAATTGACACCCTCACGTCCGCCCTGTCCCACAAACGGCAACTGCGACAGTTGCGCCAGTCTCAAGCCGACGGCTACCACTTAGTGGAGCTGGATTCTTGTTTTATACGCTATCGCGAAGCTGGGCGAGGCCCCAAAACGTTGGTACTGGCGGTAGATCCCCCGATCACCCTCGAGTGTTATGATCAGCTGCTGGCGCTGTTAGCGCCGGACTATCACGTGTATGTGTTTGAGCTACCGGGCTTTGGCTATTCAATGGTGAAAAGTGACTTTCAGTTTCACTTCGAAGCGACCATTGAAACGCTGCAGGAGCTGCTTCGCCACTGGAACGCAGGCCCTTACACCTTAGCGTTTCCCTGTGCGTCGGCCTTTTTCTCAATTGCTCTGGCCAATCAATACCCCGAATTGGTTTCCCATCTGGCCATGATCCAATCCCCCAACTGGCAACAAGAACAGGCGTGGAAGCATCGATTGGATCCCCATCGAGTGCTCAATCGTGCAGTTGTCGGCCAGCTGTTTATGAAACTTAAAAAGCGCCATGTGGCCGAACAATGGGTTAAGTTTGTCTCCAATACACCCGACTTTACTCGCGACTCTCTGCCACTGATTGATCGACAATTGAAGCACGGCGGCTGCTACTGTTTAGCGTCTGCGATGCAATACGGGCTGCCCGAGAAAAGTCCGACACTGCTGGAGGTGACTCAACCGGCACGCCTGATCTATGGCGAACAGGACCGCTCCCACAAAGCCACAAACTTCGAAACGATTCGCGATTACGGCCATCAAATTTCACTCCATCCGATTCATCAGGCTGGCCACTTTCCTGAATTGGAAGCTCCGGATATTTTCAAATCCTTTATTGATGAACTGCATCAATCCAATTGCTGATAGCTTGTTAGCCACTCGACCATGAGTTGTAACGAGGGGTCCTTATTGTTTTTTGCATAGACAAAATAGTAATACTCGCTCAACGACTCGAGCGGCTCTGTTAAGCAGACAAGCCGCTCTTCTTTAACGTCTTTCTCGATCAAAGGCCAAGCCGCCATCGCCACACCTAGCCCCTCGCGAGCAGCTTGTAAGGCCGTCTCTGCATCGTCAAAACTAATCCGATCGGTAGGCGCTAAGTGAGTAGATTGATGCGCCTGTTGCCATTGATACCAGAGCTGCGGCTGAGACGCCGCATCAAACCAACGCACGTGATTGAAAAACTCTAGTGCTCTCCCCAATCCTTTCTGTTGAATCAACTCAGGGCTGGCCACGGGCACGGCGTATTGGCGAAATAATTTTAGGGCAACCAAATCGTCTCGAGCTTCTGGGGCAAAACGAAAACAACCATCGGTTTTATGAACATCAAAGGATTGATAAGTTGAATCGGACTCAAAGCTCAATTGAATGTGGGGATGACGATTGGAAAACTCCGACAACCTCGGCAACAACCAATTGTTAGAAAAGTAAGGGAGCGCCGATAAGGTGAGGCTGGTTTTGGGGAGTTTGGGAGAAATCTCTGCAACTGCCGTAGCCAGCATCTGCAGCGAGCTTTGCGCCACTTGAAAGAGCTGTTGACCTTCGTCGGTGAGTTGCAGAGAGCGACTGTGACGGATAAACAGTGTCACATCGAGCGATTGCTCCAACGCCTGTATTTGTCGACTGATTGCCGAAGCCGAGAGATGCAGTCGCTCCGCCGTGTCTTTGAAACTGAGTGTTTCTGCAGCGACGACGAAGGTCTGTAGGGTGTTTAGCGCAAAAGGTAGCTTGTGCAAAAAATGCCTCAATGGCGGTGTCTCCACCGCTGCATGAATCTACTCGCTAGTCTAGAGTCACATCATCAAAGGTGGTCACTTCCCGCTCTGAATAATTCGCATCGCGACCTTCCATTTCAGACATCACCGCTTCGATCTGATTCGGACTCTTAATAACTTTGGCCTGTAAACGCTCTTCGGCTTTCAAGCCTTGGTATTCATCGCCATGCCAGGTACTGTCGAACAGATACTTACCGTAGGTAATGGCATTCGGGTTGCGGCGAGCAATTTGTTTCGCCATTGCCATCGCTGCCTCACGAGGGTTTTCGTTAACTGAAGTGACCAAGCCCAGATTCAACGCCTCTTCCGACTCGACCACACGCCCAGTAAAGGTCAGCTCTTTGGCCACATCCACACGTACAAGATCGCGCAGCGTTTGTGAGGTGGACATATCGGGAATCAATCCCCACTTAATTTCCATTACCGACAATTTGGTGTTGGGATGAGCGATACGAATATCCGCGCCCATGGCAATTTGAAAACCGCCGCCGTAGGCCACACCGTGCAATGCACAAATAACGGGAACTGGCATTTTTTTCCAGACATACCCCGGCAACTGATAGAAATTGGGGTAGAAGCCACCGCGCCCGGGACCAAATGGATCGGCATTGAAGTCGGCATCCTGAAAGTTCGCCAAATCTAGGCCTGCACAAAAACCACGTCCTTCACCGGACAGAACAATCGCACGAATGCTCTTATTCTCAGCCAGCTCTTTACCAACTCGATTGATCGCCTCAAACATAGGAATACTCAGCGCATTCATCTTGTCTGCACGATTGAAACGCACGTCGGCCACGTGATCCTGAATATCCACAGTCACCAGTTCAGTCATGGTACACCTCATATGTTTGTGAAGAATTGAAGTCAAAAATTGGATGGGCAGTGATTTTATCAGCTTTACCGAGACCGACTGCCCTATTCACTCGATGATTTATCATAGCCATCCTCGACGGCCTATGCCACGGTCAAACTTGCCAAATTAATGGTTAGATTCCATCAATCTCCGCACTATCTCAGATGCAGCCACCGCTTCGCACCCTCGAGTATTCTGACCACTCCAGAGTGGAGAAAAATCTCCACTATCCTGTGCCTCACATTTTTGACGCAAGGCAGTGATAGCAGTCGCCGCTTGAGGGAATGCCGGAGCGACCGCTGACATAGGCCCTAAGGCCTGAATGGCGCGATTGACAATACCGCGTGCGGGGCGCCCACTAAAGACATTGGTGATGCAGGTTTTTTCGCCCGCATCTGCTGTCAGGGCACGACGATGCACGTCACTGGTGGTGGCTTCATCACACAGGAGAAAAGCCGTTCCCACTTGTACGGCACTGGCACCTATGTCGAAACAGCGTTTGACCTGCTTTGAATCGCCAATTCCTCCCGCCGCGATAACCGGCAGATCAATAGCGCCTAGACACTGATGCAGCAGCTCTTCCATGGGCAATTGCTGTGTCAATCCGCTCGATAGAAAGTGCCCACGATGGCCGCCTGCCTCAAGCCCCTGAGCAATAATTAAATCGGCCCCGTGAGCTTGCAACCAACGCGCCTCCTCTACCGTGGTTGCCGTCACAGCAATCAAACTCCCCATCCCATGCACGCGATCCACAAGCTCGGCGCGAGGTAGGCCAAAATGAAAACTGACCACTTCTGGTCGATAGTGCTCTAGCACTTCACAAGCTTCATCACTAAAAGGACGACGCTCAGCACCGCTGGCAATGGAGGCGGAATCGATTTCGAATTCATCGAAGAACGGTTGCAAGGCACTCAACCAAGTCGGTGAAAAGCGTTGATCTTCTTGCGGTGAGCGGTGGCAAAAGAAATTCACATTGATCGGTCCGTTGAGGCGCTGGCGAAACTGACTCAGCGATTGGTCCAATTGCGAACTGCTCAGCATTGCCGCGGGCAAAGATCCCAAGCCTCCCGCCGCCGTTACCGCAACGGCCAATTCTATATCTTGCACACCCGCCATCGGTGATTGAATCAGTGGGTAATCAAGCTCTAACCCTAGTGGACGCATGGTAATTCCTCGGTCACGATCATTGGCTGCAGACATTAAATAATTCAACATCGTGCTGAGCGACAGATTGTGCGCCCATTGCCAAACTGATGCACGTTATACCCATCATCATCGATACGAATACCAACACAAGATATCGAGCGATAGCAACGGCGCCAACATTCTACTGCTCGATGATTCGGTCTCTATCACGAAGTGAGTGTATGACTCTCGATAGCGCTCTAAATCCAACAACAGCGCTGGGAACTGCCGGTAGCGCAGCACTAAATCAAACCCTATTTCCAAGACTAGTGCACTCAGGCAATGAGTATACGACTGAGCGCAGATCGTATATATTCAGACACTGAATCCTTCCCCTCACACAACGCATCAGTGACATGTCAGGCTTACCCAAAAACGTTCGTGGACGACCACGCAGCAGCGAAGCTCGCCAAGCTATTTTGAGCGCCTTTACCCACGCGGTAAGAACGCAAGGCTACAGCAAAACATCCATTGATCAGCTGTCCAAACAATCCGGTGTTAGCCGCTCAACCATCTATCGCTGGTACCCAGATAAAGTGGATATTGCACTGGACGCTGCCGCTGATACTGCCAAGAGCGCTAGAAATGCCCCTTTGACGGGTGATATGGACGCCGATCTCGAAAGGCACTTTAAGTACACTTTTGAAGCCGCCAATACGCTCGGACAGTTATTTACCGCAATGATGGCGGAAGCGCAGTCACAACCTGAGTTTTCTGAGCGTGTGTGGAAGGAATTTTCTAGTTTAAGGCGAGAGTATTTAAGTCGGATTCTGTTACAGAATGATCAATCCAATAGGGATATTGAATTGATTATGGATATGATTTTTGGCGCCGTTTGGTATCGAATGATGAGTGGTCACGCGCCGCTCGATGCAAATTTCAGCGGCGCCTTAATCGAAAAAATTAAAGTCCTTCTAGAGCATGATTAACAACCAAGCCGCATACACTACCATCGCCAATACACTTAACACGCCAATGGTGAAAAAGCGTCGTCGCTTAGGCACAAAATTGCTGCCCGTGTGGATGTAGGCGTGAAAATAACGACTGACAACAAATATCCACGCCAAACTTAAGGCAATCCAATTAACAACGCCAAGTGCATAGATGGCGCCGACCGCAACGTAAAAAAGCACCGGCACTTCAAATTGATTGCGGATGCAATTATTGACTTGCAGTACGTCATCGGGCCAGGCGTCTTCGTGCAAGGCGCGGCGTGATTCGTCTACGCGACCCTCTGCAACTGCGCGCTTTTTCACCGCGATCAATTTGAAGTACAGCAGTATTGCCAGCAGAAGATTGGCCAATAACGGCCAGAGGATTAAATTTCCCAACATGTTAACGACTCTTTTTTAGAGGTTTTATTACGTTGCCGTCTTTCATCACGAAGACGACGTTTTCCAGAATCGATACATCATCCAATGGATTGCCTTCAACCGCAATCACATCAGCGAATTTTCCCTCACTTAAGTCTCCCACACTATCTTGCCAACCTAGAAGCTCAGCTGACTTGCTCGTTCCAGCTTGAATGGCCTGCAATGGCGTCATGCCAAATTGCACCATGCGAGAAAACTGCTTGGCATTGTCTCCATGGGGGTAAATACCCGCGTCAGATCCCAGCACCACCCTTGCATTTGCTTTTACGGCCTGCGAAAAACTGTCTCTCTGAGTTTTCCCGACCAAACGTTCTTTATCAAGGTTTTCGACCGGCACCCCATTTTTTTCGCCCTCAGTGAGGGTGTACTCGGTATTGTAAATATCCATTGATAGATACGTGCCCGCTTTTTTGGCCATGCGGATGGTTTCTTTATCCAGGTAGCTAGCGTGCTCAATGGAATCGACACCCGCTCGAATTGCGAACTGAATCCCTTCGGTTCCGTGTGCATGGGCTGCGACTTTACGACCATGCGTGTGCGACTCATCGACAATCGCTTGCATCTCCTCCAAAGTATACTGACGTTGCCCCACCTTAGTTCCCTTCGAAAAAACACCTCCCGTGGCACAGAACTTTATCCAATCAACACCGTATTTTACGTTCTTTCGCACCTGTTGACGCACCCCCCAAGGGCCGTCTGCGACACCATCAGCTCGCTGCTCATAGGAGTGATTGAGGCTGTTATCATCACAATGCCCACCGGTAATCCCCAGTGCTGGGCCAGATACCGCCATGCGCGGACCCAAAACCTCTCCCGCATTGATCGCATTTCGCAGCGCGACATCCTGATAATCCGAAGCGCCCACATCTCGCACCACGGTAAAACCCGCCATCAATGTGCGCTCTGCATTGACAACCCCGCCAATCACCGAACGATGCGGGGATTGAAATAGGCTCGAGTAATAATCCGACGACAGGGGTGCCATTAGATGAGTATGCATATCCATCAGCCCCGGTAATAGCGTGGTACTGCCGAGATCAATGATCTCGCTCACGGAGGGCAAATCACTGCGATTCTGTGTAATTTTTTTGATGCGGTTACCTTCGATAACAACAAAAGGCCGATCAATCAGTTTGCCAGTCTTAACATCCAGCAGGTAGCGAGCGGAGAGTACTTTTGTTGTTAAACCGACGTCTTCAGCCTGCAGAAAACCACTGAAAGACAAGAGGGTAAATAGAATGGCTACAGATTTTAATATGACTCTGAAATTCATAGGATACACTCACCATTGAATATGGTTGTCGTTAAAAATGGATTTTAAATCCCCTAAATGCTCTTCATAAACTCGCCACCGATTCAATCCGCGGGTATAGAGTTTTTCTCGAACTTGAACCGAACTCGCCGTGGCCACAGGTGCCTGATTGTCGTGAAACTGTAAACATTGAGACTGCCAAGGGAGATCGCAATACTCCAGCAGTCGCTGAGACTCACTCTCAATATCGCTGACAACATTTTCATAGCTCAAGAAATGAAGTCGAGAACCGTAGCGCTGGCGATACTCAGAGAGCAGTTGATTAAAACCGACAAAGTACTCACCGGTATCCGACAAATTGTAAGCGTAGTTGTAGTACGAGTATTGTGTCGAAAATAACTGGCGATAATTACTCAGACAAGTGTCCATTGGATTTCGCTGCACACACACAATTTTGGCTTGAGGAAGCGCCTTGAGTATCAGTGGTACATACATGTAGTTCAGCGGCATCTTATCGATGAAATAGTTTTTCCCGTGTAAAAAACGTTGTGTTGATTTTAAATAAGCATCGCCCAATGACTGAAAGTCTAAATCAATACTCTTCGCTAGTGTTTCTTCATCTAACACCCACTGCGACGATGTTTTTGCCAGCTGCTTAACCAGCATAGAAAAATTTGCCAACTCCCCGGCAGAGATGACCTCATCATGACTGGACAAGATTCTTTCTACTAAAGTGGTTCCCGTTCTCGGCATACCGACAATAAATATCGGCGTAACAACCGACAGTTCAGAAGCCGAAGCACGCTCGTCCAAACGCGGCATGAGTTTCTTGATAGTTTCAATGTTTTTTCTATCGTGTTCAGGTAAGTAGTCGGTCGATTTCGATTTTCGTTGTTTACCCTCGGTTAAGTACTGAAACGCCAAATCATACTCTTCTAGATCTTCATACTCTTTTGCCAGCGCGTGCCCTAAATGAAGATACGCATCAACTGAGTTCTCATTCAACTGCGCCCACTGCTCAAGCAAGCGATCGATATGATTCGACTGCTGTGTTTGACGCTTCAACTGAGACAAAGACGAATGACTGCGATAGTGAGCGGGATCAATAACCAAAGCCTGTTCATAGGCCTGATCCGCCAATTCAAATTGTCCGGAGAATTGGTAACAGGACGCCAGGTTGTATTGATAGCTTGCATCTAAGGGCTTTAAACCGCAGGCCTTTTCAAACAACGGCAAAGCGTCTTCATGCATACCGAGTCTTGAATAGATAACACCGAGGCAGTCAAATTGATGCGCGTTTTGAAATCTGTCGATCTCGAGGGCAATCAACCCCGCAAGCAGCTGCTCCCGTTGATTCAATTCCAACCAGCACTGAAATCGAAACAGCTGGCAATCGATATGGCTGGGAGAAAATTTTAGGGCGCGAGCAACGACCTCTTCGGCCTTTCTCACATTGCCATGTTCGTAGGCAATCTGTGCCATAACAAAATAGCCATCGGCGCAATGTGGGTCCTGCTGAAGAACCGTCATAGCTTGCTGATGAGCAACCGCAAAGTCTCTCTTCGCCAACGCCAGATGAGCTTGCTTAATAGCTTGGCTGATATTCGGCACAAACAGTCCTTATCGTCTTTGGAATAGATTTTGTAAAGATCATCCTCGATATCTACGTCGAGAACAACCTCTATAGATTGGCAGTACTAGCCCGAAGCTTTCAATGGTGGAAGCCTGCCTCGGTATGCGTGACAACAAAAAGGGGCTAAAAGCCCCTTTACTAACTCGATCAATCTAAGATCACAACAAATTACAAATCAAACTCGTAAGATGCTCGAATCCCGATGGTTCTCGGTGTGAGTACGTTGTTAAAGTAACTCCGAGTTGCTACTGGATCACCATTGATGTCCGCCACGCTTTGAATGCGAGCAACATCGCTGCGCACGCCAGTCACCGCGTACTTGTCAAACAGGTTGTTGGCATAGAGCGATACATTCCATTGATCTAAATCCAGTGACGCCGAGAAGTTGTGCACGGCATAGCCAGACAACGCCTCAGCATTGCCTTTCTCTCCCGTTTTCGTCAGTACATCGCTGACCGCCGTAATACCATAGTTAAAGGTTAAGTCCATTCCATCCAACGGTTGTACGTAGGTCGCGTATAAGTTTCCTTGATGCTCTGGAGAACCTGGTAGACGATCCCCATCTTCGCCGTCAAAACGCTGAGTGGTGAAGCCTGGAGGCGTTACAGTAGAAACTAGATCAGGCGCCTCGTCGGTTAGCTCCGCCTTGGTGTATGAGTAACTTCCTCGCAGCGAAAACCGCTCCGTAATCAGCCAATTGAAAGACATTTCTACACCACTTGATTCCGCGCCTTTACCATTAACGGTAATGGGCAAGGAGGCATTTTCGGTGGTGGATGCTAACTGTGGGTCCGACCAGTCGACATAGAATACCGCCCCATTAAAGGTGAGCTGTCGATCCAACCAAGTGGTGCGAAAGCCGATTTCGTAGTTTTTGGTTTCATCCGGTTGATAATCCAATTCATCGGGCAGCGCACAGGCGGTTTGGGTATTGGGTGGCAGGAACGACGGGCAAGCCGCGACACCATTACCTGAACCGATTCGATAGCCTTCGGAATAAGTAAAATACGCCATCACATCTTCCGTAAACTGATAGGACGTATTGAACTTAAACAGATTGCCATTTTCTTCTTGGACGGCTTTTTCAAACTCAAGCACAATGGAATCTTGTGGATCACCATCGTAGACCGTTCTTAACAGAGGAAAGTCTACCGCACTGTTGGTTTCGTATTCGTAATCGTAGTGACGAGCACCAATAGTAACATCCCAATTGTCGGTAATATCGTATGACACTTCACCAAAGAAAGCCCACTCGGTGAGCTCTTCTTCATCCACGGAGAAGTATTCCAGTGAATCCGGCCTCAGTTGAACTCCGCCGAAGTTATCCACCGCGAACTGATCCATGCCGGGAGTGAATTCTTTGGAGATGGCATCGGCTTCCCACTTATTGTAGAAACCGCCGAAGATCCACTGTAGAGGTCCGTCGTTTTGAGACACAAGA
>CERE01108166.1_pt1 | contig 12433 bp, 9 predicted proteins | sample 530911 | NCBI WGS metagenome assembly CERE01 (sample SAMEA2621092, study PRJEB7988) | marine metagenome | biome: marine biome (ENVO:00000447); feature: mesopelagic zone (ENVO:00000213); material: "saline water (ENVO:00002010), including plankton (ENVO:xxxxxxxx)" | depth 800 m
TTTACCCGCTTCAAAGCTTGCTTTGAGGCGGGCTGTCAAAGACGACAACTATCCATGGAATGGATTGTCTCTAACAGAGGAATGCTCAGGGAGTGAGCGCTGTGCTGAACGGAAAGCGTCAACAGAAAGGCCAGATGATGGTCTACGTCACGGTAATGCTGCTCGTGATAGTAGGCGCTGTTTTCTATGTTTTTGATGGCTATACCATCAGTGGAGAAAAAACCCGGCTTCAGGGTACCGCTGATGCCGCGGCTTACAGTGTCGCGGCTGTCGAAGCAAGAAACCTCAATTTCCAGGCGTACACCAACCGGGCAATGATCGCGAATCATGTGGCAGTGGCTCAGGCCACCACTCTGGTGAGCTGGTCGCGATGGCTTGATCGAACGGCTGAGAATATTGCCACAGCAACCCGGTGGATAATTCCACTGATACCTGTCACTACGATTATATCCCAGGCGGCCAGCACCCTAAATTCCACGATAGATCAAGTCATGAGGGTGGCTAACTCGGCCTTAGACAAGTTGATTCTGGCTATTTCTGCAAGCCAGCAGATCATGCATGCCAATACCGTAATGATGGCAAGGGAAGCCTACTCGGACGTTGTTAAAGAAAACGATAGCGAAGTGGATGCGCTTTACACCCTTACTTCACTGGATAGTTTTAGAAAAGCCCATTTTGATTTCAGCAATCAATACAGTCCTGAAAAGGCATATGACGATTGTGGAAGCTGGACTTCTGGTGGCTGGACCAATACGGGTTCTGGATTTCTTGGGTGGGAGTGGAGTCCTCCTAAGTGGACAGCTCCAGGAAGCAAGATTGATCGTCAATATAGTGATGAGTTTCGGAATATCTTGCTGAAAAGCCGGGACAGATTTACGACCAGAAGAAATCAATTAGCCGGGTTGATGAAAACCAGAGTCACTGTACCGCTTTTTTCAGAGTTCTGGATGGAACGAGAGGGCGGAACAGAACTGATCATGAATACCAAGAACTGCGGACCTTATTTCAAGTGGTCCGCAGTGGATACGCTTTCCATGCATTATGCATCGGCGGAGTGGGATTGGGGTGTTTTTAAAGGATATGACGACAAGGGTGAAATGCTGCCGGTAGGTTGGGGAGCTGCACAGAGCGGTAACAACAGCAACGACATAGTTGATTATAGGAAGGCCCATGGTGAGAAGCCCTACTGGAAAAGGAACGGTATGGCTTCAGGGTTGGCTCGGTGGGAGTTTGGCCAGCAGCAACCTGTTACGTCCTATGTGGGGATGCGGGATTTTCGTGCTCTTGCTGACCCCGGACTTCTGGATGAGGGGCCGGGTCTGATTGTCGCTGTAACAAAACCTGCGAATGCTAAAGGGCTGCAAACAGCCACAGAGCTAACGGGAGCAAGTGGCTGCGCCGAGCAGGCCCAAAAAGATGATTTCATGGATGGGCGAATGGTCAGCGTCGCCAAAAGCCGGGTTGTTTTCCGCTATCCCCATGATCTCCACCCACGATCCAGTGGTACAAGGGAGTACGGAAATCTCTATAACCCGTATTGGGAGCCGGCTCTGACAGACCTCTCATCAGTGGAAAAAATCAGTATCAGAATCGGGATTGGTGTCACCGGTAATGGTGCTGTGGGTCAAGCATGCAATGACGCGGGAGGGACAACCGGTAGTGGTGATGATAGTAGCAATAACCAGAATAACGGTCTCCCTGAATCCAATAAAGAAAACGGCAATGAGTCTCCGGACTCCGGCAATGCTGACGCTGAGGACAGTGGTGGAAATGAACAGCCACCGGTATGCGACACGAACGTAACGGTATAGAAAACGGAATTTGACTACATTTCAGGAGTAAACGTGAACGCAACAAGAAACGATAGTATCAGGATTATCTCCTTAGCCGTGATAATCAGCCTGCTTGCGGGCTGCGGTGGTGGTGGCGGAGGTGGCTCTGCTGCTATAGCGGCGCAGTCCAACACAGCAGGGCAGGATGCGGTAGTGAAAGAATCATTGCGTCTGGTCAAACCTGCTTCGTTTGTGGATGAAGACGCTGTAGTGATACTGGCACCAGGATCAGTTATCGATGACACAATGTTGCTACTTATGCGGATGCCAGTGAACTTGAGTTTGGCTCTTGGTGTAGATCACACGGGTTCAGGAAGGGCTTCGTCCAGCTACTCATGTGATCAAAGTGGCAGTTTCCAGGTGCTGGAGCAAAAGTTGGAGGCGATACAGTCACCTTATAACGGCGGAAACTTCGACATGATTTCATCAGTCGATAATAGTTGTGTGGAGAACACTGCAACTTCTGGCGGAAGTCCAGCAACTGTAAATGGATTTCGGAAAATTGGCTATCCCGTATCCGGACTTGGGAGCGGAGAATTTTCTAATGAAACCCACTTTATTGGCTACGAGCAATCAGGAAAGAGCATTGATGAGCCCTTTACAGCGAAAGGTGTACTGGGTGGACATATTGATCAGTCACGGTACCTGAGTGGGCATTTCCTTCTTGAGAGGGAAGACATTGAAAATGAAGCATACGGTGATACCGGAGGTGGTACGAGTCAGTATTCAGTTGTAAGTATGTCGTTTGATCTTGATGATAAGAAAACGGTTTATCTTACTCAGTTGGGTGATGAAAAAAGCAATCTGTGGCTTGAATACGAGCCGCACGGTGATGCCTCAGTAGATGAGTTGCATATCGAACGTTATGAAGGGGTTTATGGAAGGGAGTGGTTGGAATTTCAGGGTGGTGAAGTGCCAGAAAGCTGTCCGCAAGGACGCTTCCATGTGAAGACTGTCTCCGATTTGTATGTCGGCAAGGAAGATGACGACCCGCAATATGCCGACGACAGCTACCGGATCAGTAGTGGTTCCCTGCAGATGGAGGACGAAAGCGGCAAGACTGCCACGGTTGTCTATAACGGCGCAGCAGAAACCATCACCGTCTCTCTCGATAGCGGCATCCCAAAAGTTTATACCCTCCAGCAGGTAGAGGATCTGCGTTATGAGCGTTGCTTAAAGGCCGCTTTGGGGTTCTAGTCTGAAAATCGACTACCTATTTCAGCTATCAGGGAAAAGGATAACAATGCGCCAGGGATACGGGTGGTTGACAGTCTGGATTTTCATCGTCGCTATACCGGCAGCTGGGATGGCCAGTGATATGGCTGCCCCTGCCGGAATATGGTCTGAGGCTGCACAACAGGAAAATATTCTGGTGGGTAACGATAACAACACCCAGGTCCTGATCATCTATGACCCGAACTGTCCCTACAGTGCTATTCATTACACCAGATTGAAGAAGATCATCCCGGAATTCTCCGCCCGATGGGTCGCGGTTTCCTATTACAAGAACAACAGCAATGCCAGAACTCGGGCAATAATTGAAGCGGATGATCCTGCGAAGGCTTTGGACGAAAACTTTTCCTCCTACGACTACGAGCATCAGCAGGGAGCATGGCCGATAGATGATCAGAATGACGTGGTCACTGTGAATGATAAAGAGTTCAAAGACCGCTGGCAGTCATGGGCCGGGGCAACACCGCTAACGCTGGTTCGTCGCCAGGACGGAACCACAAGAATGTTCTTCGGTGCAATCCATAACCAGGAAAAGCAGGAAGCCTTCCTGGAATTCATGGATAACTACCTGAAATAAAACGTGGGAAAAGGAATTTCCGTGAACAAGGTTGCTGTAAATCAGCACAGCGCATGGATCCGCGATAATGCCGTTACAGAGTCATTATGGTGTAGTGTCATTCTTCTTATAGGTCTGTGCTTGCCATCTATGGGTCTCTCTCTGGAGCAATGCGAAGATCCGGGGGTGTGTTTTGAAAACCAGGCATCTAAACAGGCCTGGGCAGACCAGAATCAGTGTGGTTTCGGTGGCGATGCGGATGGGCTTGGTAATGATCTGACGGGAGATGGAACCGATGGCCCGGGTAACGGTGCCCCGAAAACCTGTTCTGCGCCAGATAATTCGCTTTTCCCGGGCGCCAGTCAAAATGATTTATTCAATTCAAGCGCGGTCCAGACTTCAGCCAGCACCCTTAACATCACGCCACGAAATGGGCTGTCTGATACGGGTGCTTCCGTACAGACTGGTATTAGTGCCACCCATGTGGGCAACCCAATCCATGTGGTTACCGGTAATAAATATCAGGCTGAAAAGGATATCGATCTGCCGGGGCTAAATTTTGTTCGTCACTACAATAGCCTTTCTACGTTTCATGGGCCCTTCGGTAACAACTGGCGCCACGGCTTTGATGTCCGTTTTGTCGATCATGGCAACAAGGTTTACCTCTGGCAGGCGGATGGTCGCCGTATTGATTTCTCACTGACGGGATATGGGGATAACTCAGAACGCCATATGACTCCGGTGCAGAAAGGCGATGGCGAGCTGGTTATCACTGGTGAACAGTATCTCTGGCGCTGGGAGAATGGCACAGAATTGCTGCTGTTGAACAAGAAAGGTGGCCGCCTGGCCAAGGTGACTAACAAAAGCGGCGCCGAAATCCTACTGGAATATGACCGTCAATGGCGGTTGTCAGGTGTCAGGGAGCAATTGAAAGCGGAGCACGATAGTGATCAGCCTGCGAAAATGACCAGAAGAGATTTGGATTCCTACAACCGTAACCAGCCCATTCGACAGATCAGCTTTTCCTACAATGACGATGGCAAGCTGGCTGAAGCTAATGTCGTAGGCGGGCAGCATGTCCACTATGACTATGACAGTAATGGGCGCCTTTACCGGGTCCGTTATGATGATGGTGCAGAACGCCACTATCACTACGAGAATGATGCCTTTCCTAATCACTTGACCGGGATAAGCAGTGGCTTTGCCGGGTCAGTTTCTGTGGCAAGTGATAATAAGAGCAAGACAACACGGATTTCCACCTGGTCTTACGATGAAAAGGGGCGGGCAATATCATCCACTCGCCAGGACCGAGCCCGCCAGAATGTCGCTCTTGAATATGGTGATGGCGAAACCTTGGTCACCGATCAGGATGGTATGACTAGCCGATACGTTACCTCAATGCTCGGTGGTGTGCCGCATGTCACTAAAGTGACAGGGCCAGGGTGTGGCCCCTGTCAGCGGGGAGACACTGAGTATGTCTACCGTGGCGGTTTCGAGCTCGTCACCGATACCTCTGAGAGCGAAGCGCCGCTCTTCCAGGGGAATTACAGCCGTATTGAAAGGGATAGTGTTAACCCGGACGGCAGGTATGTCCTTGAGATCACCCGTAACAAGCAGGGGCTTCCTGTCATCGTCACTGAGGCAGGCTGGTCACCCGTCGAAATCGGCAAGTACAAGAAAATAGTACGTACCTCACAATACAAGTGGGATAAGGGGCGACTGCTGGAGCACGATGGGCCGCTGGAAAATGGCCCCAAAGGCACCCCTGAAGACTCCGACATCACCCAGTATCACTACAACGACAAAGGGTGGCTGATAGCGAAAAACCTTCCCATGGGGTTGACGGAGTCCTTCGAGTACGACCAGGCCGGCAGGGTCATCAAGTCAAGGAAAAAAGACGGGATTGTATCCACGATGCAGTACGACGTGCGTGGGCGCCTGTCTACCCTGTCACGGGCAGGGCAGACCATCACACTCACCTACGATGATCAGGGCAAGATCAGCACTATCAAGAATCTTCTCGGTCAGTCTTTCATGCTCGAGCATGATGCGTCCGGTGATCTTGTTGCTATTACGGATCAGGAAGGTCAAAGGATAACCTTGGAGTATGGCCTCGACGGCAGGCTGAATCAGAAAAGCTTCTTTGATGCAGAGGGGGAACTGTCCCTGAAAAACTCAACTGATAAGAAAGATCTAGCTGCGCTGTTTAGCGATAATGATAGATCAGAGGTTTTTCAAAACGGTAATAATAAGAGAAGCATTAGATTTGATTCGCAAGGGAGAATTACCTCATACCACTATGATGATTTTGGCCGCCTCGTCAGAACACGAAGTCCTGTCACGGGAACAACAAGTTACCGTTATGATGTAGCAGATAATCAAACCATGACCCGTTACAGTGATGGTTCTGAGATAAAGAAAAAATATGATGTGGCCGGAAGGCTAATCAGGCGATCTAGCGAATCAGAAGTGGTTTCGCTTAAGTGGGACGACAATAGTCGCCTGTCAGTTGTGCACCATGAAACAGATGGTCATGGTATTTATACAGAGTCATTCCACTACAACAGTATTGGCAAGCTGTCTCTGCACAAGCGAATCTATGATGATGCTGCCTTTGAAACGGGCTACCAGTACGATCGTTTCGGGCGCCTTACAACCAAGACGTTACCCGATGGGGAGGTCATACAATACCGATACCATGCCGAAAATCACCCCAAAGCTGGGTCATTGTCTGCTGTTGAAAGAAAGGGGGTATTCGGCAACAAGCCCCTGATTAAGGGTATCAATCGGCCAGGGGAGGCGATCAATGATCGTGGATTCGATTTTTTCAATGGGCTCAGCCAGAGACGGTCGCTCGATGTGGACGGCAATATCACGTTTGCGGGCGGACCCCAGATTGCCTATAGCGATATAGAATGGCACCAAGGGCTCCTTGGCAGTCATATGAAGGCAGTGTCTGCAATCCAATCGTCAAGGGAGCAGGAAGGAATTGATCCTGTCGTTACACAGGACGACAAGCTCAATGTTATCCCTCTTAGCTACTCACGTTTCGACAAACCTTATAACCCAGTTGTTGACTATTTTTACCCGGCTGATCCCTCGCCACATGAGGAACGAGGATACCTGCGCAAAACGCTGGAAGTGATAGGGTTTGCCAGCAAGTTAACGGCGCCAGACGGACAAGGAAAGAATGATCGGCCAGTAAAATGGGCATCTGCAAAGTATAACCGACGTGGCGAAATGCTCAGCGATGGCAGTCATCACTATCAGTGGGATGCTTTTGGCAGGATCACAGCTGTTTATGAGGAAGGGAGTGCTGGAAGTCGTAACCTTGTAGCCAGCTACCGATACAACTTCTTCGGGGAGCGGATTTCGAAAACCGTCTATGCAGAGTCTAAGGGAAGCCAGGATAGTGGTGTGACCACCTTATTCTTGTATGACGGTAATCAAATAACGGCTGAGGCCGGGCGTAATGGCATCAAGCGTCAGTATCTCTACCTTGACAACAGGCCTGTGCTACTTCGTGAGGATAATCAATATTATCCCGTCCATACAGACCATCGATATGCCCCCCTTGCCGTAACAGATAAAAAACGGCGCGTCATATGGAGGGCAAAAGTTGGCGATAACGGTGCCAGCATCCGAAACGATGGTGCTTGGCTGACAATGCCCTTACGCGGTTCCAACCAGTATCATGATGCAGAAACAGGCTTGCATTACAACATCCATCGATACATGGATCCCGTCTATGGTCGATATTTAAGCCCCGATCCCATGGGCCTCGAGGTTGGTCCAGATCTGTATGCCTTTGCGTTGGGCAGACCCCATGAATTCATTGACCTCGCAGGCCTTTCACCTGTTGAAACTGGCGAGGCAAGTACTGGTGAAGGTTCTGGCGATTACCTTTCAAAACCTGCGGCCAATACTCAAACAGCACCGCCATTGAATGGCGCCTATACCAGGGCTAGTGGTTCGTCGAGCAGTGCGGATGTAGCTCTATCTGCTATGGGCGAGCTTATGCTGGAGAACTCTCTTGGTTCACATGAAGATTTTCTTATTAAGAAAATATATAGGATTTATGATGATTGTATTGGCGATCCCAGCCAGCGAAGGTGGGTTAATTCTATAGATCAAGCCCGACATGATTTGTATATATCTGAGACCCAAATGCTGCAAGGCTTCCTTGCTGCGTATGAGTTATCAAATTCTAGAACTGTGTCTCTGGTATTAATTTTAAACAATCCAGCGGTAGGCTCTGTTTCAGCTATATTGAGAGAGGTTCTTAAAAGTGAAGTGCAAAGTGCGCTTTTAAGTCCTGCAAATAAAACTCTGTTGGCAACAGTCGCTGAAGTTGCAAATTCTGGTGTTGGAGGTGATCCAATTGAGTATGTTGAGGTTACAGAAGATGATATTAAATTGATCGATGAGGATGATTTTAAGGATCTGATAAAGGAGGTTGTTGAAATAAAGGCTATGTTGGCCAAAGAGATAAGAGAAGAGAGCTATCTCTCAAATGCTGAGAGTCAGCAATTAAGAGACCAGCAAAGAGAGAAGGAGAGAGAGAGAGCAAGAGAACAACTTCGTGAAAGTTACGAGCAAGAAATTATTGATTACATTAATGATTTGGAAGGGCATTTAAAGATTGCGGAAATGCAGCTCGATATTTTCATGGAGATATTGTCTGAATCAGTACTTGAATACGATCAATACTGGGATGGCGTAGGTACTGGGGAGATTGAGCTAAATCCGGTATTGGAGAAACAGATTGGAAAGAATATTTCAGACGCTCAAGAGTTATCACGTGATGCGGCATATAGGGTAAATGGAATCCAGGATTTTCTCTATGAGGCGCATAGAGTATTAGATGAAAATAAGGGTAACAAAGAAGTTGATCTTGTTGAGCTTCAGTTATATAGAAACTGGGTTTATCAAATGGTTTTAACTAGTGGCAATGTGGTTGATAAGCAGAATTCAATCATAAAAAATAGGTTTGATTATGAAGTGCGCTAGACTGATTTTTATTTTCTTGTCACTCGCTGTTGCTTCCTGTTCTTCTGATGTTGAAGTGGAGGTTGATAGAATTTTCATTGAGCAGTGTCTCAGGAATAATGTCAGCGAAGTTAAGCTGGGGACTAGAGCTGGCATGTTGCAGCGATTATTCATCAGTGAATCATGCTTTTATAATAAGGATGAGCATGGTGGTGTGGGGTTGCCGGTCATGGATGGAAAGCTAAATGCCGTAATTTGTCCAAAATCTCATGGGGTTTGTGGTAGCTACGAATGGATGTACCTAGTCTTCTCTTACTATATTCATCCAGAAATGTTGCGGCAGCATGTTGATAAAAATAAATATATCGAAGAGAAGAATGGGTTCTCTGTTTTTGAGTACAGTAACAAGTTGAGGGTAATGCTGCCTATAAATTATGAGGGTTATTATCTTACCTGTAGGTATGGGAAAGGTGTTGGCTATCATGGTTGTACTATGAATGGTGGCCTTTATAAGGATCGAGTCAGATACAAGCTTTATTATCGTGGGTCTTTTGATGAATTTGATTTTCACAATATTAATGAGGAGGTTAATAATTTTATTAATCAATCCGTAAGATATAAACGTGATTAGTGGTTGTGAGCTTAATGTAATACTCAGAGCAAGGATGAGGATTGAATAGCTTGCCATTGTGCATCCGCAATCCTTGCTTGCGGATCCTTTGTGAATTAATCCTGATTTCTCTGATGAAATCGAAACATGGCTGTAGAGTTATCAAGGATGAGAAAAATGTATCAGTTGTCATGAAAAAGAAATTATTAATTATATTAATGATTTGGAAGGACGTTTGAAGGTCGCGGACAAGCAAAATAATACTGCTATGAGACTATTGAGCGACTCTCGCGCAAACTTTGATAAATATTGGCTGGAGGTGAATTTTGGTAGGGTAGAGCGTGATCGAGAGCTTGAGAAGGAACTTGAAGATCAAGTTGGTCATGCTGTTAGTTTTACACATGATACCGCCTGCTCTGAAAGTAAGATCAGGAATTTTATCTATGAGGCTAAATATGCCGTAGATCAAATTAATGATGACCCATTTATCGATCTGGCTGGGCTTCAGTTGGATAGAAATAGAGTTTATGAAATGGCTGTGGCTAGTAAGAATGTTATTTATCAGCAGGCTTTGACTATAAGAAGTTGAGTTGACAATGAAGATAATTAGGCTGTTCCTTGTATGTTCGGTTTTCGCTTCATGCTCCTCTGATAATGGACCTGAAGCTAAGAATGGTTTGATCGATCAATGTCTGCAAGATCCGGTGAAAGAGGTGACGCTTGGGAGTGGGAGGGGGGGATGGCGGCAGGCTTCTATATCGCTGAGAAATGTATTTATGATGAATTTGTGCATGGGAGTATGGGGCTTCCCGAAACGGAAGGGTACTTGAATGCCGTTTTTTGCCCAAAAAAGAATGGCGAATGCGGAAGAGGGGAATGGATACCTTTGGTTTTTGCATACTATATTCATCCCGAAATGCTATGGCAGAATCGCATGGCAGATAAATACATTGAAGAGGTTAATGGGTTTTCTGTGTTTGATTACAAGTATGGGATGAGGAAGTTGCTGCCAAATAATGACGAAGTTTACTGCCTTACTTGTAGGCATGGCGAGGGTCATCAATATTATGCCTTCACCATGAGTGGCGGTGTTTATAAAGATCGAGTCAGATACAGGGTCCATTACCCTAGTTTGTTTAAGCGGAATGACTTCCACAGTATTAATAATCAAATTAATTCTTTTATCGAGAGCTCCGTCAGGTATGAGGGTTAAAGTAATGCCTGATGTTATTTGGTAATAGTGAGTGGGTTTAATTTTCCGTCAACCCTGATAGCGGTTGAGTAGGGTTAAATTATGTGCTTCATCATTTTTTTATTGTTCATTTTAATGGTGTCAGGCTGCTTTTCAGATAATGAGCCTGTTGCAAGTTTAAGTCATTCATGGTGCGTTGATGGTGATGCTGATCTAGTGAAAATTAAAGACCGGTTCACAATCCCTAATGTGATTCCTGTGGGAGAGATTAAACTCAGGGTCGAGTCTTCTTGCCTTGATCCCGTATCTAAGATTGATCCCTATACAAACCCATACCGAAATAGTGATGGAATGAATATGCTTTTTTGTCTTCCTTACCGTGACGAGTGTGGTGAGCGTCCCAACTCTTACATGACGGTATTCAAGGAAGATACAAAGATTAGCCTTAGGAGCTCATTGAATGTGGCACGGAGCAAGGATTTTATAAGTTCGGGTTCAGGTGTTGATATCTATCAGCGGGTTTTTTCGAGTGACAATGACGTCGAGGTTGACCAGACCTACTATGTTGATAGCGAAGAGAAATATGTTGTCTCGTGTGTTCGAGAAAATACCGATAAGCAAAGATGCCTTTTTGTTGCTGCGGACAACAACTTTCCATTTTCGTATTACCTGACAGTTCATGGTGATCCTGGTGTTAAGTGGGAAGATGTTTACAGGAAAATGTCTCGGTTTTTCAATGATGCAGTGGTGAGTCAGTGACTTTTTTGACTTGGCACAGCCAATGATGTCTGACCTTTGTAGATAAAATCTGTTATGGGTTCTCAAGGATGAGAGATAATTATCGTTCATGCAGGAATATGCGTGGCCAATCCCTCGTTGGATTTCTCGTGGCCACGATATTTGTGCTTGCCCCCGCGTTTATCGGTGTTTCCTATCTCGCCAAGGCCGGCGAATTACGTCACAAGACCTATGAAGCTGCCCGCTACAGCGCCTGGGAGAAAGTGGCCTGGCCAGGTGGCGGCGCTGGCCATAGCAAGAGTGATCAACATTTGGCATGGGAAGCCCGTTACCGGGTTATGGGTAAGCCGGATCATGTATTCAACAGCCTCACGGATCACAGGGCGCCGGGTTCTGCAGACCAGGCAATGCTCGATCCCATGTTGTATAGCGCTTATCTGAATCAACCCGGATATATCACTGTAGCGAAAGGTGCTAAGACGTCTTCGACCGGTGCAGCCGTAGCCTCCAGCACCGTCAAAGCTGATCTTGGTGGGATTCTTGGTTCGGGGGGAATGAAGCTGGTGGTGGAAGGGTTGGATCTGGATACCACGGGTTATCGTAAGGCTGCTGTGGAGATGCCGCTTGAGGACCCTGATCAGGCCTGGATTCCGGCCAGTAACTTGTCCATGAAACATCATTATGTGCTGCTCGATAACGCCTGGAATGCGGCAAGCCCAAGTCAGGCGAAATCCCGTGTAAAGAATATGGTCCCCACGGATCTGCTGGATAACGGGGTAATCAGAACAGGTTTAAACCTTGTGGGGTCCATCTTTCCTGAGATCAGAAGCGATAACCTCGAGTTTGGCAAGGTGGATGTGGAAGTGGCGCCATGTCAGCGGTTATCCACTTATTCTGGTTCTACAGCGCCTTCGGCCTGTCGTTGAGTGACAACATGATACTAGTCAATCGTTTGCTCATTTGTGCTGGCTTGCTGCTTTCCAGTATTGCCCATTCTTCAGGCTGGCCAGACGTTCCCGTGCCTGAGGGCGTCAGCGTCACCCAGGTTTCTGAGGATATGGTATTCAATGGCGTGCCTATGAAGATATTCAGTTTTGAATACCTTCCCGGAAGACAAAAGCTGCTTGATTTCTACCGGAATTCCTGGCGCGAGGAAGAAGTTGAGTTCAAGGAGCATGAGCAGGGTCAGTGGGTCATTCTGAGTGCGCCCCACGACAAGTTCTACGTGACGGTTCAGGTGTCCCAACTCGGTAACACGGGTTATGCGCAGATTGGTATCAGCA
>CERE01000689.1_pt1 | contig 12414 bp, 12 predicted proteins | sample 530911 | NCBI WGS metagenome assembly CERE01 (sample SAMEA2621092, study PRJEB7988) | marine metagenome | biome: marine biome (ENVO:00000447); feature: mesopelagic zone (ENVO:00000213); material: "saline water (ENVO:00002010), including plankton (ENVO:xxxxxxxx)" | depth 800 m
TAGCTGAGTCTGACAGAACTCGTCGGCAATGCTCAGCGGCAACTCTACTGCGCCTCGATCTAAAAGGTGAGCGTAGGTCTCTGAGATCCATTCGTTTATAGAATATACGCGCGCGGCAGGCCACACCTTGTCGGTTGGTGTGGCTGCTGACCGATGTTGGTTGTAGGCCTCCACCAACTTGTTCCGCAGTCGACTGTTTGGCGTCAAAATGAGTGCGTTGCCAGCTATGGGGTTAAGCAGTGGCTGTATATTAAACAAGCTTATGGGCATGAGCGTGATCTAGCGGTGATAGGAGAGGCGCAATGATCTCATATCGATAATCGAGCGTCATCTAGCCCTATTAGTCAATGGCACTTGATTGAATTTTCGTATCGCTATGGCGTGAGGGGGGATGTACAACGAAGGAGCAATTTTGTTTTGGAGCGGAGATTGGTGCTGAGATTGAGACCCGTGGCTTGCTGGGGGGGCTTCCGGCAGCGATTGCTGCCGGTGAGGGCTGGTTTTATCCTGCCAATCGAGCCTTGTATGCGCGCACGATACCGTTGAAATCGTCAGCAACAGACTTCATTTCATCCACCATGGTGTTGTGTTGCTTGGTGCTGATGTTGCATTTCAAGTAGGCCTCTGCTGCACCGAGGAACGCTTTTACGTCATTCTTGGCTTTAACCATTTGTGGCGTTACAGCGCTTGCTGGGTCAGGAAGCTCAGGGGTTGCAGGTTTATCGCAGGCAAAGGCCAAGGATGAGCAGCTAGTGAGGAGGGCTGCAATAAGGAAGTTTTTCGAGGCTTTCATGGAGGTCAATCCTTCATACATTTTTTTTGATTTAGAGTTGCTTGTCGTGTGTATTATCTTATCGGCAGTTACCAATAAGTCTTAACTTAGCACAGGGGAAAGCGACTTCGTAGCCCTTATTCCAGCTGGGCACAGTCTGGAGGTGCTTTTTATAATGTTGCCGCCATATTTTTGACGCTAAGGCTCTGGTGTCGGTCGGTGGCAGTCAATAGCCGGGCGCTTGACGCGCACTTCGTTGGTGGTCGGGTACTAGATGAGGTCTTCGATGCAGGCGAGATATTGAGCAGACTCATTGGCAAATACTTTTTCGCCGCCCAGCCGATAGGCTTTTTGGAGGTGATTTCGTGCAGAGGGCTTTTCTCCAATGTGAAATAGGCACTGACCCAGGCGCAGATGAATAAAGGGATTGTCGGTAGCATCAGGGCAGTGATCCGCGGATCTGAGAGCTTCGCAGCCGGGCGTGTATTGCTTTAGTTGATAATAGCTGTCGCCAATACCAACGAGTAGCCAGCCTGCTTCGCGAAAGCCTGTTTGGGGCTTGGGAAGTTGAACCCATCCTTGATAGAATAGGCGCAATGCTTTTCGGTAATCGCCCTCATCGTACGCCTGATATGCATCCGCACACAGGGATTTAATCTTTTCTGATATTTCGCTTGGCAACTTGTGCATGGTGTCCGTGTGTTTAATCGAGGTAGATGAATGGTTCATTGGTGCTCGAACGACGGCCGCGTAAAAAGCACACGCTAGTTCGGGCATTTCTGCACCTTGAAATGCGGTGCTGTTACAACGATCTTCCGTGTTTTCGTTTGTGGCAGTCGTTTGTTCGTTAGTGACGGCTCGTCGGCTGTAAATGGGTCGATGCAGCGGCTTGTGTGCACACCGTTCGTTCACTAGATTACGCCCCGAACGATATGGGAAAAGATAATAGCGATCAATCTACAGAATTACAAAAATTGAATATGGAAGAATCATAATGGACCTTGCTGAAATGTTGGCAATTGAGTTGTTACCGCTGTTTTTGCTCGTGATCTGTGTCTTATTACTAGGCTTGTGTTGGTACCGCATGCGAGTCATGAGTACACGCACCGAACAAGCGCAGCACGACTTGAATCGGTTGCAGCATGAGAATGAACTGCAGCAGCAAGCATTTCTGCATCTCCAAACACGTCTTGACGAAACGCTAAGCCGATATGGTGTTGCGCAGGGCGAGCTTGATACGGTTAGAGGCCGCGAGGCGCAACAGCGAGCTGAGCTGGCAGTATTGAAGTCTGCCAATGACGAGCTGCAAGCCTTGAAGGCGTCCTTGCTGGAAAAGGAGGCCAATCTCGCCCAGGCGCGATCTGAGTTAAGTCGAGTGAGTGCCGTGCATGAAAGTGAAAAATCCGCCTTAGAGGAAAAGCTAATTTTACTGAAAGAGGCCCGCGAACAGCTCAATATGGAGTTCAAGGCACTGGCTAATCAGATTTTTGAAGAGAAACAGCGCCAATTTAACGAACAGAGCCAAGTTGCAATTAAAGCCAGTGTTGATCCCCTAAAAACTCAAATAGATTCGTTTAGAAAGAAAGTTGAGGATGCTTACGACAAGGAAAATGCAGAGCGCAATAAATTGGTTGGGTCGATTGCTGAGCTGCAAAAACAGACGCTAAAAATCGGCGAAGATGCCGTCAACTTGACCAATGCATTAAAGGGCGACAACAAGGCTCAAGGCAATTGGGGTGAGGTTATTCTCGAGCGGCTGCTAGAAGAGTCGGGCTTGCAGAAAGGGCGTGAGTATGAGCTGCAAGTCGGCCTAAAAGATGAACAAGGTCGCCGGCGTAACCCAGATGTCATACTCCGTTTGCCGGAAGGGAAGGATATCGTTATCGACTCCAAGGTATCATTGGTCAATTACGAAGCCAGTGTAACTGCGACTGATGAAATAGAAAGGGCCGCTGCACTGAAGTTGCACGTTGCCTCTTTGCGGACCCACATCCAACAATTGAGTTCTAAGTCCTATGAAAAGCTCGAGGGGATCCGTAGCCTTGATTTCGTTTTCTTGTTTGTGCCCGTGGAAGCCGCGTTCATGTGTGCGCTACAAGAGGATCCGAGTTTGTTTCAGGAGGCTTATTCTAAGCACATTGTGTTAGTCAGTCCGACTACTTTACTTGCCAGCCTGCGAACGGTTGAGAATATTTGGCGCTACGAAAAGCAGAATCGCAATGCGGAAGAAATCGCCCGACAGGCCGGTGGCTTGCACGATCAATTTGTTCTGCTGTTTGACTCGTTTGAAGACATAGGTAAACAATTAGATAAGGCAGGATCAGCATTTGAAACCACACGCAAGCGCTGGGTATCAGGGCGAGGAAACTTGATGCGTCGAGTGGATGGTTTGCGTGAGCTTGGTGCAAAAACCAAAAAACGAGTAGCGCTGAGTGAGGTAGAGGAGACTGACGCAGAGCTCAGCGCTGGCTCTCTTGGAGCTAGCTCTGAAGAACAAAATGATAATCGCGACATCGCTGCAAAAGAAAGTAACATCAACTGATGTTGGAGACCTTGCTGTTTTCGGTGTCAGTAACGGCACCGATTTTTGTATGGATATTGATTGGCAGCGTTCTCCGCTCTGTGGGCTTGTTGGGTGAGCGAGTCGTAGGACATCTTTCACAGTTTGTGTTCTATGTCAGCCTTCCTGTGTTGATGTTTTTTGGCGCTCTAAGACGGCCGCTTGCAGAGGTGTTTGATTTCGGGATGACTCTTGTCGGCGTTGTGAGCACGCTAGTGGTGTGGGGCGCGAGCATTCTCCTTGTCAGGTCGTCAAAACTCTCTGCGGCGGAGTCGAGCGTAGTGCAGCAAGGGGCGTTACGTGGAAATCTTGGGATTGTAGGTATTTCCCTGTGTTTCAATGCCTATGGTGCTGAGGCGTTAGTGCGAGCGTCGATGTTAATGGCTCTGCTTACCGTGGTTTATAATCTCTTATGCGTTTATATCTTTGTGAGCGGTCGAAGCGAAGAGCGTTTGTCGTTGTTTCAGCTGGTCGTCAGTATTCTGAAAAACCCATTGATTGTCGCGGTTGCGTTGGGCTTGCCGCTAGGATTGCTGGGGGTAAAGGTTCCAGAGAAAGTTCTCTATGGAGTGGATACTTTTGTCGCATTAACCTTACCCTTGGCGCTTATCGCAATCGGTGCAAGCCTTAACTTTAAAGCGGTGGCCAATAACCTAGGACAACTTACGCAGGTGGGTATTTTGAAGCTAGTATTGGCGCCGCTGGCGGCAGTCACAGGGGGGCTAATGCTCGGTTATCGGGGCATGGATCTTGGTGTCATGTTTTTGCTGCTGGCGAGCCCCACGGCTACAGCGAGTTTCGTGATGGCAAAAGCCTACGGGGCCAATCATGTACTAGCGGCCAACATTGTAGTTTACACAACCATGTTGTCGTTGCTGAGTGTCAGTGTCGGTGTGTTTATGTTAACGGTTTTCGAATTGATGTAACGAGGTTTGTATTTTGGAAATTTCAACCACGGTTTTATTGTTGGTGGCGATTGTTGTTGTCGTTGTCTTGACGGCTGTAGCGGGTTATTACTTATGGCAACTTAGGTTGCTTAACAATAAGCGTGCAGAGCAACAGAGGGCCCTTGAGCAGGCGGGCAGAGAGCAGCGTGAGCGAGTTAATAAGAGTATTCAGATTATTGCACAGGCGATCACTGAAGATCAGATGACATTAACAGAGGGGGCCATTCGAGTGAGGGTCTTGTTGGACGGTCTTAGTGTCAATGAAGATGTGCAAGAAGAGTTTGCGGCATTCTACCAGCTGGCGAAGGCGACGGAACACATTCCAATCCTCGAGGGTTGGAAGCAGCTTAGTACCAAAAAGAAATTGGCGTTTGATAGCGAAAGAGAGCGCCTTGAGAGTGATTACCGTGATTTTGTGCTCGATGCCGCGGCACGTATACAAGGCCAAGTCTTCTAAAGGGCCCGCTAGCACGCCTTTGCGCTTGCGCCGGTCCGCTTGTTTGCGGGCAAATAGGCCTGCCGGGGCGCGAAGTTTGTTAGAGCTTTCTCTTCAGTAAAACTCCGCACTCGGCGTGATGGGTATAGGGAAATTGGTCAAATAGGGCGAAGCGCTCCACGCTGTGTGTTTCACAGATGGAGTTGAGATTGTGAGCGAGGGTGTCGGGGTTACACGAGATATAAATAATGTTGTCGAAGCGTTTGACGACGTCGGTGGTATGCTCATCCAAGCCGGCTCTCGGTGGGTCTACAAATATGGTGGAAAAATGGTAGCTATCGAGATCGACATCCTTGAGTCGGCGGAAGCTTCTCTCGCGGTCCATGGCTTGTGAAAACTCCTCGCTGGACATGCGAACGATGTCCACATTGGTAACTTCATTGAGGGCGAAGTTGTACCTGGCCGAATTGACTGAGGTCTTCGATATTTCCGTTGCCAGTACTTTATCGAAGCAATGCGATAGCGGGATAGTGAAATTTCCGTTGCCACAGTACAGTTCTAGTAGGTCACCCGATAACGGTCGTGCAATATCCTGCGCCCATTCCAGCATGCGCTTGCAAACCGCTGCATTAGGCTGTGTGAATCCCGTTTCCACTTGTTGGTAGCGAAAGGTTTGGTCGTTTACCTGCAGAGCCTCAGTGACAAAATCTTCGCCAATCACTCGCTTCTGTTTGCGACTGCGTCCGATAATGCTGACGTTCAGCTGTTCGGATAACTGTTTCGCCTTGGTTTCCCAGTCGTCGTTTAACGGCTTGTGATAGATCAAGCTGATAACAGCCTCTCCGCTCAGAGTGGTTAAAAACTCCACCTGAAAAAGGCGTCTGGCCAGCAACTCATCTTCATTGATAGCGGCCAGTAGAGTCGGCATTAGCTGATTGATCTGATTGCTGCCAACCGGGAAGTCTGTGATCGTGAATGGACGCTTGTACTCACCGGGTTCATACATGGCATAGCTTGCGATGTTATCTTCATGCCAAATTTTAAATTCAGCTCGCATGCGGTAGTGGCTGGTTGGTGATGCATAGATATCTAACTCAGCAGAAAAAAACGGCTCAAATTGTCGGCGAATTCTCTCAGCTTTATCGTCAAGTTGCTGTTGGTATTGATCTGGGAATACTTGATTGATTGCCATTGGGCCCGCCGCACGCTGTGAAAAAGAACGCGATTATACGGATAGCAGCCTGACAAGACGAGCTGATTAACGGATTATCTCTGTCCGATAGGAGAGAGGCCTAGGGCCCCTCCGCTTTGGCGGGGCTAGCTCTGTGCTATGAGGCGCTCATGCGCTTTTTATACTTGCGGACGATACTGTTAAAACCCTCCGCAGCAGCTTGCATTTCATCGACCATGCTGTTGTATCGGGCGGTGTCGGACTCGACGCAGGCGAGATAGGCGTCCGCGGCCTTTATGTAAGCTTTCATGTCGTTCTTGGCTTTAACCATTTGAGCGGTTACAGCGGTCCCTGGGTCAGGCAGATTGGGGCTAGGGGGCTTCTCGCAAGCCATTGCATAGCTGCTCAGGCTTAGGGTAGTTGCTAATATCAGGTATGGTAGTTTCACTCGTGCATCCTCATCACTTGTGTAGATCGGGCGGTTTTGATGTAAAAATAGTCCGAATTGAAGGAATTGCTAGCCAAAAATCTGTTTATTCACCGATGACGGTGCTATCCAGCAATAAACCATATGGGCTACAATCGCGCCTTCTTTGTATCGGCAGGTAGGAATTTTTATGAAGTCAGTAGAAATGGGAGACGCCATGAAGGAGGGCATGAGAAGACTTGCGTCCGGTGTGTGCGTCATTAGCTCGCGTGACTCCAAGGGTGAAGCTCACGCCATGACAGCCACTTCTGTGACCTCAGTTTCCGACTCTCCAGCCTCTCTTTTAGTTTGCATCAACAAGTCAACGCGTATGTATACGGCTATGCAGCAGGGGGCGGATTTTTGCGTCAATTTGTTAGGCTGTGATCAAGAAGCGGTCTCCAATCGCTGTTCTAGCGGCGATCAAAACGACGACCGCTTTGATGAAGGTAACTGGCTTGGCGATCAAGCGATACCCTATCTCGATGATGCGCTGGGCGTGTTTTTCTGTCGCCAGGCAGAGAGTATGGAATTTGGTACGCATCGGATAGTTGTTGGAGAAATTACCTCGGTAATGGTTGCAGAAGGGGGCAGTATTGACCCGCTCATCTATCTCAACGGGAGTTATGGAAAAGTAGCCAAATAGGCCGGTATTCTTTGGGGGTAGCGGGACAGCTTGATCGGGGTACTATCATCAAAAAAGGCTCTAGAATCGAATTCTAGAGCCTTTTTTGATGGGCGCTAGAGTTTCTTGCAGTTGCCCCACTCGCAACTGATCAGACGATGCTCCGTGTCGCAAAATGCCCCGTAGACCTCGGTCGGCCACTGGTTTTTGAAGGTAATAAGCTTGGGGCTGCTGCACGCCATGTCGCGCGCGGACTGCTCCACTTTGTAGTGAGATCTGCCGCTTACTGCATTGATGGTAAAGTTTCCGGCCAAACTGGGTATGCGCGCTCCCTTCGCAGGAGGTTCCACATGTCTAGTTGCTTGCTGGCGTAGTTTTTCACGGATCTCTGGATTACTCGGCGTGTGGGAGAGCAATTCTTCCATTTTTCGCAAACAAATCCGTTCGGGACTGGTCTTTACTCGAGCCAAATAGCTGTACTTCGCATTCGCCTTCTCAATCTCGTCGGCGTATAGGCGCAGCGCGTCCATTGCTAGCAACTGTCCGTCGAATGACAGAGTCTTGTCGCTCAGTGATGCACGGTAATAGCTGTCTGCGCCGATGACGATATCCCATTCACTGTTCAGCCATTGTTGATACAGGTTCTCTGAGCTCATCGTGTTTTGGTGAGAGAGGTTCATGCAAATGGACGATAGTTTATCTGCATGTATTGCTTGGTGAATGTAGTCCAAGGTATAGGTTTGCAGTTGGTCTTCCGTCACAGGGGGCGGTGGCGGTGTTGCACAGCCTTGTATGAAAAGAGCTAGAATAGAGGCGGCGACGAATTTCCAACGCGCGATCTTTGCGCTCATAGACGATTTCCTTTTTCAGTTGCATTCGTGTTGTGGCACGTTCGTTATTTCGCGATTTCGCTGGGCGCCATTTGTTGATCGCCATCGCATGTGCTAGCGATGATCAAATCGGGAGACTTACGCTCGGACGCATTATGCCAAACTGCGGATAATTCCGCACCAAATCTGAACGATGTCATTCACCCACATTGATTTCTATAGAACATTTGGGATTTTTAATAGGATTTCTAATGCCGCCGGCAATGTTAGATGCTAACCCTATGTCATATGACCAGCGAGCAATCCCGCTAGCGACCCCTAACCCAATTTTAGGCCATAAAAAATATTCCAATAAAAACGAATAACCTGTGGTTCGATTAACTATACTTTTTTTAACAAGTAATCACTTAGGCCTGTTGGAGTAAGTATGTTTGGTCGAGCGGTGGGCTGGTTAAGCGGTGTCATAATTCTGGGGGTATTCGCAAGTGCGAGCTTTGCAGTAGTTTCTTTTTATAGTGAGCTGCCGTCAAAAAAACCAGCCCCTAAAAGTCCTGTTCTCAGTTTGCCTGACGGCCACGATGCTGTTCAGCGGTTACAAACTACTGCTTACCAAGGGCCACACCCATCACAGTCCATGCGTCCCCGCGACCCCTTTTCTTTTCCTATTGCGCTAGGCAATATTGGGCCTGTAGAGCCTTTGTTTTCAGGGCCGCTAAGCTATCCGCTACTCTGCGGAAAGAATAGGATCACAGGAGAGCAACCCCAAGTTGATAATCAGCAGCGCTGGGGAGTGCCGGTTTTTGATGTTGACCAAGATGGAAACACTACTGAAGATGTTGTTGGTTACAGCAAAGACTGTCTACACAAAACTTCTGCCCAGTATTTTTATCTGAATACGGAAGATGAAAAGTTCTACCCTCTGGAAAAACTGAGTGAAACCGATCATCGCATAAAAAAAATCACGGTAGCGGGTCGAGAGATTGAATTCGTCGTGCGATTGGAAAACGGCACGATCAATCGGCACTTCTATGCTATTGCGGTGCTGCGTGGAGAGAGCGAAGAACTGGCAAGTCCTGAAGGAGATTTCTGGAATAAACGTTTGATCTACCAGTTTAGAGGCGGCGTCGGCATTGGAAAGCGACAGGGTAACCTAAAGCCCGGCGATATTCTCAAGCGACGCAAGACGCAGCTGGAGGAAGGTTATGCTGTAGTCTATTCTTCGGCCAATCAAACCAGCAACCACTACAATATGTGGCTGGCTGAAGATACTGCTCTCCGAGTGAAGGCGCAGTTCATCGCCCTTTATGGCAAGCCGCTTTATACCGTTGGTATCGGAGGCTCTGGCGGAGCCATACAGCAGTACCTATTGGCGCAGAACAATTCCGAGTTACTTGATGGCCTGATTCCTCTTTACTCCTATCCGGATATGGTCTCGCAAACCATCTATGTTCTCGATTGCGAGCCGCTAGAATACTTTTTTGATGTGGCAGATCAGAAAAATTCACGTTGGGATAGTTGGCATGAGAGGGTGCAAGTTGAAGGCTTGAGTTCCTCGGAGGAAGCTTCCAATGTGTTTGCGGTTCTCTCAAAAGCTGCAAGTTTTCTCAGTGGTAATTTCTCTAATCTAACGGCTGGCGTGAAGGGGGCGAGTGAGTGTGTTCAGTCATGGCGAGGGCTGACGCCGTTGATCAATAATCCGCATTACGTTCATTTCTCCAATCATTTTTCCGAGTCGGTGAGCTCCAAGGTGCAATGGACTCACTGGGATGATTTGAGTCAGTTCTACGGTAGGGATGAAAACGGTTACGCCCAAAGCGCATGGGACAATGAAGGGGTCCAGTACGGTCTTGAGGCGCTGCGCGAAAAACGCCTGCCTTTGGACGAGTTCATACGTCTGAATCGAAATGTCGGCGGCTGGGTTGAACAAGGTGAAATGAAGCGTGAAAAGTTCTGGTTTTTGGAAGGGGAGATCTTTCCTGTTGAGCTTTCGCTGTGGAGTCACCAGAATCTAAATCATACTGACTCGGCGGAATTTCCCGCCCCAAGAAGTCGCGCCAACCTTGATGCGATAGCGGGTATTTATCGATCTGGCCACGTGTTTCTCGGCTATTTGGATAAACCCATCTTGGACGTTCGCCACTATTTAGATGATCGGTTGGATATGCATCATTCTTCAGCCTCGTTCATGACACGAGCAAGGATGCTAAAAGCACAAGGTAATGCGGATAACCATATCGTGTGGATGAGTCATGCTGACTTTGATCCGATCAATCACGCGTTTGCTGTCATGGATCAATGGTTAACGAGAATTCGCATAAATCCTACTGCAGGCGTCGTGGCGAATCGCCCTAAATTTGCAGCGGATGCATGCTTCGATGCTAGCGGTAACGTAATCGCACGCGGCACCGGTGTGTGGGATGGAGAATGGAATAACCGCTCACAGGGCGCATGTATGTCCATTTTTCCAAATCATAAAACCTCTCCTGAGATTGCCGGAGGGGGAGTGGGTGGTGACGTCTTCAAATGTCAGCGACAAAGTGTCACCGAAGCCATAAGTCGCGGTATTTACGGTGATATAGACGTATGGCCCCACCTTGAGCAGCTCGAGAATACCTTCCCCAGCGGGGTGTGTGATTATCGGCTGGGTGACGCAGGTAGGCCTGACGACCTGTTGTCGGAATTCACTGTGGCATCAGTTGCGTCAGACAAGACGCCATCGCGCGAGCGAGTTAAGGCTGAGCAGGATTCAGAGTCCAATTCAGCCGAAGACGCAAAACCCATTACGCTGTCACGGCTTGACGCGCCGGCTGAAGTCGAGCTCGACGATTAATCGGATTGTGAGCTTAGCGCCTCAACGGTTAGGTCTTGAGGCCTTTCAAGTGGAAGGTTGATGATGAATTTTGTCCCTTTACCCGGCTGCGATTCGACCTCTATGGTGCCGTCGTGGTGTTCGGTAACAATGAAATAGGTGACGGAGAGCCCAAGCCCTGTGCCCTTGCCGACTTCTTTGGTGGTAAAAAAGGGTTCGAAGACATGGCGCTGTACCGCTTCCGCCATACCGGGACCGTTATCTTCAACCTCGATACACGCGCTGTCTTTGGTGAGTTTGGTTGTCAGTGTGATGGTAGGGTAGAGGGGGGCACCGTATTCCTCATTGGTGAATGCCTGGCAAGCATTGCGCAACAGATTGAGAAAGACTTGCTGCATTTCTGCGGCGGAGCAGTTAATGGGGGGGATTTTCGTGTCAAAATTCTTGTGAATGGTCAGCTGTTCAGAGCCGTCTGGAGTCTTCAGCTCAAAGGAGTTTCGTGCCAGCTCTAAACTGTGCTCGAGTAAATCAGAAATATCGGTAGGTTTGTGGCTACGGCTGTTGCTGCGCGAAAACTCGAGCATATTGGTAACAATCTTTGCGGATCTATCTCCAGCCTCCCTAATACCATCCAAAAACTTGAAAATATCACGGGTCTGTAGATAGGCTTGGACATCCTCAACCGTAATGTTGAGCGATTGCGCGACCTTGTGGTTTTGCTCTAATTCTGGCGACGTTCGTCGATAAATGTTCTGGATGCCATGTAGGATGGCACTAAGAGGGTTATTGATCTCATGGGCCATGCCAGCAGCAAGCTCGCCCAACGACATCATTTTCTCATTTTGAATCATCATGTTTTCAATCCGCACGCGCATAGTCACGTCATCAAGTCGGATAACAGCGCCGGTGATCTCAGATGAAAGAAGAGGGTAGATGGTCAGGTCGGTATGGCGGCTGTGGCTGCCGCTACCATGCTGGATATTTTCGTTAACCTGAGGAACCCCGCTGTCGACAGTGTCGTGAATGATTGTTTCTGTCACTGGCAAATCAGGATAGACCTCAAACAGATGTCGCCCTAGAGCTTCCGTGGCGGCAATGTCTGTCGCCCGCGAGGCAGCAGCGTTCCAGTGGGTAACCGTCCCTTGGCGGGTGACACCGATCAGTACCGACGGCATGGAGTTAATAATACTGTTGAGATAGTCCTGGGTTTCGCGAAGCAATTCTTCAGTAATTTCATGCTTCGCGATTTCATCGTAGAGTTGGTTGTTGATGTTGCGAAGCTTGTTGGTGCGTTCGATGACTCTCTGCTCAAGATCCCGTTGCGCGCCTTTTAGGGCTATTTTGGTTTTTTTGTGTTTGGTTCTGCTCAATTGGGAGATCAGTATGATGACTGCTTGCAGGCCAATGATGAGCCAGAGCCAGAAAGGTGAAAGTGGTTGAGCTCGGGTATGGGGATCGATCGCTTGTGCGATACTAGTAAGAGAGCTGCCTAACAGCACCAAGCCAGTACCGAGTACCAACAGGCGGGGCAATGAGCTGGACCAGCAAAAGCGCATCAGAGGGCGTTGATGTCTACTCATGACATTTTCTCTCAAACGATGGTTGATACATGCTAGCGATCAGCGCGAGATAATGCCAGCCACACGTACAATTTGACTATGAAATCAGCAGCTTAGCGCTATTTTTTCTAATTTATTAAAAACGTTTGACACTCAAATCGATTTAGGTAGAATGCGCCTCTCTTGCACAGGGGGTGGTTAGCTCAGCTGGGAGAGCATCGCCCTTACAAGGCGAGGGT
>CERE01108244.1_pt1 | contig 12412 bp, 10 predicted proteins | sample 530911 | NCBI WGS metagenome assembly CERE01 (sample SAMEA2621092, study PRJEB7988) | marine metagenome | biome: marine biome (ENVO:00000447); feature: mesopelagic zone (ENVO:00000213); material: "saline water (ENVO:00002010), including plankton (ENVO:xxxxxxxx)" | depth 800 m
CAGGCTCTTTTCGATTCAACAACAGTTAATCCGAACATAGCCATTTTGAAAACAAAAAGCCAACAACCAGACTTGTTCCAGAGAACAGGACTAGAGTAACTACCTCATGTAGTTTCCAGGCATCAGCCAAAAAGCCAAATAAGAATGCTAAAGCGCCCATAAAAGCAGTAAATACAAGATAGCGATTTACAGAAACTTTTGAGTTAAAAGTGAATTTACTGTTTGCAAAGAAAGAAAATGTTACTGCGACAGAGAAAGCAATAAGATTCGAAGAAGCTTGATCATACCCAAGATAGGTTAATGCAAAAAATGACAACCAATGTATAGCTGTATTCATTACACCGACAGATGCAAATTTTGAAAAGAGTGTAATTGCTGAAAAGCGTTTTTTGTTGTGCAAAGCCATTCCCTAGCATCAAATATGACATAAATATACTATTAATTTCATTAAACGCTGTAGCCACAAAAAGCAGTAAAGTGACCTCAACAGAAAGAAACCCCAGTATACATTCTACATTTCTTAATTCTATATATTTCTATCGCTAGTAACTGTTGATATACAAAGGATATTAGTTACTAAAACCACATTTACATATTTATTACAGATACCATCTTTTGATTACACATTTCATGTAAAAACGTTCTCAAACGAAGTTTTGCAGGCTGGCGGGGGCCCTAACGAAAATGTAACTTCCGAAATGATTGTATAAACAGCAATAGTTAAAAAACAAATTTAATTAGCGAGATCCCAGCTTGCACCTTGATACGTAACAACGTTAGCACTACCCTTTTAAAACAGCCCTAGTTTTCTTCTCATGCGTTTCAATCTATAGGGATATACCATGCACCCTGCTAACTTAAAGCCATCTATTCTTCGCTTCACTTTAATTGGTTTGCTGTCTTTTTTAATGCTTTCTTGTGCCACCATGAACAAGAATGATAAAAATTATGCAAAGGGGGGCCAACCCGGTGATATTTTGCATAACTATCTTAGTGCGAATATTAGCGATGATAATAACGTAAGCACATTACTAGCTAATTACAAAGGCTCGAAAAACCTATCAGCCGTTGTTGAAAAGTACGAAGACGAGATAGCCCAGCTGTATAAGCAAAAAGTGTTATCACGTAAGCCATCTATCAGTGAAAATGAAACTAAAACGCGGTTCGCCAATATAACCTCTAGCCAAGCCTCCGCTCTATTTGCCTTGTACCCTATCGATACTGCAAAGTGGATGAAGATAATTTCAACATACTCGGACTTAAGCAAAAACGATATATACGAGTCAGCAATAACAGCAGGGTTAGATCCTTCGATAGTCTTTGCCGCATCAGCTTCTGGGTTTGAAGATACTGCTACCCCACTCATTAACTCGATAGGGTTAGTTATTTATGGCCAGGATGAAGAAAGTACTGCCACCGTTAAATTTAGAGCCGAAGATGATACTTATTGGCGTGAAGGGCTAGATTTAGCATGGGAGCCAATTTACGGGTCGTTCGCTGGAAGCATAGTGTACCTAGAAGCAAACACTACGTATCATATAGAAGTAACCGTCACGGATGCTTATGGTGATATCGTTGAACATTCCTTTCAAACAACAACAAAACCTAATACGCCCCCTATTGACCCAGATAAAATTTATTACCTTTCTGAAATTTATTCTGGCGGACAACTGGATTTAGAAGCGCTAAATATAGAAGGTAGCGCAGATGGCTATGCAAAAATTATAGGCGACGGCCCCGTTATTGAAGCTGGCAGCGAAGTACTTGCGGCTGTGAATATTGGTAACAACTCGTACGTTATGCTTGAAAACCTGACCGTTAAGGGCGGGCAGCGTTACGGTATATTTGCAAAAAAGGCACACCATATCTGGATTAAAGGTTGCAACGTATCGGAGTATGGAAGAGAAGCAGTTGATATTAGAAACGGCAAAGCTTACTCAAGCCCGACAAGTAACTCCCCTATCAATTACGATTCGGGTATTTACTTAGAGCGAAGCGGTATTGCTGTGATTGAAGAGTGTGAAGTACATAGCCCCAATCTAGGAGCAAATAATTGGTCGGTTGGTCACCCTAAAGGTGCAAATGCGCTTCAAGTTTGGGCATATCATGACAGTGATGCATACCGGGGTGAATTTATAGTTAGAAATAATCGTTTCTACGGTAGTCAAGATCACAGATTTAACGATGTCATCGAAGGTAGAATGAACACAGAACGCCGTGGCGGATTCGTAAAAAACTCAGCTATTCATGGCAATTATTTGGCTTATGCAAACGACGACCTCATTGAAATTGATGGGGGGCAGCAGAATGTTCTGGTATACGATAATGAACTTATTCAAGGTTATACTGGAATTAGTATTGCACCGAATCTCTTAGGACCAAGTTACTTGTTTCATAACTTTATTCATAACTTAGGTGACGATAGAGGAAAAGAATGGACAGCGATAAAAGCTGGAGGCCTCATGTCTAAGCCTGCAGGACAGACATTCATCTTTGAAAATTTTATTGACGTTCAGAGAAATGGAATAGCAGCTTCTAAAGTCGTTGGAGACTCAACTTTTTGGGTCAATACAAAAAATAACATTATCATTACTCAAAATACAGGAAGCTCAGTTGGCTACTGTATTTTTGATAAAGAAAAATTTATAGGGAGTGTTAGTAGCAATGACCTTTGTTTTAACGAAACCTTACAAGACGCAAGATATGAGTTCGACTTAACTAATCTTTCTGAACATCCCCTTTCAGACAACCTCGAGTTTGTTGAATCTTTGAAAGCATTGATGCCATCAACCAGCTCCATAAGTGAGGGCAATACCATACCTAACTTTACAGAAATGGTAGCTCTTACTCCTAGTATCAAAGAACCAGAAACTATTTGCGAATTTAATCTAGAACAAACTGCGTATGTTCCAATTACTAAACAATATAAATATGGCACCACTGTAGTGTCGCCGGAAGGTACCGTAACAATGACAGGAAATAACTGGGTACGTTTTCCGATTAATTGTGTATTAACTGAAAGCTCAATCGTTAGCCTTAAACTAAAAATAGAAGGTCAAGCAGAGATTGTCGGTATCGGAATGGAAACAGACACTAAAGAAACAAGCAATAGAATAATTAGGTTTTCAGGAACCCAAGAGTGGGGTTTAGATGGTACAGCCAACTTTGATGAGAGTAGTAATGCCGTTGAGTTTCCAGTCGGAAAATACATTACCGGGCAGATAGATTACTTATATTTATTGTTAGATTACGATAGCGTTACCCCCATAGAAAACAAAGTTAAGGTAGTATTTAGCAATATAAGAGTAAGTGAATAGACCTGAACTTCTTTGTAAACAAAATGGCAAATATTGAAAGCAATAAACCTGTAATAAGGCAGGCTTAAAATAATACACATCGTGGTGCGATAAATCCGTTTAAAAAACTAAAATTTAATTTTTAGGATCAATACTTGCTTCACGGTCTCTATTCTAATTATATAAAGTTAAAAACAACTAATATTAAGGATTTAGTTTGAGGCAGCAAATAAAGAAGAAGGTCGAAAAAATTTTAGAGAGCTACCCCAAGGTGTTTTTTTGTCACGTGCCTAAGTGTGGGGGCGTTTCGTTATCCGACGCGATTTACGAATCTCTTTATCCCAAGATATTAAAAGCATCTCGCTTCACTAATAATATCGATTTAAAGGGAAGTAAGGTCGCGAGCGAGATATTGAACCTTGACATGATGACGGTAAGAGAAGCTCAACTTGTTAATTACCTTAACTCCAAAGGCCAAGTGTTCATAACTGGTCATTGTAGGGCCCGCCCGGAAGTAACTTCAGAATTCTCTAAAAATTGGAATTTTATAACCATTTTACGTGAACCTGAAAAACGCTTTGTGTCTGAGTACGTTTATAATAGATTCAAGTCCTCTTCGTGGTTAAAGAATGATAGTGAAATTTCTGAGTATTTAGATACAGAAAAAGCCAAATCTTCAAGTACAACATACGCACGTTTCTTTTCAAAATTTAGTACATACGAAGAAATTATGGCTAATAAAAATGAAGCTATTGATTCTGCAATTTTAAATCTAGAGAATTTTGCAAGTGTCGGTGTCCTTGAGGATTTAGAGAGTTGGCAGAAACAGTTCAACAACAAATTCGGTGCTAATATAAAAGTTAGTAGTAAAAATACCACGCCTAATAGTGATGAAGCTCAAAAGATATATAATAATAGTGCAATAATGGAAAGAATTCGTGAGTTCACCAAGGTAGATCGAACTATTTACGAAGCAGTTCTTCACAAGGAATAAATAATTCTTGTTTGAAAGCTTACTTGTCTCAAGGTCAATCAAAGTTGGGACATCTAATTATTATTTGCTAGCGCAACTTACAAAAAAAGGGGCTGTTAAGCCCCTTTATAATTATTAAAATTACTTTTACTTAATCTTTCTTCTAAGCGCACCAACCATCAATAACATCAAGCCAGCAAAACCTAAATGGCTAGGCTCTGATACAGCGGTTACCGAAGATGTTTGGCAAACAAGAATGTTATCGCAAATTTCAACATTGCTAAAAGACGCGAAAGATCCTGACTGCTGAGCATCGTTGTCTAAGATGAATATAAGTCTATTAAAAGAACCTGTAACGTAGTCACCAATGTTAATTGAAAAACTTACAACACCGTCACCACTTTCATAGTCGGAAAAAAGGTTTGCTGTCACTAATTCGTGCGCTTGCGTTCCACCGATAAACCCAAAGTTTTCAGACTGACCCGCTGCGTAATTTTCATCATTATCGAAACCGATACCATAAAGCTCAGCATTTAGGCCTGTAGCTTCAAAGGTGAAGTTCAATATAGAATCTGAAGTAAGAACAGAATTGTAAAAAATGTCTACCCACAAGTTGCCCGCTAGAGATAGAGTAAAACCACCATCTTCAACCGTTGAAGAGCCACTACGAGCTTGTGTAGCATAGCCAGATATCGCGTAATCGTTAAAGTTTATAATTGAAGCATTCGCAAAACTGCCGAATGCAAGAAGCGCTGTAATAAAGGCGCCTTTAAATAATGTTTTCATTGTACTTCCTTTGACTAGAACTATGGGTCAATCACTACTCTTTAGCATGCAAAACAAGCGCCAACTTTATTTTGCAATTATTTCAATGAGTTAAAACAAATATTATTTGAATTGTAAAATAATCAGACACACCACAACCTATTTCAATGAACTTAAGATCATGTTTTTTGCTCTTTCCTTTTCCTTTTCAACAGCAATATTTACTTCTTGCCTAATCGTGTCCACATTAACGAGAGTTTCTCTGACTTTTTCTATCAAAATTCCATTTATCAACATAGAAATAGGAACTCCGAAATGCGGCAAGCCTAATTGGTTCATAATTCCCTCAGACTTATGTTCATAGTTGATAGCAAAAGCGGGGGTTCCAAAGTTCATAGAGATAATTGCACTGTGTAGGCGTGTACCAATAGTCAACGTACATTTGCCTATTAAAGTACCTAGTTCAACATCGTTAAGCTCATCCATTACAACTTTAAACATTTCTGGATTTTTAATTAGCTTACCGACTTTAAATGCCACCATTCTGTCGTCTTTTTGATAGCCTTCGATGCCAGTGCAAGTAGAACAAGCCAGTATCTGATACCCCTCTTCAATTAAAGAGTTACAAAGTTTAGCGAAGCTTCTTTCGTACTCTTCTTGAGTCACACCTAAGCGTTTATCGAATGGCTTCAACTCTCTTAGGGTTATCGCCACAGTTTTATTGCGTTCAATAAACTCGATTAACGATTTATTTTCTATATCTATTACATCATTCTTAACAAGCCATGCAGTATCAGCACCTTCTACATAGCATGCTGGTAGTGCAAATTTTTCTTCCAACAGCGATTGACTAACTGACTCACGTAGCCCAAGCACTTTTGCTCGACTAAATACAAGCTCAGATACTTCACAAAACTTATCATTCTCAAACGGTCCAACTGAATGACCCAATATAAGAAGGGGAACCTTAGCTGCCAGAGCACATAACGCATGATGGAATTGTCCAACTCCGTATAAATCAACGAAGAAAGACCCTCCAACCTGAATTACATAATCAAAATCTTGAAGCTCCTTGATGTACTCTTTGAACTTAGTAGGAAGACTTTTGTGAGTATTTCCCGAACGCGCAGAAGAAATTAGTCTTTCTAACAATATAGGCTTATGAATCCTGTTTTTAATTTTAGACTTCAGTCCCCCGCTATAAGGCTGATACTTGTAAAGCCAGTCACTTCTGAACGGACGAGATAAAAGTATCTCTGAACTAATAGGAAAGCGTGACATTAATTCCAATTCAATGTTTGGTATTTGCTGCTCTAGCTCCTCAATAAGGCCTCTAATAATTGCACCATCACCTCTATTGCCACATGTGTGATTGCCTATAATAAGTACTTTCATACGATTCAAAATCCGTTCTATTTTGTTATTAGCGATAGTAATTGTTTGCTTAGCGTCGCTGCATTAAATTCATTGTCAACTTTTGCACGCGCATTCTCCCGTATAAGAGAGAGTGTCGGGTTCTTTATTATTTCCTTCATCTTTTCCTGAATCGCTAAAGCATCACGTTCTGGGACCAGAAAACCTGAAACACCATCATCAATAAGTTCAGGAATACCACTATGAATTGTAGATAATACAACAACGCCACTAGCCATAGCTTCCATTAATGACACAGGAATACCCTCTTTGTCTCCCGTGCTATCTTGAACTGAAGGTAGTAAAAATAAGTCAGTTTCTTTTAATTCTGATGAAACTCGCTCAGGGGGGCAGGCGCCCAGAAAAGTTACGCGACTTTTGTTAGAGTGTTTTTCAACTAACATTTTAAGGCTTGGTAACAATTTACCGTCCCCTATCAATGTAAGATGAACATCTAATTCTGAATTTAATATAGCTTCAATAGCATACTTAAGCCCTTTCTTTTCTGTCGCTCTAGCGACAGAAAGCACCTGAAGTGGTGAAGATAGTTCTTTATCGCTGAAAGAAAAAGTATCGACATCTACGCCCATATGGACGACTTCTATGCTCGATTTGTTAGCACCAAAATTAACTAAAGATTCAGCCCAATGTTCGCTAATAGGTAACAACTTTCCACCTAACTTGCCATATTCTTCTTTCCATAACGTCAATTGGTCATAACGACTTATTTCATAACCATGAAAAACCGTAAATAGGTTTTCACAGTCTATAAGCTCAGCATTTCGGAGATAATCTAGTACTACACCATTACTTCCAAAGTGCGCTATGCAATTTTCCATAACGATTTTTTTGTTCCGCAAATGCCAAACTAAACATAGTAAATCTTTTGCCGTAAAAAAATTTTTCTTCTTTATTAGCCGGCTTGCTAAACCTAAAATCGGCCAACGCTGCTTAACACACGCGCACAACAATGCCCCGAGGAGCATATATACCCACGACTTTTTTGAGTGCGGCTCTGGTAATATTGACGATACTTTTTCATCCACATCCGGTCCAAATATGGAAGTTAGTATTGAAGAAGTATGATCAATAGGATTTACAGCCAACACATGAACATCCATTCCCTGGTTCTTGAGATCTTTTACTTGATTAAGGACGAACGTTTGCGATAACACAGGGAACGTCCGTACAAAAAAGTAAACTTTTTTGGAAATTGACATTTAAAATCCTTTTACTCTTATAAGTGAGTTTTTTAGCTCTTTGTAGAAGACCAACAACATAGCGGCTATAGCAAATGTAAGCATTGCTACAATGATTTCTTTTACCAAAAATACTTCGGGTATAAAAGGCAAAACAAAATACTTTAGTATGGCTAGCGGGACAGACAGTGAAGTCACGACTATAAGCATATTTTTAACTGAAAAAGGGAAGCTGACGTTTGTGATAAATAATATGAAATAATAATTCACAATAGGAAACAGGATAAGCTGGAATACAGCCATCGCCGAGACCAGAGCAACTACACCATACTGTGAGGACGCATATATAACTAGTGTATTAGGCAAAAGTAAAATTACATTCCAGAGAAAATTTCTCTTGGTAAAGCCAGTCGCCTGAACTAATGGTCCGACTAAGTTAGAACTAGCTACACGGATGAACCAAAATATTGAAAGTATTGATAATACCCAGCTATGTTGCACAAAATCGGAACCGAAGAACAACGCTGTGACTAGGTCTGACGTGATGATTACTGGTATGTAAATAATTGCTAGTACAAACAGTTGTAGTATAAAGAAGTCTTTATAGACTCTGGCGAATCGCGTTCCATTTTCTTTTACTTCTGCAAATGCGGGTAATGCCACTTTACCTATAATAGGCTGTAGTGCCTGTGCAGGTCTGCTGGCAAGTTGCTTTATAACATGGTAAACCCCTAATTCGTTGCTCGGAAGGGTTACAGCTAGAATAATAACGTCAAGTTGCCTTCTTAGAATATTTAGAGCCTGAGATCCAAAGTCAAATATTCCATAATTGAAAGCTTCACGATAAATAGCAGTATTTACTTTAGTCGTTAGGTTTACTTCTCTTCCCAAAACCATCATGAACCCAACCAGACGAACTAACTGGTATACGATAGTGGCTCCTACTAAACAAAGTAGCTCCAAATGACTAAAACTGATTGCAAACACAAAGGATAGGACTTTCGCAAATATATCAACTTGCGCTACCCGTTGATGATGAAAGTTTTTCATTCCTACTGCTTGATATTGCGAGGCAATAGATGAAATTACTAGTAAAACAGTGGCCAACCTTAGTTCTTGGACTATGCTTTCATACCCAAGCGCAGTTGCTAAAAAGGGCGTTAATAAAAATAACACCAAGCTGAATATTGCGCCTATCCCAAGAGCAAGAAAATATATGGCATTGCTTGTGGGTTGGTCTGCATTCTTTTTATATACTAGAAAGTTCGAGATTCCTCCCAAAGCGAAAGCAACAAAGACCTCTATTACCATATTAACAACGGCGAACTGACCAAATACTGCTGGAGCTAAAATGCGCACTAATATAGCGAGCTGCGCCATCGTTAGCAGTAGGTTTACTATTGTCGCTAATGTCGTCCATGAAGTAGCACTTACTATCCTGCTCAATTTATATTATTCCTTTTAGCTTCTTGTACTTTGTTGACCAGCTGTGAGCTTCGCTATTTCTGATAACGATACAAAGAATATCGCTGATATGATTCCAAAGACCGATAACCTTTGTTTAAGAGAGGCTTCATTCGAAAAAAACACAAGAAGCGTACGTTTGATATATAGTTTAACGGCCTCCCAAAGCAGCTTTATGGACTTGAGCTTGCCGTCTGTTTTATCCCAAGAGCCACCGATAACCCGCCTTCTTTTCTTAAGAATTTCTTGCTTATTTCTGGCTGGGTGAGCAACTACTGCCTGCTTACAAAAAACAACACTTAAACCATTGTTAGTAAGTCGCTTTGCCATATCATGATCTCCTCCCGATTTAAGTTTGGCGTTGAACCCACCTAACTCGAGAAGTGTCTTTTTTTTCGACAGCCAATTTGCTGTAATGCAAACGCCTCTCCTCGCATACTCTTCTTGATTCATTGAGAAAAAGCTCTCGTATGCTAGAGATGCATCATCAATAATATCAGCGTCATCTTTGAAAAAGCTAACATCACCCGCGACAACACCTATATCCCTCTGAGTTTCGGCGCACTCAATTAGAGAAGCCAACCAGTTTTTATCTGGAACGCAATCAGAGTCTGTAAATGCTACATAGTTTCCTTTAGCAACCGAAAGCCCCTTGTTTCTTGCAGCATATGAACCAGGCTGAAGCTCTTGTAAAACAGTGATACCTTCAATCCTTTGAATTTCTTCAAAAGTCCTATCAGTAGAGCCATTATCAATAATTATTATTTCGTAAGCTTCAGGTACAAACTGTTGACTCTTAAGCGCGTTAATGCATTTAACAACTCTTCGTTCATCATTCCATACGGGAACGATTACAGAAACTTTTACGTTTGAAGTCATGTGAACCACGCATTTAATTTTTAATAAGTAGGAGAGTAATCGGAGAATCACTCTTATATGGACATAGGTCTATTGAATACCTTACGTTTGAGTGCATTAAAAAAGAAAACAAAGGTAGCTCTGACACCTGCCATTTTAAGAGCTTGGATGATCCAGCGTGACTTTTCATTCTTATGTTTAAGAGAAAACAAGATTTGTTCACAGACTCGTTTTTTAAACCAATAGTCACCAAGAAAAACCTTATGCTTATATGCAGACCCCAACCTTTTATCAATGTCTTCCGGTTTCATTTTACGTACTTTTGCACCGATGCCATCTTCATTTTGGAATCTATACAAAAAAACTGGCTTAGGTATATTTTTAAACTTAACGCCTTTTTGAAAAAGTCTTACATACATATCCCAATCTTGGCCATTATTTAATGATTCATCGAAAGAGTGCATCAACAATAGTTCACGTTTGGCACTGAAGCCACTCATTCCGCAGTAGGTATTTCCTCGAAGAAGTGATGGTTTAGTCACCTCTTCATCATTGTTCACAACGACAACATCCTCATTACCTAACTGTTTAAAACCAGAAACGATAGCATCAGCACCAGCTTCATAATGGCCAACCAAAGTTGTCAGATATTCCGGTAACCAAATATCATCGTCATCCAAAAAAGCAATTACTTCGCCACTAGCTTCTTCAATACCTAAATTTCGAGCCTTGTTTGCCCCGCAAGAGACGTTTTGTCTTAAGTACCTAGCACCTAGGGCATTGATAGTAGGCATAGCGCTTTCGTATGTTTGACTCGAATTATCGTCAATAATGATAATTTCAAATGGTGAATAAAGCTGGCTTTTTACACCATTTAGAGCTTCTAAGAGACAGTCGGGTCGATTGTAGGTAGTGATGACTACTGAAATATTTAAGCTCACCTGCTAGCACCTTTTATAAAAACGCTTTTCATTAAACTAAGGGTATTATCAGCAATTCGGTCCCAATTAAAAATGTATAAATACCTATTCTGGTCTAGCGCCAAATCTAGCGAATCTAAATTGGTCAATTTGTTAGCCAGAGCTGCAGTATCCCCAACCTCAAAATAGCTATCTACCGGTGCTTCGATATCTTTATTAGGTAAGATATCACTAAGAATTACAGGCGTACCTGCACTTATAGCTTCAAGCGCAACGATAGGTAAACCTTCATGATATGACGGCAATACAAATACTCTCGCGTGTTTGTATAACGCTTTAAGTTCATCACCTGATCTTCGCCCAGCAAAAATAATGCTGTCGCTGGCTTGTTTTACTAGTGTAGATGCATATTCATCTTGGTGATCCGCTTGTCCAACTATTACTAGTTTTAAATGGCTATTGGATGCTTTATACGCAGTTACTAAATCGTGAAACCCTTTTTCGGGTACTAGCCTACCTACTGTTAAAATATACCCTTGTGAAGATATCGGCATTTCTTTAGGCAGCGAACTTGCACTTATGTCCCCTGTAAACGAAGGGAGCATGCCGTTAGGCACATAATGTATTTTTTCAGCTTGATTCGGAAATTGCTTTTTCAGCCTGTTAGTTAAAGTTTTTCCTACAACAAACATTTTATTCGAAAATAACACACCCATTTTTTCACCAGATTTAAGAATAAACTTCGCTAATCCATTCCATTTCTGTCGGTCATAATCTGCACCGTGATGCGTTACTACTACTTTCATGCCTAACAGCCTTGCGAGCGGAGTAAATAGCGCCGGCCCAACAGCATGAAGATGAACCACATCTGGATGTACAAATATTCTCGCATACAGTATCGCAAAAAACGTATGCATAAAGGTTTCTAAGAATTTATGCTTTAAGGTCCATACACTAACTATGTCTACACCTTTGTAGGTATATTTATTTCCGCTTACATAAGGTGAACGCGCAATAACTACTACTGAATCACCCTTTTCTACCATACGTGGGTACAACTGCTGGCAGTGTGACTCTATGCCCCCCATAACATCGGGTATTCCACGTAAACCTATCGCACATATCTTCATATTATTTGGCGAACCTCATGACTTGATTGTTATGTAAGTTTGGATCAAAAAGCTTTTTCGGTGCAGATAAAGCAAGAACGACGCTAATTAGAATTGCAAAGAATATTAAGCCCTCGATATTCCAAAGCGGCATTGTTGCCATATTCATTATTAAAAAACCAACTATTGAAAAAGCTACTATTTTAGATAGACCACTTTTGCTGATTCTTAATGCTTGGTTTAACGAATATCCAAACATGAAAATAAAAACGGTGAAACCAACTACTCCATATTCATAAAGATTTGATACATAGGTATTATGCGCGTATTTTGCAAATACACCTTTCCAAGAATCTGGACCAAACCCAATAAGTTGGTTAAGAGAATTAGCATTCGCAAACCCATCTAAATACTG
>CERE01040966.1_pt1 | contig 12371 bp, 8 predicted proteins | sample 530911 | NCBI WGS metagenome assembly CERE01 (sample SAMEA2621092, study PRJEB7988) | marine metagenome | biome: marine biome (ENVO:00000447); feature: mesopelagic zone (ENVO:00000213); material: "saline water (ENVO:00002010), including plankton (ENVO:xxxxxxxx)" | depth 800 m
ATGCCAAGCCGTGTTGACGACTATTTATCAGGCTGCGGCGGAAAGTTAATCAAAACCTTAGCCACCACATCCTTAATATTTTGACGCTTGTCTTCAACGGTTTGATTCTTTTTCAAACGCCCTTCGGCACTGCCGCGCCACACCAACTTGTCATCGGTATCGACGATATCGAGAACAAAGGTTCCCTCTTCATAATGCACGGTGCGCACTTCAGGTTGGTTGTAAGCCATGCTGTAGCCGTAGCGGTAATAACCGCGACCATAGCCCGCCGAGAAGCCTGGGCTCATGCCGCTGTAGGTATTGTAGCTGCGGATATCGGTTTTCTCTTGAGTGGTAACACTGTAGTTAACCGAAAAATCGCTGCTACCGGAATCAATCAGTTTGAAGCCTTTCGCCTGTAACTCATTATCGACCGCCATACGAATACGGCCATCCAAAATGTCATTGCCATGATAATCCTTTGCCGCCGCACTATGGTCGTGCCATTGATAGGTCTTGAATGCAGCAAAATTGACCCCTTTCTTGTGATCGCTATCGATACTGAAACCGCTGGCACAGCCGAACAGTAATGCAGAAACAGCCGCCAAAACGATTGCTGAAAAGAATGATTTCCTCACCGTGAGACTCCTTGCTTAATTGATTTTCAACCGTGACTATAAACGGATTAATAGGAAAATACAGTAGACCGGGTTTCAAGATTCGCAAAGAAGGGTATGGCTCACACAAGCCTTCTCTCGCTTAGGGTTCAGAGCGCGATTGGCTTACTGATCACTTTTCATTCTCGGCGAGAAGAAAAAGAAAATTCACCTCCACAGCCGACACAGCGGTGATGGGTGATATGCAGACATTGAGGACAAGAAGCACTGAAAAAAGAACAAAAAAAGAGGAGCTAAAAGCTCCTCTTTTTCATCTAGCTTGGACTAAGCGCTGATTACAAACGCTCGATCACGGTAGTAATACCTTGCCCCAAACCAACACACATAGTCGACACACCCAAAGCACCTTCATTCTGACGCATAACGTTCAGCAAGGTACCGGTGATACGAGCACCGGAACAACCAAATGGGTGACCCAAAGCGATAGCACCACCGTGCAGGTTCACTTTTTCGTCCATTTTATCGAGCAAGTTCAAGTCTTTCAGCACGGGCAGAGCCTGGGCTGCGAAAGCTTCGTTGAGCTCAACAAAATCGATGTCATCCATGGTCAGACCCGCACGTTGCAGTGCTTTCTGAGTGGACGGTACAGGACCGTAACCCATGATGGAAGGATCAACACCGGCAACCGCCATCGCGCGGATCTTAGCCAGCGGCTGAACACCCAAGGCTTGAGCGCGTTCGGCAGACATCAGAATCATGGCTGAAGCACCATCGGTGATTTGCGAAGAAGTACCCGCAGTCACAGTACCGCCTTTAGGGTTAAAGGCAGGGCGCAGTTGAGACAAAGACTCAACGGTGGTTTCAGGACGAATGGTTTCGTCTTCGGTCATCAGAACTTTAAAGCCGTTCTCGTCATGACCTTCCAAAGCGATGATTTCGTCTTTAAAACGACCCTCGACAGTGGCCTTGTGAGCCAACTGGTGAGAGCGAGCACCGAATTGATCTTGTTGCTCACGAGTCATGCCGTGCATCATGCCCAATACTTCAGCCGTCATGCCCATCATGCCCGCCGCTTTGGCAACGTGCTTGGCCAAACGTGGGTTGGGATCAACACCGTGAGTCATCTGTACGTGACCCATGTGCTCAACACCACCGATGACGAACATGTCGCCGTTACCGGTCATGATCGCTTGAGCCGCAGTGTGCAGCGCAGACATAGAAGAACCACACAGACGGCTAACCGTTTGACCGGCCGCTTCGTGAGGAATCACAGTCATCAGTGAAATCATACGGGCGATGTTCATGCCCTGCTCTTTGGTCTGGTTAACACAGCCCCAAATCACATCTTCAACTTCAGCTGGGTTCAATTTTTCGTTGCGAGCAAACAGGCCGTTGATCAGATCAGCTGACATGTCTTCTGCACGAGTATTACGGTAAGCGCCGTTCTTAGAACGACCCATGGCAGTACGACCGAAATCAACAATAACGGCGTCTCTAGGATTTAAGCTCATTACTTAATCTCCAAAAATGTTTGTGAGTTTCAGTCTATTAAGCGAAGAAGACTTCGCCGTTAGCAGCCATCGCGCGCAACTTGTCAGTGCACTGATAGCTTTCGCCCATGTCAGCGTACTTGTCAGCTTTCGCAACAAATTCAGCCAAGCCCATGTCCTGGATGAAGTGCAGAGCACCACCGCGGAATGGAGGGAAACCGATACCATAAATTAGGGACATGTCCACATCGGTAGCAGAAGCCGCAATACCTTCTTCAAGACAGCGAACCGCTTCCAGACACAGTGGGATCATCATGCGCTCAAGGATTTCTTCATCGCTGAAGTCTTTAGCCGCATCAACCACAGGTGCCAACAGCGCTTTAACTTCTTCGTCGACCACTTTCTTTGGCTTACCTTTACGATCAACTTCGTAAGCGTAGTAGCCTTTGCCGTTTTTCTGACCGTAGCGATCGGCTTTAAACAGGACTTCGTGAGTGGTGGTGAAATCCGCACCCATACGCGAAGGAATGCCAGCGGCCATCACTTCACCAGCGTGAACGCCAGTGTCGATACCCACAACGTCAGCCAAGTAAGCAGGACCCATTGGCATACCGAACTTTTCCATCACCTTATCGATCTTGGTGAAGTCCGCGCCGTCTTTCATCAAGCGCAAGAAGCCGCCGAAGTAAGGAGACAAGATACGGTTAACCAGGAAGCCTGGGCAGTCATTTACAACCACTGGCTTTTTACCCATTGCCAAGGCGTAGGCAACGGTACGAGCAATGGCTTCGTCGCTGGTTTTCTCACCGCGAATAACTTCAACCAAAGGCATCTGGTGTACTGGGTTAAAGAAGTGCATGCCACAGAAGTTCTCTGGGCGCTGCAGGTCTTCAGCCAAGTGAGTAATAGAGATGGTCGAGGTGTTGGAAGTCAGAATCGCGTCTTCGCGAATTTGCTTCTCGGTCTCAGCCAAAACAGCCTTTTTAACTTTCGGGTTTTCAACAACGGCTTCAACCACAACATCAACAGAGTCGAACGCATCGAAGCTCAGCTGTGGTTGAATGTTGTTGAGAATACCGGCCATTTTTTCTGGAGTCATACGACCGCGGCTAACGCGCTTGGACAACAACTTGCTGGCTTCTGACAGACCCAGATCGATACCGGCTTGAGCGATATCTTTCATGATGATGGGGGTACCTTTCAACGCCGACTGGTATGCAATACCGCCGCCCATGATACCGGCACCGAGTACCGCGCCCTTCTCAACTTTGCCACCTTTGGCAGCCCACTCTTTACCGGTTTTACCCAGCTCTTGATCACCCAAAAACAGGCCAACCAAGTTGCGAGCAACTTCAGTTTTCGCCAGTTTGGCGATGCCTTTGGCTTCTTCAGCCAAAGCGTCATCACGGCCCATTTTAGCGGCTTTCTGAATCACTTTAACGGCGGTCACTGGTGCTGGGTAGTTTGGACCCGCTTGACCAGCAATAAAGGCTTTAGCACTTTCGAAAGACATCATGGCTTCGATGTCGTTCAACTTCAAAGGATCAAGCTTTTCTTGACGCTTAGCAGCGTAGTCGAAATCACCGGCGATACATTTTTGTACCAGATCCAAAGCGGCTTCGCGCAACTTCTCAGGAGCAACAACGGCGTCAACCGCACCGGCAGCCAAAGCGGCAGTGGCTTTCTGGTCTTTACCACCAGCGATCCACTCAACAGCGTTATCTGCACCGATAACACGTGGTAGACGAACGGTGCCACCGAAACCTGGGATGATACCCAGTTTGGTTTCTGGCAAACCGATCTTGGCCGTGGTTGACATAACGCGGTAATCACAAACCAAAGCCATTTCCAGACCGCCACCAAAGGCGATTCCGTTGATTGCTGCAACGGTAGGGAAAGGCAGGTCTTCAATGGTGTTGAAAACGGTCTTGTTGGTTTCTAAAACCCCAGCCGCGATTTCTTCTTGAGTAGCGCTAAAGTTGTTACCGAATTCGGTAATGTCGGCGCCGACGATGAATACGTCTTTTTTACTGGTAACAATCAGGCCTTTTACGTCGCTAGCGGCTTTCAATGCCTCGCCAGCTTGTTTCAGCTCTTCAGTTGTTAACGCGTTGAATTTGTTTACGGACTCGCCTTCCAGATCGAAGTTGAGTTCGGCAATGCCATTGTCCAGGGCAGTTACCGTTATGGCTTTACCTGAATAGATCATCTATCAGCCTCACACTCTAGGGTTATTGGGGCTTTCGCGTCTGAGATGCGCAAAAGCCTTATCTTAGCGGCGTCTAGATTAGAGAGGTGAAGCAAGGCTTCCAATTGCAAAATCGACCGTATCAGTGACCAATCAGAGCGCTAGAGTCGTGACTCCGGGGTCACGCCGTTGAATTGACCATTATGCAACAGGCATTGACCAGAACCTCCGGTCTTGCGGAGAACTCCGATCACTGTCCGCCCATCACTGCCCACCAGTCATAAGAAAATGTGCTTAAGATGATCGTTGAGCATTTTACCGGTGGGATCTAAGGCACGACGTACCTCGTGAAAATCCTGCCAGTGGCGTGGATAGAGAGCCGCCAAGCGCTGGGCATCCAAGGTGTGGATTTTGCCCCAATGGGGACGACCTTCGTACTTCCAGAAAATCGGTTCGATTTCGGCAAATACTGCCTTGTAGTCGATGTCGCCAAACTGATGCACAGAAATCGCCGCACCATCACGACCTTCAAACATCGACAACCAGATATCGTCAGCTTTGACGTGGCGATACTCTAAAGGAAAACACACCGGTAACTTCTTGCGACGAATGGTTTGCATGATCTCGCGGATACAGGCTGGCCCAGCCTCCACAGGAACTGTGTATTCCATTTCACGGAAACGCACGATGCGATCGTGAGGAAAAACCTTGTGTGAAGGCCCCGTTCGAATCGTATTCACCGTGGCATTTTTCTTCAGCTCCATTTCAATAAGACGCTGATAGATATCATCGCCTATGCCGGGAATCCAACTCACCGCGCCGAACACCTGTCGCAGAATATTCACCGCATGGGGATCGTCTTCGCCCACGTTTTCATCACCGGGCTTGGCCTCATTGGTGGTGACGGTGAGGCTCCAATCACAATAGGGAAGGAAGTACATTTCGAAATGACGATTGTTGGCAAAGCGCTGATCGAGATCATCGAGCACGTCTTCGGCCTTCTCCACACCGTTGACCTCGGTGAGTTGAAACGAGGGGCTGTTCTGAAGCTTAATTCTCGAAGCAATGCCGAGTGAGCCAATTGACGCTCGCGCCGCTTGGAAAACATCCGCATTAGACTGAGCGCTGCATTCCAACAATTCACCTGACGGAGTCGCCAGCGTCATGCCCAACACATAGGTCGACATGGAACCAAACGAGCTACCAGTTGCGTGTACCGAATTGGCAATTGAGCCGCCGATGGACGGGTAATCCATGTCGGGCATATTCGGCAACGCCTGCCCCACACCATCCAACAACAATCCCAAATCATGTAACCGAGTGCCGGCCCAGACTTCGGCCTGATGGGTGTCCGCATCATGGCTAATCAAGCCGCTGAGCAGATCGGTAGTCACCAGAGTATCATCGGTGGGCACCACCGGGCTGAATGAATGACTGGAACCAACAGCCCGCACCACGCCAGGCGCTTGGGCCAAGGCCTGGGCGACTTCTTCATCATTGGTAGGGGCGAGACGCTGTGACGGATAACAAAACTCATTGCCCGCCCAGTTGATCCATGGCACGGGTTTACCCGGGATAAACTCCACAGGGCTTTGCGGTTCAGACGCCGTGCAACCACTCAATCCAGTTACTGTTGTCAGACCTGCGGCGGTTACTCCCGCCGTTAAAGTCGCTGATTTACGCAGAAAATCTCGGCGCGTGTTTTTCTGATTACTCATTATCTATTGTCACCGGTGAATACTTATTGATCCGCTGCCGGTAAACCCGACATAGTTTTTATTAGCGCGCGAAAATCCGCCTCGTCGCAGGTGCTGCAATAGCCCAAAGGCGGCATACTGCCGATACCTTGCACTACGTTTTTCAGCACTAGCTCTTCGCCTTTTTTAAACACCTTCTGCCACGCCTTTTGATCGCCAATTAAAGGCGCCCCCAATATAGGTTTGGTATGGCATTGCACACAGTTGTTGAGCATTAAACGAGTCTGTCGATCCGATAAAGGCTCAGCTAAGGTGACAGAGGTATAAACACTGAATACAAAAAGCATCAGCGCCAAGACTATGTAAATGCCATTTTTCCATCCGCACATGAATGCATCTCCTGAAATCATCATGTCGCTGAAAACACCGGCCAGAAATCGACGATCTCGCTTTTCTCGGAATCGAAGACAGCGATATCGCCAAACTGCAAAAAGACAAATTCACTTTGCGTCGGCCGCAGGAACATCCAATCATCTGGCTGCAGTGGCACGCTGTTGGAACCGTTGTACATTTCTTGATTGGTTGAACGACCAAACAACGGGTTGTAGCTTAGGCCTACTGGTGAGTGGGGTTTGGCCTTCCAATAACCGCCATAACCAAAGAAGGTTCTTCGGCGATTTGGGTTCCACAAGCCCATTAACTTTCCAACCCCAAAATCACCCGGTAATTGTGTGCTATCCAGAGCCTTTAACACTGGCGAGGCAATGAAGGAGGCTGGGCGGTGATCAACAAGACTGGGCAAATCAAAATTCAGTGGTTTCACCAAGCAAGAACCCGCTGCCAACTCATTGTGCGGAAAACTGCTTTGTCGATTTTCGCCGCAGTAGTAACGGTAGGTGGGACTGCCCGCGGCATTCAAAGTCAGCCCACGAAGATCGCGACCGCAGATTTCTTCCGCAGCCGACAAGCGTTGCGAATAGATGGCCATGGCCTTGTCTCGCGCCGCTAGTTTGTCACCGGGAAGTTTAGCCACATGGGGTTCGTACCCCATGAACCCAGAGAGATTCAGGTTGGGATCTTCTTCTATCAGCGTCAGCATCGAATACAGTTGTTCATCGGAACTGACGCCGCCGCGATGCAATCCCACATCCAGCTCGATGCTCATTTGCAGAGAGACATCGAGTTGCTGCGCCAACTGTTGGTATTGCTGCAAACGCTCCGGGGTATCGATCAACCACTGCAACTGCCGCGTACTGTCAAACCCAGAATCAACCTTGAATGCTTGATAGAATTTCTCTGCAGCCTGAACCGGCATGGGTTTACCCATGAGCAAATCACTGTCGGGAAGCTCTGCTGCCACTTGATTGAGAAACGGCTGATGAAACATCATCAACCGCTGAGTCTGAGCGCCTTGCATCACCGTCTTGAGCAAAGGTAGAGAGGGCAGCGATTTGGCCACCACTCGGTAGTGATAGTCGCTGCCAATATGTTCATTCAGATTTTTAATGTTGTGCAGCAAAGCCTGCTGGTCCACGACCAGCGTGGGCTGAGCCAATTGGGCGCGATCGAGAGCACCGCTGAGCCTCTGAAAATAATCATTGTGAGCAGCCCCTTGATCTTTCGGGCGCAGCATCGTCGCTCCCCCGATGGCTCCCAGCGCCAGTCCTCCTAACAACAGCTTGCGCCGTGATGTACTGCTCTTTACTGCCATAAACTCTCTACTCCAATAGCCCTCACCAAAGGGCACTCTAATTGTCTAAACCCATTGAATATATTGGGCACAATGATGAAAACGTCCTTCCATGGCACCAAAACATCGCTCTTAAAAACGGTACTCGACATCCAAGCCATAGAACTTTGGTGTCGCGCGAATTGCCGCTGGCGATCCAATGGTCGCAGAGCCTTCATCCAACGCGTAAATGTACTCCTCGTCGGTGAGGTTTTGTCCCCACAGAGAAATACGCCAATGCCCAGCGTGATCTTCATAAGTGACCCGCGCGTTGAGGTTGTAGTAGGGGTCTGTTAAATCATCCACATACTGATCAACCAATGCCTGCGCCACGGGGATGCTACTGGTAATCGGCGCCACATCTCTCCGGCCGACGTAACTGTAATCCGCCCTGACCGACAACTCACCGTGGGAGCCGATAGGCAGACGATACTCCGCCCCAAGGTTATAGCTATTTTTGGCGACATTGACCAGCCGCTCACCTTCGCGATTATCCGCCTCTGTTTCAGATTCCAATAATTCATAGTCGGTGACTTCGGTATCTAGGTAACTGTAGTTGGCACTCAGCGTTAAACGTTCACTGGCCGCCCAGATAAGATCCATTTCAATGCCATCACCCTCCGCATCTTGGTTGCGAATCAAAGCTCGACTCACCCCACTGGAAGGATCATTGACTTGAACATACTCTTGAAGATCTTCGTATTCATAGTCAAACAAGGCGACATTGAAACGCAGACGGGAATCAAACCAAGTGCTTTTCAAGCCCAATTCAAAGTTGCCGACCTGTTCTTCGTCGAACGGCTTACCCGGTTGCGTCGAATTAAAGCCTCCCGCCTTGTAGCCTGTGGCGTAGCTAAAATAAATCATCGCATCTTCCGCGAGCGTGTAATCCAACACCACGCGGCTACTTACATTGCTCCAGCTATCATCTTGCTCTAAGCCCTCGACCTCATTGGGATACAAGACACCAAACCCGGCAGCGTTGTAGAGTGACGTCAGTTCATAGTCTTTGTTGTCATGGGTGTAGCGCACCCCCAGCGTTAGATCCCACTGCTCGGCAAGCGCATAGGTCATATCGGCGTACACGGCGGCGCTGGTGCTTTCCAGATCGCCACTGGCCTGTTCGGCAAAGATTTGGTGGGACGGCAGAGCATTGATGCCAATAAAAGCGTTAACAATATCTGTACTAAAGGCCGCTCGAGTATCCTGTTTGCCATGCTCACGCGAGTACATGGCACCCAGCGTCCATTGATAGGTTTCATTTTTCTGCGAACTCAGACGAAACTCTTGGCTGAAAAACACGTTCTCTTCAACGTTCTCGCTGGTGAAGTACAACGGCACCAAACCACCGGTGGAGGTGTAAAGATCACTGCCGTCTTGATCGCGCAAGTTGCGACTTTCGAAACGTTTGAGTGCACTGATGGAGGTAAACCCCATCCCCGCCAAATCGGTTTCCAGGGTAACTGCCCCACCCCACAACTCCAAAGATTCCTTCGGCGTAACATCTAGGCTAGCATCGTCATAGGGATCTCCGTAAAGCAGGCTCGAATCTATCGCTGCGTTCTGATCCACATCGCTGTGATCGAGCTGGAAGAGTAGCTGAGTATCATCGCTGAGCTGCCACAGTAGACTGGCTCGCGCGCCTGAGCTGTTTTCATCGGCCAGTTCATCACCGTTAAATAGGTTATCGCGATAGCCGTCACGTTGATTGTCGATGACATTCAAGCGCAACGCTAAATCATCGCTAATCGGCAAGTTAATCATCGCTTCGATTTTTTGTTTGTCATAGTTGCCCAGCGAGATCCCCGCTTTCATTTCTAAATCTTGAGTGGGTTTTTTGGAAATGAGATGAATCGCTCCAGCGGCCGCGTTTTTTCCAAACAAGGTGCCTTGCGGTCCCTTGAGCACCTCCACCCGTTCGATATCCTGAAAGGCCGTTAGAGAAGCTCCAGATCTTCCGGAATAGACACCATCCACGTAAACGGCAACCGCCGGATCAGCGCCGATACCAAAATCGTTGGTGGTAATACCTCGAATGGTAAAACTCGGTTGCGTCGGTTGTGTCACTCGGGTTTCTAATCCCGGGGTATAGATACCCAAATCATCGACAGTTTGTGCCCCCACATCAGCGACAAAATCCGCCGACATAGCCGTTATCGCAATGGGTACATCCTGTACGCTTTCAGCGCGTTTTTGCGCGGTGACGATGACCTCCTCCAAGGCGTAACCGTCCTCTGCCATAGCTGTAACGCTCATCCCAGAAGCCAATACAATTAGAGGAATCGTTTTTCGAGTCCAGCAGATCACATCATTTTTTACTAAAGAGTTTTTCACGTCCATGCCCTCTCGTTGTTATTGGTGTGTTGCATTTTGTCGACCGCTACGCAGATGTGTATACTCGATGACGATGAGAAGTGCGGCCAGCCTGCGAAAATACTAAGAAAAACCGGCTCGCGCTGAAACCACACAAGTGGCCAGTCCCTGACAGATACGGACAAAAATCAACAGATACCGGCATAAGTAACGCGACCAGATGAACTTCAGTCAACAATGAGTGAAACGAATCCATCCCCCACTGCAAACTTTGACCGCAATGACCGTGTCATTCCGGTGTATCTGTTTCACCTCATTAAAACCGTCATTCAAGAACAATTATCGGACACTCGGCGACTGCTGGAAGGCAGTGACATCACACTGGTCGATCTCGATAACGAAGATACTTTGGTGTCTTTCGATCAGAGCCTAGCCATCATCACCAATGCCCTCGCGCTCAGTGGCAATGATGGCTTGGGGCTTGAAGTGGGGCGGCGGGAGAGCCTGAGCGACTGGGGCATGATGGGCTATGCCATTGCCAGCTGCAGCAATGGTCGAGATATGCTGAGAATCGCCAAGAGCTACTACAAAACGACGACAAATCTGACCGAATCAGTCATGAATATCAGCGACAACCAGTTGGTCATGAGCAGCGAACCCTACCACCCCGTTCCCCTTAAGCTGTATCGCTTTTTAGTGGAAGAGCATTTGGCTTGCCACCAAAAAATGGTGTCAGACTTTCATGGAGAGAAGCACTTACCTCTGGAGGTGCAATTCAGTTTTCCCGCACCGCATTACGCAGACGTCTATCAGCAAGTGTTTCGCTGTCCGATTGTTTTCGACGCCCCTCACAATCAGATCACTCACTCTGAAAAAGTATTGGATATTGTTAACCCAGCGTCGAACCCTCTCACCAAGCAGCTCGCGGTAAAGCTTTGTGATGAGCTGTTGCAACAACAGGAACAGCACCGCGGACTTATCACCAAGGTTGAGCGAATTCTCATCGCACGCCCGAGTAGCTTTCCATCACCGGCGGAGGTTGCCGAACATCTCGGCACCAGTGAGCGCAACTTGCGCCGACAACTCAAAGAGCTCGATAGCTCGTATCAACAGATTCTTGATCGTGTGCGAGCCGACATCGCCATTAGTTATCTGACCGATACTCAACTACCGCTGGAAGATATCGCTCACTTATTGGGATTCAGTGAAGGCTCAAGCTTTTACCGAGCATTCAAACGCTGGACAAAGAAAGCCCCCTCTAGCTATCGCATAAAAGCCTAGCTGAGTGACGGATGATCTGATGAAACAGCGCGCCAGACGTGACGCACGCTTTTTGATTCTCTCACATTAGACACATCAAACACTTACTCACTCGACCGCTTTGATTGATTCGATCGGGCGAGCCGAGATGACCTGCAAACGCCGTCCTAACAATAAAGCCGTGGCTGTGAGCCCAACAACAAGGGCCATCCAAAAACCTTGAGCACCCTGCAAAGGTAGCAATAAATCCGTGCGAGCTAGCACATACCCCAGCGGTAAGGCGATGCCCCAATAGGAAAAGAGAATTAATATGAGTGGCACACGGCTGTCTTGGTAAGCCCGCAGACAGGCATTGGCAGCGATTTGCAGATGATCAGGAAATTGATAAATCGCCATCCACAAGAACAACCCCAAAGCCACGGCTTGCACCTCTAAATCATGGGTGTAAAAACCCACCACCGATTGTCGGAACAACAGAATCAATGACAATGATACCAATGCCATCAGACCCGCCGCGCCAATACCGGTACGAGCCACCAAGTTGGCATAACTCTGTTCGTTACGCCCGAGAAAATATCCCACGCGAATGGTTAATGCCTGGGATAAACTCAGTGGAAAAATAAAAATCAAATGGGAGGCGCTTAACGCGATTTGATGACCCGCCACCATCACCGCCCCTAAAGGCGCCAGCAACAATGCCACCATGGAAAAGATGGACACCTCAGCAAACACGGCTAAAGCAATCGGAACGCCTAACGCCATAATGGAGCGAATCTCATCCCAGCGCGGCCACTGCCACCCCTTTAACAACACAACGCCTTCATAGCTATCGCTGCGAGAGACGAACCAGGCGAGCACGAATACCTGTAACCACATACTGAAGGCCGTGGCCCAGCCACAACCAATCCCGCCCAATTCGGGGAATCCCCACTTGCCGTAGATTAAGGCATAGTTGAGAGGAATATTGGTTAAGAACGCCAGTGCGCTGCTAATCATAAACGGTTTAGTGCGCCCCATGCCTTCCGTGAACGCTCGCATGCAGCCAAACAGCGCGGCACCGGGCACTCCCCAAGCCAGTGCGTCTAGATAGCCGTCGGT
>CERE01023768.1_pt1 | contig 12234 bp, 9 predicted proteins | sample 530911 | NCBI WGS metagenome assembly CERE01 (sample SAMEA2621092, study PRJEB7988) | marine metagenome | biome: marine biome (ENVO:00000447); feature: mesopelagic zone (ENVO:00000213); material: "saline water (ENVO:00002010), including plankton (ENVO:xxxxxxxx)" | depth 800 m
GAGATTCAGTCGCTGCCGATCTACCGCACGGAAACACGGCAAAAGATTGTCTCTCCCCGTGTGGACAACTGGTTCGAGACGCCCTGCATCAGCGCGCTTACGCCCGACGTGATCGCAACGCTGCAACGTGCGTTAGAGGCGCGAGGGTTCTATGGCGGGGCCATTAATTCGGAGCTCGACGACGCGACACGGCGGGCAATGCGGGCGTATCAGATCAGCAGTGGCGGGCCCGATAGCCCCGTTCTTGCACTGGCCACCGCGCGATCATTGGGTGTCATCGCTGTAGACATCCCCGGCGTTTCTCGGGACAGCAGCGGTTAAGAAACGACCTCAAGCGGCTGGAAAACAAAACCTTTGTCGGTGACTTCACTGAAGGCAGTAATGCCAAAGACGGCTTTGACAATCTCTGTCGTCAGCGCCGCCTGTGGCAAGTCGTCTGCGACAACTGCGCCGTTGTGCAACACGATCAACCGTGTGCAATGCCGCGCTGCCAATCCCAGATCATGAAGCGAGACGAGCACCCCGCGCCCTTGGCCCGCTGCTTTGGAAAAGCTTTCCATCGCGGCGATTTGATGGGCGGGGTCTAGCCCGGCGGTGGGCTCGTCTGCGATCAGCAAGGGTGCCTCTTGCGCGAGGCTACGGGCGATCAGCACGCGCGCCTGCTCCCCACCCGATAGCTGTGTGGCGGGACGATTGCGGAAGGTGTCCAAACCCATCTGCGCAATGGCACGATCTACGGCAGCCTGATCTTCTGCCTGTATTTTCTGCCCGCCCCGTAGATGGGGTGTGCGGCCCAGTCGAATGATCGTTTCAACCGTGACCGGCCATGCAATCTCACGCGATTGGGGCATCCACGCGGCGGCACGCCCGCGCATGCGCGGGGCAAGTGCGGCGATTGAACTTTGGCCATCAGCGGGGATCAGACCCAGGGCCGCGCGCATCAAGGTGGTCTTACCGGCACCATTCGGCCCGACCAGGCCTACGACCTCGCCTTCACGTAAGGTCAGGTTGATGTCGGATAAAACGGTTTTCCGCCCCCGATAAACGGAGAGATTTTTCAATGATAGCAGGGTCATAGCCCGTCCCTCCGCGTGCGATAGATCAGGTGGAGAAACAGCGGCGCGCCCACCAATGCCGTCACAACCCCAAGCTTGAGATCACGGTCGGGCACCACAAGGCGCACAAGGATATCCGATGCGAGGATCATCGCCGCGCCGCCAAGTGTCGCGGCCCATAGCAGCGCCCCCGGTCGCGCGCCAACAAAGCCACGTAGCAGGTGCGGCATGACCAGCCCCACAAACCCGATCGCCCCCGCCACGGCGGTAGAGGCACCAACGACCGCCGCCGTACCGATAATGACCGTGAGGCGAAGCCGGAATAGGTTGATCCCCATCGCCTCTGCCGCGTCTTCGCCCAAGGTCAGCGCGTCAAGCCCACGCCCGAGGGTCGCCAACAGGACACCGCCCCCAAGCAGAAAGGGCATCGCGATCCAGACATGGGTCATGGACCTGTCCGCCAGAGAGCCCATCATCCAGAATACGATCTCATTCGCCGCATAGGGGTTCGGCGACAGGTTCAGCACCAGCGAGGTCAATGCCGCAGCAAAGGCCGATATTGCGATACCAGCGAGGATCAGCGCCAGTGACGTGCCCCGAGGGCCTGCCAATAGCAGCACTAGCAGCACCCCCAGCAGGGCACCGCCAAGCGCCATTGCGGGAAGCGCGAGTGTTGCAAGCGCGGCCAATCCGGTCTGTATCGCCAGCACAGCCCCCAACGCCGCAGAGCCCGATACCCCGATCAACCCCGGATCCGCCAAGGGGTTGCGCAGATAGCCCTGCATCGCAGCGCCAGAAAGCCCCAAGGCACCGCCGATCATCACGCCCAATAGCGCACGCGGGAGCCTTATCTCGCGCATGACGGTGGCCAGCGGGCCGCCCTGCCCGGTGACCAACGCGTTCAAACTGTCGCCCATGGATGCGCTGGACGGGCCAATCAGCAGCGACCCGACAAATAGCACGCACACAAGGCTGCCGAGACCAAGCGCCAGTACCGTTGACCGCGCCATCAGTAACCGACCCGAGCATATTGGCACTTCACTTGCCCCACTGCATAGGGCGCAACACTTAACATTGGGTGAATGGATATGCTCATCGTTCCGCTCATGATTTCTCCCCGACCCTCCTAGTCTCATCACAGTTGCGCGCAACCTTCGAGGGGCGTTTGGATACTGACGCAATATAAGCTCACACACCCGTGAACTTTTCCACGCGCTACGGCGTTGAGGTTTAAATCCTTCAACTGCTGGAGCCATATTTGGAACATCTGCCCTCAATCCGGCGCTCGCTTCAGTTGCTGGTCCTGATTTCCCTTTTCGTCACCGCGTATTTCGCCAAGGACTTGATATTGCCCATTGTTCTGGGCTTTTTGCTTGCCCTGACCCTGTCGCCCGTGGGCCGTGCGCTTTATCGCATCGGCGTGCCGCATCCTGTGTCGGCCTTTTTGCTGGTGACCGCGACGAGCTTGGTGATTGCTGCCGTGGTTTTACTGTCCGCGGGCACCGTGGCGATCTGGAGCGACGAGATCCCGGAAATGGGCCGCGAGATCCAGATAAAGCTGAGCGGCGTGAGCAATGCGGTCGAAACGATGCGATCTGCCTCGGAAGAGGTAGAGAAACTGGGCACCGAAACCGGCGGCAAACCGCAAGAGGTCGTCGTGCGCCAACCTGGATTGCTCGATACCGCGATGGATACGGTGAGCAAAACTGGGGCGTCGCTGGCGGTGATCCTGATTCTGGCGCTGTTCTTACTTGGCTCTGGCGAGTTGTTTTACTTAAAACTTGTGCAATCCATGCCGACGTTAACGGAAAAGAAACGTGCGCTGCATACGGTCTATGACGTGGAGAAGCGGGTGTCGCGCTACCTGCTGACGATTGCCACGATCAATGCCGTGCTCGGCATATTAGTCGGGACCTATCTGACAGTGCTGGGCTTGCCGTCGGCCTATATCTGGGGGATCGCGGCGTTCATGCTGAACTTCCTGCCTTATATCGGCGGGTTTGCGGGGGTGCTCTTGGTCGCGGGTTTCTCTCTCGTGACGTTTGATACCATCGGTTATGCGATGTTGGCCCCGATCGGTTACCTGACGCTGACCCTCTTAGAGGGGCAGATTATTACCCCGTGGCTGGTCGGGCGCCGGTTGGAGATGAATACCGTCGCGGTATTTCTGACTGTGGTGTTTTGGGGGTGGCTATGGGGCATCCCCGGCGCATTGGTCGCGGTGCCCTTTCTTGTGGTGTTCAAAGTCGTTTGCGAGAACTTTGAACCGCTTCATACCATCGGGAATTTCCTGTCCGCAGAGCAGGTTAAACCCGATGATATGAAGGATCAGGAAGTCATGTCAGCCAGCGAGTGAGGGCAGCCACAACACGATGGACGGGAAGGCCACCAACAATGCGATTGTCACGGCATCCGCGATAAAGAACGGTGTCACGCCCTTGAACACGTCCTGAACGCTCAGGTCAGGTCGTACCCCTGCAACCACAAAGCAGTTGAGGCCAATGGGAGGCGTGATCAGACAGAACTCTGCCATCTTCACCACCAGGATTCCGAACCAGATCGCACACATCGGCCCCGACATGCCAAAGGCGCTATCCGCGGCAGAGACGAACTCGCCCCCGTTCAACGCCATGACGGCAGGATAGACGACCGGAAGTGTCAGAAGCAGCATGCCAATCGCATCCATGAACATCCCCAGCACCGCATAGGCCAGCAGGATGCACACGAGGATCAGGATCGGAGAAGCCTCAAGCCCCGAAATCCAGTCGGCGAACGCGCCCGGCAGATCGGCAAAGCCCAGGAACCGAACATAAATCAGCACGCCCCAGATGATGGTAAAGATCATCACCGTCAGCTTCGCGGTTTCAAGCAGCGCGTCCTTGAGCTCGGCCCACCGCATGCCGCGATAAAGCGCCATCAGGAACACGATAAACGCGCCCACGGCCCCGCCCTCTGTTGGGGTGCCCCATGCGTCGCCGAAAGGGTTGTAAACAAAGAAAATAATGATGATCACAACCGCAAAGATCGGCATGGCGGCAGGGAGAGACGCGAACCGTTGCTTCCAGGTAAAGCCGCTTACAGGGGGGCCGACGCTTTTCCAGATGGTCGCAATGCCCACGATCAGGACGGCATATACGATGGCCGAAAACGCACCGGGGATAAAGCCCGCCAGAAGCAGCTTGCCCACGTCTTGTTCAACGATGATCGCATAGATGACAAGAATCGCTGACGGCGGGATCAAAGAGGCCAACGTGCCCCCGGCCGCCACGACGCCCGCCGCGAATTTCTTGTTGTAGCCAATCGCCAGCATCTCGGGGATGGCGATGCGGGCAAACACCGCTGCCGTCGCGACCGAAGCACCGGAAACCGCCGCAAAGCCCGCGGTTGCAAAGACGGTCGACACAGCAAGACCGCCGGGCAGCCAAGCAATCCAGCGTTTTGCGGCCTCGAACAAGGCGCGGGTCAGACCGGCGTAATAGGCAAGAAAGCCGATCAGAATAAAGGTGGGAATCAAGCTTAGCGTCTGGCTCGACACTTTGGAGTGTGGCACCTGTCCCGCGGTCTTGATCGCGACCGTCAGCGCCCAGTCCAGCTCGGACCACTGCATGCCTTTCTTGGACCAAAAGATCCAGATCAGGCCGACCAGACCCGCCATTGCCGCGGCGAAAGCAACGCGCATACCGAGCACCACCATAAGCAGCAGCCCGCCCGAGACCCATAGGCCAATTTCAATAGGATCCATAATCAGTCCCGCCCGTCTAGATGTTCAGCTTCCGCCATCGCCTGTTCGGCCGCGGATTGTACCAAAGGTACGGCAACGGGGTTTTCCAACCCCAATACGAAGGCCCGCCCATAGCCCCAGATCTGCAGCAGCAACCGCAGAGCCAGCACCGTAAAGGCCATTGGCACGATCAGTTTCGCAGGCCAGATCGGCAGACCGATATCGATGGAGCTGTCACGGCTCCACATCGGGGCGGCGAAGTCAAAGCTGCGCTGGAAATGCGCCCAAGAGCCCCAGATCAGCGCCAGCATAAGGATAAAGATCAGCACGACCGAGAATGTCTCGGCTGCCCATAGCGCGCGACCTTTAAGCTGGCCGATCAGGATGTCCATGCGCACATGGCCGCCGTTCCGCTGGGTATAGGAAATGCCCATGATCGCGATCAATGGCATGGCGAATTCAATCCAGTCCACATACCCCGCCAGCGGCGTGCCAAAGAACTTGCGGCCGCCAACGGACCAGACGGCAAGCACCATCAGCATGAAAACGGCAATACCAGAGACCAGAGCAAACACGGTTTCAAGGCGTAAAAGCCCTTTGTCGATACGGCTAAGCAGACTGCCGTCTTCGAGCACGGCGGAGGAACCGGCCATGATGCTTTCCTTTCAAATGAGTGGGAGGGAGATCGTACAAACAAAGGGGGCCTGCATCGGCAAGCCCCCTCCTCGCGCCAATTAGTTGGACGCGCGTTTTTCTTCAAGCGTTTTGACGACCAGGTCATAAAGCTCTTGGCCAGGGATGCCTTGGGCTTCCATGTCCTTGATCCAGGCTTCACGCGCAGGATCAGCTGCCTTGGATTTGAACTCGGCCAGAACTTCAGGCGTGAACATCACTTTTTCAACGCCTTTTTCTTCCAGCACGGCGTCCCAGCGGTTCAGCAGCTCGCCATAGTTCGCCAGATAGTGATCCAGCGCCTCATCGACAGAACCGTCCAGCGCTTCTTTTTCTGCGTCCGACAGGGCCTCATAGGCATCGATGTTCACCACAACAGGGCAGTTCACCGTGCCGGGGTTGAGGTTCGCGGTCCACCAATCGGCCTTGTTGATCGTACCAAAGCTCAGGTGGGCGTGCTGCGCGAAAGCCACGGTATCCACAACACCGGATTCCATTGCGTTATATGCTTCGGAGGAGGTCACGGAGGTCGGCACAGCGCCCACGGTTTCGAAGGCTTTGCCCAGACCACCTGTCGCACGCACGCGCATGCCGTCAAAGGATTCCAGCGTATCGCGAGGCTCGCCCGTGCCAACAAGATTGTACTGCGGCATTGGCGAGGTCATCAGCATCTTGGCGTTCCACTGTGCCATCTCTTTGGCGACGGCGGGGTGTGCGTAAACAGCGCGGGATACGGCAACTTCTTCTTCAAGGTTCTGAACCCCGAGGAAGGGCAGTTCTAGCACGGTGATCGCGCGGTTCTTGTCGGCGTGGTAACCAGCACAGAATTGCGCCATCTCGAAGGCACCGATGGAAATACCATCGAGGTTGTCAGAGTTCTTGGACAGACCGCCATAGCTGACATTGATGGTGAATTCGCCATTGGTCTTTTCGGACACAAGCTCGGCAATCTTTTCGACATGCTCGGTGAAGGCACGACGTTTACCCCAGACAGAGGCGTTCCATTCCGTCGCGGCCGCCTGCGAGGCAAAAGCGAAAGTCAAAGCGCAGACAGCTGCGCCGTTCAGTAGATTGTTCATTGATATCTCCCTTATGCGGGCTGTTTGGGGCCCGCTTGGGCGAAATACTATCCTTAGGGCAACTTGCTGCCAACCCCTGAACATATCTCTTGATTGCCCCTGTGGGAGCCTTCGGCGAGGATTTTTCACCATTTGGAACCATGCCCCGCGCGCGATCGGCCCCGTTAACAGGCAATCGGTGCTGTTTCCTAGGGTTTTGGCAGGGTTGTCAGCGAAATTTACTAGTCCGCGCAGCAGACGGAAAAATATTTACAGACAAACCGCGTGTTTCCATATGCTTATTTCCTTCTTTTCACTTCCCGTTATGATCTGCCAAGGGAGAGCCGCCACGCCCATGCGTCCGAGCGGCAGAAAACGAACAGAGTTCTGAGGGAGGAACCATGTCCAACGTCGCCACACAGACCTATCCGCCATCCGACGACATGGCGGCCAATGCCCATGTGAACGCCGCGAAATACGACGCGATGTATCATGCCTCTATCGCGGACCCCGAGGGGTTCTGGCTGGAGCAGGCGCAGCGCATCGACTGGATGAAGCCGTTTACCAAGGTCAAAGACGTCGATTTCACTTTCGGTCAGGTCAAGATCAACTGGTTTGCCGACGGTGCGCTGAACGTCAGCGCCAATTGCATCGACCGTCATCTTGAAATGCGCGGCGACCAGACCGCGATCATCTGGGAGCCGGACAGCCCGGACGAAGACGCGCAGCACATCAGCTATCGCGCCCTGCATGCCCAGACGTGTAAAATGGCCAATATCCTGCGCGATATCGGCGTCGGCAAAGGCGACCGGGTTATCATCTACATGCCGATGATCCCCGAAGCCGCCTATGCCATGCTGGCCTGCGCACGCATCGGTGCGATCCATTCGATCGTCTTCGCCGGGTTCTCTCCGGATGCGCTGGCGGCACGGGTACAGGGGTCGGACGCCAAGGTTGTGATCACCGCAGATTATGCGCCCCGCGGGGGCAAGGCGACACCGTTGAAGGCCAACGCGGACAAGGCTTTGGCAGGCTGCGATCCATCGGTCAAATGTCTGGTGGTGCGGCGCACTGGCGGTGATGTGGCGTGGAATGATGCGCGCGACGTGGATTATACCGCGCTTGAAAAAGAGGCTTCTGACACTTGCGCGCCGGAAGAGATGAACGCCGAAGATCCGCTGTTCATCCTCTATACCTCTGGCTCGACCGGTCAGCCCAAAGGGGTCGTGCATACGACGGGTGGCTATCTGGTCTATGCCGCGCTGACCCACGAGGTCACCTTTGATTACCACGATGGCGATGTCTATTGGTGCACGGCCGATGTGGGCTGGGTGACGGGCCACAGCTATATCGTCTACGGTCCGCTTGCCAACGGGGCCACAACGCTCATGTTCGAAGGCGTGCCCACCTACCCCGACGCCAGCCGCTTTTGGCAGATCTGTGAAAAACACAAGGTAAATCAGTTCTACACGGCCCCGACCGCCATTCGCGCGCTGATGGGCAAGGGCCGCGCCTTTGTTGACGGCTGCGATCTCAGGAGCCTGAAACTGCTTGGCACCGTGGGCGAGCCGATCAACCCCGAAGCCTGGAATTGGTACAATGACGTTGTGGGCAAAGGGAACTGCCCCATCGTGGACACATGGTGGCAGACGGAAACCGGCGGTCACCTGATGACGCCGCTGCCCGGTGCCCACGCCACCAAACCCGGCGCCGCGATGAAGCCCTTCTTCGGGATCAAACCGGTCGTACTTGAACCCACCACCGGTGCCGAGATCGAGGGCAATGACGTCGAGGGGGTTCTGTGTATCGCTGACAGCTGGCCCGGCCAGATGCGCACGGTCTGGGGCGATCACGAGCGGTTCGAGCAGACCTATTTCAGCGACTACAAGGGCTATTACTTCACCGGTGACGGGTGCCGCCGGGACGCGGATGGCGATTACTGGATCACGGGCCGCGTGGATGACGTGATCAACGTCTCCGGTCACCGGATGGGCACGGCCGAAGTCGAAAGCGCTTTGGTCGCCCACCCTAAGGTGGCAGAGGCCGCGGTCGTCGGGTTCCCCCATGATATCAAGGGTCAGGGCATCTATTGCTATGTCTCTCTGATGAGCGGCGAAAGCCCGAGCGAGGACCTGCGGGCCGAGCTACGCAACTGGGTCCGCTCGGAGATTGGCCCGATCGCTTCGCCCGATATGATCCAATGGGCCCCTGGCTTGCCCAAAACCCGTTCAGGCAAGATCATGCGCCGCATCCTGCGCAAGATCGCAGAGAATGACTATGGCACGCTCGGCGATACATCTACCCTGGCAGAGCCCGAGGTTGTCGACGATCTGATCGCGAACCGGATGAACCGCTGACCACATAACGCGAAAGGGGCACCAAATGGTGCCCCTTCTGCATATCGACCTATTGGCCTGAATTAGCCTTCGACGCGTTGCAGTGTAATTTCACCCACGCCGATGGCAAAGTTTACGCCGTTCTGCGTGTTGACGCTCACCGGTTGCAGCGCCAGCGTGTCTTCGGAACCGCCGACCATGACATTGGCACCTAGGCCAACACCAACAGTGGCTTCAGCAGAAACACCCTGATAGTCGCCGTTCAACCCGCCTTCGTAATATTCGGATTCAGTTGGTGCCAACACCAACCAGGACATCTGACCATTCTGGGTCTTGCCGATATCAATACCGTAGCGTTTGATGTCGCCGATGTATGTCTCGTCAGCCAGACCCTCTTGCACAGGATTGAAGGTGCAGGTTAGCTCACGGGTAGACCCGAAGATGAAGCCTGTGCCATCACCAACGTCACAGCTCAGCGAGCCGACCTCGGTGTGGTCCACAGTCTCGCCGTCGTCGGCAAGTGCAGGCGTGGACAAAGCAGCGCCGGTGACAAGGGCTGCAACAGTCAGCTTGATGGGGGCAAAACGATTCAGTGTCATAGTTAATCCTTCCGGCGGGAAACCCGCCAATAACAGTCGTGAGCGTCGGCATTCGGGTGCCTGTTGGCGGTAGCTGGAACCTCATATCCCAACACCCCTTCTCCGACAGGCAGTCCGAAATCTCGAAGTCATGCCTCTCAGTGGGGGAACAACACGGCAGGCGCTATTCGGTTCCACACAGCATTATTTAGCGACCACCATCGCCACCCGCAGAGGGAGTGCCGCAACGGGCCGGGGTTTGCTGTCTGGACAAATCCGGCTCCCCGTGGCACCGCTGCGGCATGGCTGATCCTTTGCACCACTTCATCCCTCTGCCCGACGCTACAGTCGAGCTTCGCCGCGCCTTTGGCCGTTTTGGCACAGGGGTCACGATTGTGACGGTGCAGACCGCGAATGGCCCATTGGGGATGACCGCGAACTCCTTTTCCTCGGTTTCGCTGGACCCGCCCCTGGTGCAGTGGTCCCCCGCGCTCAGTTCCAAACGTCATGACGCATTTACCAACGCGGCGCAGTTCGCTGTGCATATTCTGGGTAGCGGTCAGCGGGCACTGGCAGATGCCTTTGCTGTCTCTGGCGACGCGTTCGACCAATTCGACTGGACGGTTGGCCCCAATGGCGCACCGACACTGGCAGGCTGCCTCGCCAGCTTCCACTGTGACACCTACGGCGTGCATCCGGCGGGTGACCATTCCATTGTTCTCGGGCAGGTCACGCACGCCGCTTATGACCCAGACGACAGCGTTGCGGGCCTGATGTATGACCAAGGCCGCTATGGCCGTTTTACACCGCTGACGAAATAGCCCGTAAGCCTTTCCAAATGGTCAAAATCCCGGGGGTGTCCCGGCATCGCCGGGACGGGGGCTGGCCCCCATCCTAGCTGAACCGCAGAACAAAGCGCTCAATAGCGGATCAATAATCCTTCTCAAAGAAGATACCGATCCCGGTGTTCCCATCGGACCCGACCGTCCCCTTCGCCGTCAGGTTCTTGGTCAGATCAAGGTTGATAGACACATCCGCTGTCCCGTCAGAGGCGGCGGTCACATCGGTGTAGACATTCTCGGAAATGTATTTACCCGCGCGGACAGCCGTGGCACCGCTGTCGGTGGTGGTCACATCCAGATCGTCCAGCCCGAACCCCGTGCGCAGGTTAGAGATTACCCCCGCACCACCGCGTCCGGCAAGTGTCGCCACCGCGCTGGCGAGTTGCAGCGCCTGAAACGCCGAGATTTCAGAGATGTTTCGCCCAAACAGAAGCTGCGCCAGCACCTCGTCCTGCGGTGCATCGGGTGTCGATTCAAAGGAAACCTCGGGCGATGTGGCTTTGCCTTCGATCACGATACGAACCTCGCCTGTGTTGGTGGTCGTCGAGGTTACAAACCTCAGGTAGGGTACCAGATCGCCTTGGAAGCGCACGGCCCCTTCGTCCAGCTCGAACCGTTTGCCAAGAATATCCAGACGACCACGGATCAGGTCGAAGCGACCGGCAGAGATGATGCGATTGGTCGATCCCGTCAGTAACAGGCTACCGCCCAGTTCCGCATCCAGACCACGGCCGCGCACGAAAATCCGCCGTGGCGCATTGATGCGGACGTTCAGGCCAAACCCCGGCCCGCTGTCGCCCCTTGCCGCGGGATCCGTGCCCGCGTCGGCACCGGTCAAACCGGCCTTGCGACGGGTCGCCACAACATCTGCTGGCGCGCCGATGAAATCGATCTGTGGAATATCACCGATGCTGGTCATACCTGTTGACGGCACGCTTACCTCGGTCTCGCCCACGTCGATCTGACCGCTGATATTCGCCCCCCCCGAAAGCGGTCCCGCAAGACGCAGGTTGCCATCAAGCGACGTGCGATACAGCGATGGATCGATCAGCACGAGGTTGTTCAATCCGATCTGGATATCGGCGGGCAGTGATCCGGTCAGGGTCACCGCCCCGCCCGCCTTGATCTGCCCCCCGTCCGCGCTGCGTGCAGAAAGGTCGATTTGCGCGCGATTATTGGCCAGCCGGATATCCGCTGCGATGTCCTGCAGTGTCAGCCGAAGGTTGGGGGCGGACAGCGACGCGTTAGAGGTTTGAATGCTCCCGTTGACCGACCCAAGTGCCGGCGGGCCGTTCACCGTCAAATCGAACCGTGCCTGACCTTGCAAGCTCCGCGGCGCAATGAACGGGGCGGACAGCCCCAATGGCGCGTTCCCGTTCACGTCAAGGTTCAGATTGCCATCGCTGCCCACAAGCCCCGCGATCGTGGCACGGGTGCCCGCTGGTCCGGTGGCGTTCGTATTGACCCGCCAGCCAGCGCTTTCCTGCTGTGCGGTACCGGTCACATTCAGCGGGCCGGACAGTTTTGGCACCACGGCCCCCAGATTGGGGATCGTGACATCATAATTCAGCGCGGGCGCATCCCCCGTGACAACCCCCTGCACAGACGCCCGTGCCGCATAGGGGCCCGTCGCGTTTGTATCTACGGCGATGCCGGCGGGCGTTTGCCGCACCGATCCTTTTGCCGCCAGCGGGCCGGACACGCCCGGCACCAGCGGCTGCACATTTGGCACCGACACGTCAAACGTCAGCGACATATCGGGGCCTGTGGCCAAGCCTTCCACCATCGCGCGCGCGCCATATGGGCCCGTCGCGTTGGTGTCGACGAAGAACCCCTTTTCCGTCTGACGCACGGTCCCTGTCGCCGCAAGTGGCCCGTTCACCTGTGGCACCACCGCCTGAAGATTCGGGACCGATGCGTCGAAAGAGATATCGACCATAGGTGTTAACATCCCCTGAACGGCAACCTGCGC
>CERE01020423.1_pt1 | contig 12206 bp, 10 predicted proteins | sample 530911 | NCBI WGS metagenome assembly CERE01 (sample SAMEA2621092, study PRJEB7988) | marine metagenome | biome: marine biome (ENVO:00000447); feature: mesopelagic zone (ENVO:00000213); material: "saline water (ENVO:00002010), including plankton (ENVO:xxxxxxxx)" | depth 800 m
AGACTGACTCATAAAACTCAGCACAACCCTAAAAGCCTAGCTCGCAATACCTATGCTGCATTTGGACGACGCTGTCATCCGTTAGAGCCCTCACACTAGCGATGCAATTGATGAGCATCAAGAGTCGATTGATGGTTTTCGCTAAACTCTCACAAACTCATTACGTCTATCGATTTATTGTAGATCGTGGAAACTGGAAACTGCTTGCGCCCATTTCTCTGGGAGCAACGAACAACTAGCAGTATAGACACGACGCTTTTGCCCTTGAGGTCACTATGACAACGCCAACTTCGCCAGCAATCACACCTTATCAACTGCTCGGTCCCGAGAAAATTCGACAACTGGCCAACACTTTTTATGACGTGATGGACGAGTTGACTGAAGTCGAGGCCATTCGAAAAATGCATTCAGCCAATCTCGACAACATCAAAGAAAAGCTCAATGACTATTTGACAGGGTGGATGGGCGGACCGCCTATTTATCGTGAAAAATACGGCACCGTCTGCTTAACCGAGCCCCACAAGCCATACCAGATCAATGCTCAACATCGAGACCAATGGCTGCAATGCATGGACGAAGCTCTGATTCGTATCGGTGCTAGTGAAGAGGTTATCTCCATGCTCAAGGGACCTATGTACGACATGGCCAACTTCGTCAAAAATACCGACTAACACCTCACTAGAAACAATCAACGGTATTTTTCAGACACAAAAAAGCCGGAGACCTGCTCCGGCTTTTTCTGTATCTAGCTCTGCAGATTAGTCAGCGTATACGGGGAAACGCTTGCACAGCTCCAGAACCTTGGCTTTCACGTCAGTGATCACCTGCTCAGAAGAATCATTCTCTAAGCTTTCCAATACATCGCACATCCAGTGAGTCAACTGAACGGTTTCTTCTTCACCGAAGCCACGAGTGGTAATCGCAGGAGTACCTACACGCAAACCTGAGGTCACAAACGGAGAGCGAGGATCATTGGGAACAGAGTTCTTGTTCACAGTAATGTTCGCTGCACCCAGTGCCGCATCGGCATCTTTACCGGTGTATTCTTTACCGATCAGGTCAACCAGCATCAAGTGGTTCTCGGTGCCGCCAGAGACGATTTTAATGCCGCGCTCAATAAAGGTCGCCGCCATGGCTTTAGCATTAACCACAACTTGCTGTTGATAAGCTTTGTACTCGTCGGACATGGCTTCTTTAAAAGAAACGGCCTTGGCAGCAATCACGTGCATCAAAGGACCACCTTGACCACCAGGGAAAACTGCAGAGTTCAACTTCTTCTCGATCTCAGCATTGGCTTTTGCCAAAATGATGCCGCCACGAGGACCACGCAGTGTTTTGTGAGTGGTAGAGGTCACCACGTCAGCAATCTGCACTGGGCTTGGGTAGACACCCGCAGCAACCAAACCAGCAACGTGGGCCATATCAACAAACAGGTAGGCTCCGACTTTGTCGGCAATCTCGCGGAAACGACCCCAGTCCATTACCTGTGAGTAGGCAGAGAAACCGGCGATGATCATTTTTGGCTTGTGCTCAACCGCCAAGCGCTCAACCTCGTCGTAATCCACTTCGCCAGTGTCGGCGTTCAAGCCGTACTGAACCGCGTTGTAAGTCTTACCAGAAAAGCTCACTGACGCGCCGTGAGTCAAGTGACCACCATGAGCCAAGCTCATACCTAAGATAGTGTCACCGGGAGTACACAGCGCTTGGTAAACGGCAGCGTTAGCCTGAGAACCGGAATGAGGCTGTACGTTGGCGTAATCAGCACCGAACAACTCTTTGGCGCGATCAATAGCCAGCGCTTCCGCTTGGTCAACGTATTCACAACCACCGTAGTAACGCTTGTTGGGGTAACCCTCAGCGTATTTGTTGGTCAATTTAGTGCCCTGAGCCACCATCACCATAGGACTGGTGTAGTTCTCAGAGGCGATCAGCTCGATGTGCTCTTCCTGACGACGCTCTTCAGCCTGAATAGACGCCCAAAGCTCTGGATCAAAGGACTCGATGGTTTGTGACTTATCAAACATGGGATAACCCTGCGCTACAGTGAATGGGAGATATCAATAAGTTTTGAGGGCGCGAATTGTACACTATCCGCTCGACATTTCGCAGTTCCAGAATGAGATTTTTACCAATGACGCCGCTTCAAGGTATTCGTCGTCCATCGCTCACCTCAAACGCCTATCAGTAACTCTCTGCCAGCCCCCGAAATCGCGTTTTTTTGATCGAAACTACCGCTGTCGTTTACATTTCGCTACAAAATGCATCGAATATAGAATAAACGCGCCACACCCCCTTTTTACAAGGGGCAAGCAGCGTTATATTCAAGTCAAGCCGACGGCAAAAATCAAGTCTTCCCGCCCTTCACACTGGCGGAAAGGAAGATAAAAACACTGAATCAGCAGGCCGCAAACAAAGGCCCACACAACTGCCGCATGCAGGAGCACAGCTTGATGACAGAACACAAAGATGACCCGCGCTACGCCCTTTTCGAGACTTTGATCGGCTGCGTCACTGACAATAAACCCCATGAGCCTTTCGAAACCTCGGAAATAGACGTCCGCTACTACACGGATGACGAGTGGTTCAAACATGAACAAGAGACCATATTCAGCGATGTTCCACTGATTTTGGGACCCAGCGCCATGCTCGCTGAAGCCGGCCAGCACTTCACCCATGACCACACGGGCAAGCCAATACTGGTCGTCAGAGGCAGAGACAAGAAACTGCGCGCATTTCTCAATGTCTGCCGTCATCGCGGAGTGCGCCTGGCAGATGCCCCCGAAGTGAGCCGCAAACCCACCTTCACCTGCCCTTACCATCATTGGACCTACGGTTTAGATGGCACCTTGACCAATGTGCCAGTGGAGGACAGCTTCCCCGATTTCGATAAAAGCTGTCGCAACCTAGTGCAACTTCCCTGCGAGGAAGCCCACGGCTTAATCTGGGTAAATCCCAATAAAAACGGCACCCTCAATCTGCCCGACTTCCTCGGCAACATTGCCAATGATCTCGATAATTTTGGCATCGCCGACGACCATTTCTTCCAACAGACGGTGCAAACTCGCAAGGCCAACTGGAAGTTAATCGTGGAAGCCTTTCAAGATGGTTATCACGTCACGCGACTGCACAAAAATACCGTCGGCGGCTTCTTTATGGATTGCGTCGCTGCACAAGAAACCGTCAATCAGCACATCCGCTCGATTGTCGCCCGTAAAGAGCTGGCAGACGCGATTGAGCTGCCTCAAGCGCAATGGGATTTCCGCAACCATGTGTCGTTCGCCCATTTTATCTGGCCCAACACCATTATGGTGTTTCATCCCGATTACATCAGTCAGATGGCGCTCTACCCTCAATCCTCGGGGGAAACAGTCGTCGTGCACAGCTGTGTCATCGACAGTAAACCTGCCTCGGATAAGGAGCAGGCTCACTTTGAACGGGGTTTTGACATCATTGAAAACGGCGTGTTTAACGCCGAGGACTTGCACACCTGCGAACAGGCGCAGATCGGCATGGACAGTGGCGCCAACGACACCTTAGTGGTCGGTGGTCACGAGGGCGGATTGCGAGCGTTCTTGAACATTTGCGAGCAATCGACCGGAGACTTTGACCGCTTCATTCGACAACCCAACGCCAAACTCGATATCGTTGATCTTCATGATACAGCCGACAGTCGTTGACAGAAAAACGCTAAAATTTCGTCCTTAGCAGCCATTGTAGGTTGTCCGGCTTCGTCGATCAGATGAGCCGTGACAACGCTATGTGGGGTATTGACGAAATTTTCGAAGAAAGGTGCAACATCGCGATTGGCAGCACTGTCGGGAAGTTCACGGGCAATAAAGCGATCACCTAAAGCACTTCGATACGCTTCGAATCGTTGAGACTGACAGAACGCATCGCCCTCGAAACGGTAAGCCAACACGGTCAGATCTTCGTCCTCTAAACGCTGCTTTACCTGCGCCACTTCATCAGAGGACATCTCTATGCCACTGGGGTCATCCAACGGCAAAGAGGGCTGCGAAAGCACAGGCGCAAGCACCGAAGACTCAAGCATCATCGACAGCGCGAAATTACCTGTAAAACACATGCCAATGGCGCCAACTCCAGGCCCTCCGCACTCGCGATGAGCTTGCTTTGCGAGCATCCTCAACCATTGAGTTACGGGGCTCGACTTGTTGGCGGCGAACGCTTGAAATTCAGCACTGACACAGGCTCTCTGGAACACCTTTGCCCCTTCTTCGGCACTGGCAACGGCCCCGTCGCGACCAAACAATGAGGGCATGTAAACCGTGAAGCCAGCCTCTCTGACCCAGCGACTAAATCGAGCAACATGGGGACTGATTCCGGGCATCTCAGTCATCACAATAACGGCAGGACCAGCGCCTGACACATACACCCTCTTGGTCACATTTTCTAAAGTAATCTCACGTACATCGAAATCCTCCAGAGCGTCATCACAGGCCAGCAACGTCTTCTGGCTATTGCTATTAGTCATAGAAACCTCATTTCAATGGAACACACGAACAATCAGCGGTGATTAATTTGGGTAAAACATCTGCCAAACAACAATCAACGAACAATAATCGCTTCAAACCTTAGGTCGAACGTACTAACATGTCAAGAAAGCAAACACGGCTCGCCAAACAGAAAGGGTTCACTCGATGAAAAACAGGCAGACCAATACTTTGGGCAAAGCTGCAAAACAGCAGATCATTAGCAACGCCGAGCAGCTGCTTATCTCGGCGGGCTACCATGAGCTCAGCACTCGCAAAGTTGCCGATGCCTGTGGCATCAGTCTCGGGAATTTGACCTACCACTTCCCCAATAAAAAGTTGTTGGTGCAAGCCGTTATGGAAGAAGTTTGTAATCGCTACGAAAAAGAGAGAATAGGACTGAAACCAAGAGAGCCCCAACCCCCGAGAGAATACCTAGAGAATTTGCTTAGATTAATGCTCGATGATGCGGTCACCGCCCATACCAGCGCCTTATTTGTGGAATTGTGGGTACTCGCCAAACATCATGACTTTGGCCGAGACATCATAGAGCGACTGTACCAAACCGTCGTTGGATGGATTGCAGATTCTCTCGCCAGCTATTTTCCAAACCAGAGCCGGCACAACTGCCTCAAAGCGGCCTATTTTCTTCTGACCCTTTCTGAAGGCACCGTCGCTGTATTTTCTAGACCGGGTGATCGCCCCGTCGCTCATAGCGACATAGCTGAGTTTGCCGCAGCAGGAGTATTGCAACTACTTGATCCATAGCTTATGGCACAAACCCAAGCATCGGTTTTATCGATGCTAAATACCTACAAATTCTGATTTGCTGATGCAAACCAACCGCTATACTTAGCCCACTTTTACTTGGTAATGGCCTCTCTCTGTCATTACTGCAATCAGGGTTTCGCTATGACAAATGCCCACGGCGGCACATTGGTCAACCTCTACGCCGAGGGTGAGCAACTGCTAGTAGAAAAAGAACAAGCCAAATCAAACCCTTCGTGGGACCTCACCCCGCGACAAATGTTCGATATCGAGCTACTGCTCAATGGCGCCTTCTCACCGCTGACCGGCTATCTCTCAAAAGCCGATTATGAATCGGTGCTGGAAAGCATGCGTCTCAGTGACGGTACGCTATGGCCTATGCCGATCAATCTTGATGTCAGTGAAGCCTTTGCGCAAGAGCTCAACCACGGTGACCAAGTCACGCTGCGAGACCCCGAGGGTGTCGTGATCGCCAACCTTACTATCGGTGACATTTGGACTGCGGACAAAGAGCAAGAAGCGCTGCGAGTGTTTGGCACGACTGATGATTCCCATCCTGGGGTCTGCACCTTACTCAACGATACTCAAGCGGTTTATCTCGGTGGCCGCCTAGTGGGTGTGACTCCGCCCCTGCATTACGATTTTCAGCAATATCGCAAAGACCCGAAGGCCCTGCGCGAGCACTTTAGCGAGCAAGGCTTGGACAATGTCATTGCCTTCCAGACCCGCAACCCGATCCACAAAGCACACGTCATTATGATGAAACGCCTGATGGCCAAACATCAGGCCAGCTTGGTCGTACACACCGCCGTCGGCATCACCAAACCCGGCGACATTGATCACTTCTGTCGCGTGCGTTGCTACGAAAAAATCGTCGACAAATTTCCCGCCGGCAGCGCTGACATTAGCCTGCTGCCGCTGGCCATGCGCATGGCTGGCCCCCGCGAAGCTCTGTGGCACGCCATCATTCGTCAAAACTATGGCTTTTCTCACTTTATCGTCGGCCGCGACCACGCGGGTCCCGGGCGCAACAATCGCGGCGGGCTCTTCTATGGAGTGACCGAGGCGCAAGATTTGGTCGGATCACTGCAAAATGAGTTGGAGATTCAAATCCTGAAAGCGCCGTTTTTGCGCTACGTCGAAGAGCGCGGCGAGTTTTGTGAAGAGCACGAACTGCTTTCCGGTGAAGCAGGGCTCTATCTATCCGGCGCTGAGCTAAAGCAACTTCTTTGTAAAGGCTCTGAAATACCGCAATGGTTCTCCTACCCAGAGGTCATCGAAGAGCTAAATCGCACTTTACCACCCCGCTCCAAGCAAGGTTTTACTCTGTTCTTTACCGGGCTATCCGGCTCGGGCAAGTCCACACTGGCCAATGGAGTTATGGTAAAATTGCGCGAGCGCGGCGGCCGACAGGTCTCGCTGCTTGACGGTGACAAGGTCCGTAAGAATCTATCCAGCGAGCTGACCTTCTCCGTAGAACACCGCAACCTCAATATCTTGCGCATCGGTTACGTCGCCAGTGAGATCACCAAAAATGGCGGCATCGCGGTCTGCGCTCCCATCGCGCCTTTTGCGGCAACTCGCAATAGCGTACGTCGCATGGTTGAAGAGGTCGGCGCCTACATTGAAATACACGTTTCCACCCCCATTGAGGTGTGTGAAGCGAGAGACCGCAAAGGCTTTTATGCCATGGCGCGAGCGGGAAAAATCAAAGATTTTACCGGAGTAGACTCTCCGTATGAAACGCCAGAAAATCCGCACTTGCGCATCGATACATCTCAGCACAGCATGAACGACGCCGTCGATTTAGTGATCGAAGAATTGCTCAAGACCGGCTTACTGGGCGACGACACTTAACGACATGATGGCTAGTGACACGACGATTAACATTATCTAAGAACAACGAAGCGACGGCCACAACGCGCCGTCTACTTCCACTTTTTATAGCTTATAGGTATTAATGATGAACAAAGAAACACTCACCCACTTAAAGCTTCTCGAAGCTGAGAGCATACAAATCTTCCGCGAAGTTGCCGCAGAATTCGACAATCCTGTGATGCTCTATTCCGTGGGTAAGGATTCCTCAGTTCTCTTACACTTGGCTCGTAAAGCCTTCCACCCAGGCAAGATCCCTTTTCCGCTCTTACATGTGGATACCACTTGGAAGTTTCACGAGATGATCGAGTTTCGCGATCGAGTGGCGGAAGAATACGGTTTCGATCTACTGACTCACATCAATCCTGACGGCGTGGCCATGGGCGTCGGGCCGTTCACTCACGGCAGCGCCAAGCACACCGACATCATGAAAACCGAAGGCTTGAAACAAGCTCTCAATCACTACAAGTTTGATGCTGCCTTTGGTGGCGCTCGCCGCGACGAAGAAAAATCTCGCGCGAAAGAACGCGTCTATTCCTTCCGTGATAAGAACCATCGCTGGGATCCGAAAAATCAACGTCCAGAATTGTGGAGCATCTACAACAGTGAAGTTGATCCCGGTGAGAGCATTCGTGTATTTCCGCTGTCAAACTGGACCGAACTGGATATCTGGCAGTACATCTATAAAGAACAAATCCAAATCCCTGACCTCTATTTCGCTAAAGAGCGTCCGGTTGTTGAGCGTGACGGCACCTTGATCATGGTTGACGACGAACGCATGCCGCTGGAAGACGGCGAAGAGCCGATGATGAAGAACGTTCGTTTCCGTACCTTGGGCTGCTACCCGCTAACCGGCGCAGTTGAATCCGATGCGGCCACCTTACCGGAGATCATTCAGGAAATGCTGTTGACCAAGACCTCAGAGCGTCAAGGCCGTGTGATCGACAGTGACTCTTCCGGCTCCATGGAAAAGAAAAAGATGGAAGGCTATTTCTAAACCATAGCTCGCCCTTTAGAGATCATCGGTACACCGATTTCAGATTTAAACTCGCTGCGTGAACAAGCCGCAGCCAAGCGAATAGAACGAGACAATCATGATTGAATCTAACACCTTACTTGAAGACGATATTCTGGGTTACTTAGACCAACACGAAAACAAAGAGCTGATGCGTTTCCTCACATGCGGCAGCGTTGATGACGGTAAAAGCACCCTCATTGGTCGCCTTCTGCACGACTCAAAAATGATCTTTGAAGATCATTTGTCAGCCATTAAAAACGATTCCAAGAAATTCAACACCACCGATGGTGAATTTGATTTGGCGTTGCTGGTTGATGGTTTGCAAAGTGAACGCGAGCAGGGCATCACCATCGATGTTGCCTATCGCTACTTCACCACCGACAAACGCAAATTCATCATCGCCGACACCCCGGGGCATGAGCAGTACACTCGCAACATGGCCACGGGTGCCTCCAACTGTGACCTCGCCATTGTTATGGTCGATGCCCGTCACGGCATGATGACACAGACCCGTCGCCACAGCTTCATCGCGTCTCTGCTGGGTATCAAGCATGTGGTAGTCGCCATCAACAAGATGGACCTGGTGGACTTCTCTGAAGACCGTTACAACGAGATCATTGCCGACTATCAAGAATTCGCCAAGCAGCTGAAAATTCCGGACATTCGCTTCGCCCCTATTTCGGCACTGCGTGGTGACAACGTCGTCAACCGCTCCGAAAACACCCCTTGGTACGACGGCGATACCTTGATGGAAACTCTGGAGAACATCGAGCTTTCCAAAGATCGCAACTTAGAAAACTTCCGTCTGCCAGTGCAATACGTGATTCGCCCAAATTTGGACTTCCGCGGTTTCGCCGGCACCATCACCTCGGGCACTATCAAGCCAGGCGACGATGTTGTTTCTCTACCTTCAGGTAAAGCCAGCAAGGTAAAAACCATTTCTACCTTCGATGGCGATATTCCTCAGGCTGGTGCCGCTGAAGCGGTGACCCTGACACTGGAAGACGAAATCGACGTAAGCCGTGGCGACATGCTGGTAAAAGCTGGCGATTTACCCCACGTCAGCCAAGGCGTTAAAGCCCATGTCATCTGGATGGCTGAAGAAGCCATGAAGCTGCACAAGCAATATTCGGTGAAGTTTGTCAGTAAAAAAGCCCAAGGTAATGTCGTCGCCATCGAGCACAAGATCGACGTTAATACCATGGAAACCAGTGCCGCCGACACACTGGCGTTGAACGAAATTGGTTTGTGCGATTTGAGTTTTGACTTGCCAGTAATCTTTGACAAGTACGAAGACAATCGCATCACCGGTGCTTTTATCATTATTGATCGCATCACCAACGGTACGGTCGGCGCCGGCATGATCGTCAGTGATTTGGATCTGGCGGGCTTAGACACTTCGGTTTCCACTGACGACTTGAAGCAAGACATTCGCAAGAAACTGGAGAGCATCGGCGAACAACTCGACACCGCCAGTGAAGCCCAGCTCATCTCGCTGTACAAGACGCTGAACGACGCCCTCTAGGCGATCGATCTTAGCCTGACTCAAAAGCCGCTTACTGCTTCGCCTTAAGCGGCTTTTTTATCGACGACTTTTTCATTGGAAGAATAAGACTATGACCGATACACCTCAATACTTCGACGTATTCAATGGCGACGCCGACGGCATCTGTGCACTCATTCAATTGCGCAACAGTGAGCCCCGCGACAGCACTTTAGTCACAGGAGTGAAACGCGACATCGCCCTACTAAAACAAGTCGCTGGCCGTCGCGGTGATGAAATTACGGTACTCGATATTTCCATGGACAAGAACAAAGATGATCTTGCACGTCTACTGGAAAATGATTGCAGCGTGTTTTATGTGGACCATCACTTTCCCGGAGAGATTCCTACCCATTCACGGCTTAACAGTCTGATCAACGAAGCCCCGGATACCTGTACCAGTATTTTGGTTAACGGCCACTTAAAAGGTCAATTTTCACTCTGGGCAATTGTCGGAGCCTTTGGTGACAACCTAAAGAAAAGTGCTCAAGCCTTAGCCGCACAAGAGGATATCAGCGCAGACGATATCGATTTACTGGAAAAGCTGGGCATCTATATCAACTACAACGGCTACGGCTCCGATTTGAGCGATTTACACTTCACTCCAGAAGCCCTTTATCGCAAGCTGGTCAGCTACTCAAACCCGCTGGACTTTATTCGCGGCACCGAAGAAAGTGACAACCGTGACTTCCAAAAATTGGAAAACGGCTATCTGCAAGACATGGCAGCGGCAGAAAAAATTGCCCCCACTCACGCCAGCGCACAGAGTGCTGTATTTACTCTGCCCAATGAGAAGTGGGCTCGCCGAGTCAGTGGCGTCTACAGTAACGATCTCGCCAACCAAAATCCAGATCGCGCCCACGCCGTATTAACCGAAAAGGCAAACGGCAATTATCTAGTGAGTGTGCGGGCACCGATCAACAACAAGATCGGAGCCGTTGATCTCTGCCGTCAATTTCCAACCGGTGGCGGACGTGCAGCAGCAGCGGGTATCAATGATCTACCAGCGGAAAGCCTAACCGCCTTTATCGAAGCCCTAGAGATCGCCTACGCGAAATAAGGCACCTCCGGCCAGCGGTGTGGGCATCAACAACTCCCTCACACCGCTCACACTTTCTTAAACACCCCACGCATCTCGTATCCCGCACCTCGCACTTGTGCCCGTTTTTCAGGGTATCTCGCATCTCAACATTCGACAAAACAGGACAAGTCAGCCACTATACCCCAATATACCGAAGCATAGATTTGACAACCGCGAGACACTAAACCGTGAAATATACACTTCGACATCTGCAAGTATTTCTCGCCGTGGCAAAAGACGAGAGCATTAGCCGAGCTGCAGAATCTCTCTCCATGTCTCAATCGGCCACCAGCTCTGCTCTGCAAGAATTTGAAAATCGCTACGATATGCAATTGTTTGATCGCAGCGCAAAACGACTACAGCTAAACGCTCGCGGTCGAGAACTCAGGGCTAAGGCGCAAGACCTACTTGAGCACGCCAAAGGCTTCGACCGAGAGCTGCTGCTGCAATCCGATCTCCAACAGCTTACCGTTGGTGCCAGTTATACCATCGCCAACTATGTAGCGATGAAGTACCTAGCGGCCTATCTAAAGCAAAACCCAGACAGCAAGGTAGACATCTCGGTGGGCAATACCCCACAGATCATCACCAAGGTGCTAAATTTTGAAGTGGATATTGGCTTGATCGAAGCCGAAGTCAATCACAGTGATCTCGACATTCAGCCTTGGCAACAAGATCGCATGTGCTTGTTTTGCCTGCCCAGCCACCCGCTGGCGCACAAAGAAAAGCTGACCGACAAGGATCTACTGAGCTGCAATTGGATTCTTCGAGAGGAGAAATCCGGACATCGTCAAACTTTCGATCGCGCCATGCAAGGATTGTTGCCAGATCTGAACATCACCTTAGAATTAGGCCATAACGATGCCATTAAGAATGCGGTAAAGGCCGGTTTGGGTGTGGGCTGCCTATCGGAGTTAGCCGTTGCCGAAGAGATCGAACACGGACTCTTAGTACCGCTGGTGAGCAAACGAAAAATGATTCGACACTTTTACTTCGTGCGCCACAAACAAGCGCCGCGCAATAGCGCTGTCGATCAGTGGCTCACCCTCTGCCGCGAACTAACCTTGTAGCGACCTCCATCGAATCAAACTCCGTAAATCCAAGCGATCATGGTCAAGCTAATGGCACCGTATACGAGCAACAGAGGTGTACCCAGCTTTATGTAATCACTCACGCGATAGTTACCCGCGGTATACACCATCAAATTGGTTTGATAACCGTAAGGCGATAGAAAACTAGCGCTGGCACCAAAGGCGACAGCCATCACAAAGGGCATGTAGTTGCTGCTCCATTGGGATGAAACAGCGATCGCTAGAGGAAACATAATCGCGGCGGCGGCGTTGTTGGTGATCATCTCTGTCAATAGCCAGGCAATCACAAAGACCCCAATCAAAGCCATCATGGGCGTCAGACCGTTGAGATAGCTCCCTG
>CERE01015987.1_pt1 | contig 12167 bp, 8 predicted proteins | sample 530911 | NCBI WGS metagenome assembly CERE01 (sample SAMEA2621092, study PRJEB7988) | marine metagenome | biome: marine biome (ENVO:00000447); feature: mesopelagic zone (ENVO:00000213); material: "saline water (ENVO:00002010), including plankton (ENVO:xxxxxxxx)" | depth 800 m
TCATAGCGGTAATGGGTCTTAAAACCGTCTTTGACGACGCTAGTGAGTTGGTTCCAGCCATTGTATTGGTAGTCAGTGTGCAGTCGCTGGGATTGTCCGCGTTTCTCTTCGCTGAGATTGCCGCGATTATCGTATTTAAAGTGTCGATCGCCATACAGACTTAGGCGATTGCCTTTGCTGTAGAGGGCTTGCCCGCTATCGCTGTTGATCAAGTTGCCGGCGGGGTCAAAGCTGAAGGCCTCTTGCACGGCGCCGTCGACCTTAGTCAACTGATCATTGTGATCGTAGTGGTACTGAGTGATACCGCGCAGTAGATCCTCAATTTGCTCGAGATTGCCCGCGTGACTGTATTTGTAATCTCGCTGAATGAGGGTGTCTTGCTGGCGGCTGTTGGCTGTCTTTTGTTGAAGCAAACGGCCTAGATCGTCGTAGTCAAATTCGCTACTAAGATGACCTTGAACCTTGCGCTTAAGCAGTCCGGCGGCGTCGTATTCGCAGCGGACGACGGGTTGACCATTGTGGTCGAGACCGTAGAGCTGCCCACCGGGAGAGTGTTGAAAGTTGAGGTGATGATCGTCCGAGCTGGTCGTCGTGCGCCAACCTCGTTTGTCGTAGCTGTGTCGTAAGCTGTGGGAGTGTGCTGTTGAGTTTCCCTGTGCCGTTGATTGAGCCAAGGTGTCGCTGTCACAATGTTCGGCGATGAGACGGCCGCTGTTGTCATATTGATAACGCACAAAAGCGTCGGCATTGTTGGCAGCGGTTAGGCGCCCCAGTGGGTCGTAGTGGAACTCAGCGCTATCGCCGGAGTTGTTACTCTTGCGCAATAGGCGGCCCAGTGCATCGCGACTGAACTGGGTGACCACATCCATGTCGCGATGTTCAATCAATTGACCCGCGGGGTCGTAGCGATAGTATTGTTTGCGGCCATCAAAACCGGTTTCTTCGATCAGGCGTTCATTGCCATCGTATTTGAGCGAGTAGCGCTCGCCTTTCTCGTTGGTGAGGCCAACGAGGTTTCGCTCTTTGTCATATTGGTAGTCGAAGGTTTGTCCATTGGCATCGATGCGACGTTCTACCTGTGAAAATCCACCATAGAAATACTGTGTTGAGCGGCCCTCAGCGTCTTTATGACACGTAATTTGTCCCGCATCGTTGTAGGTCAGTTCGATCGACTGGCCGTCGGCTTGTTCAAGACGTGTGAGTTTTCCACGGGCGTTAAATTGGTAGCGAGTGGTGGTGCCGTTGGCAGCGGTAACTTGATTGACGCGCCCCCAATTGTCGTATTCGTATTCGGTAGTGCGGCCGTCTGCGTCGGTCTGGCTGATCAATTCACTTTGACCGTTCCAGCGCAGGTGTTGTTTTCCACCCTCGGGATCAATCAGTGTTTCCAGCAGTCCGCGATTGTTGTATTGATACTGCCAACAGTTGTTATTGGGGTCGCGGCTTTCAGCCAACAAGCCTTCAGCGTTGTAGCGTTTCTGCCAGTGATTGCCGAGTGCATCGGTAATCAGTGTCGGCTGACCTTGTGCGTTGTAACGAATACGAGTGCTATTGCCTAAGGCATCAGTGACACGAGTGATCTGACCGAGCTTGTCGTGGCGATAATAGGTGGTGTTGCCATTGGCATTGGTTTCGCTGCAGAGATTGCCGTAGCTGTCGTACAGGCGTTTGGTGATGCCGCCTTCGGGGTCAATTTCTTTGACGACTCTGCCATGCTCATCGCAGTGATATTGATGAACATTGCCATTGCTGTCGGTGGAATAACTTATCTTCTGCTTAGGGCGCCACTTAAAACGATAGTCGTAAGCCCCGTTATCTGACCACTGTCGTTGGCATCGTGCTTCAGGGGTGTGTTGGTCCCACTCGAATAGAAAATTGACACCCGCATGAGTCCTGCGGCGGAGAATGATGTGGTTATCGTATTGATAGCTTTCGCTCTCACCACTTTGATCGGTGGCTTCGATGAGGTCGAGTTCTTCGTCATAGTGGTAATGTGCTAGTACTGCACCGTCGGGATTCTCGGTGCACGCCAGCGCCGGGGCTAAAATGGTTTCAATAAGCCCATTTTGATTGCACTGAAATTCGAGACTTCTTCCCCATGAGGTTATTAGTTTCTTGGGGGCGCCTTGAGTGTAGTCAATGCTGATGCTGTTATTGAAGCTATCTCTAATTTCAACCAGTGGAAGAAATGGGCTTAAACCGTCGGCTCGAAACAGGCGCTTAGCTTGTTTCAGCTCAACGATTTCATAGCAATGTTCGCTGGGACGATTAACCGCAATTTTTTCGCTTTTGTTGTAACTGTTGTGACCAATTCGCGGACAAGTAAAGGTGATACGTCTGCCTTCACGGTTATGGTAGTGCAGCTTTTCACCGACCTTGTGGAGCTTCTCGCACAGCGGATGGGTCCAACCGTGCCCTAGACCGAGGTTTTCCGGATTACTGCTGCGATAGGTTCGAGTCCAAACAAGCTCGATGGGCCCGAGTAGAGTAAAGTCGGTGAGTGGCAGCAGTTCTTCACCCGATACCATGCTAACGGGATCGCCGTCACAAGGCGTATCCTTGGTGGCAGGTTTGTCAGCGGGTTGAGAACCGGGGTCAGACTTTTGGGCCGGGCTAGTTGAAACCGTTTTTTTGTCAGAGACTGGTCCACTGCTCGATTTTTTGGGGGCGACGAAAGAGGAACTCGCTCTGCTTTCATAGGAGTTGTGATTGTCAGACGGTTTTGTCTGTGCATTCGCGACCTGTCCGATTGTCGCGTCTTCTGAGCTGCGAGTTTGGTCATATCCCTTTGGTAGTTTGTACACTCGGTAGCGTTTACTTCTTAGCAAGCTTTCCGCAGTTTCATTGGGGATACTGCCTAGCTTTTGTTTAAATTTCCTAAGATTCTCGCCGTGCAGTGTTGCCTCAAAAACGAGACAAGCGTTGAGCCCGCCAAAGCTCTGCTCTTCTGCCGAACTTGGTAAGTCTGCTGGATGCTGTTCGCAGAGCAGGTAGGGGATGCCGTTCTTGTCTTCGATGGTGATCGTTTGTTGATTAGAGATCGTTTGACTATCCATTGTCGATAAAAGTCTCTTTAAAAGGTTTTGTTGATTGAAACAAGGAGCGAGTGTGGTTTTTCGCGTTATCTAATATCGATGTTTTTGTAACTCGAAAGCAGTGATCTTGATTGGCCAAACGTTGCGGCAGAAAAGGACAGAATGAGTTTGCTGAGCTCAGTCAATAGGGGATCAGATAACATACAACAATTCCGGTTTGTTGCGACAAGTGGGGTTCAGCGAAAGTGCGGATTCTAGCGCAAATTGAATTAGGGGATGAAGCGGAATTTGATGAAATATGGCTGCATTGAAGGAATTGAAAAATTCACTGAGTGAATCGTGATGAAACTCTCAAAACCTGTCTTTTTATTCTGAACTAAAGTGTGGTTTTTGATTGGGGTAGCTCATGGTTACGGCTGAGGGGAGTGTGGAGGCTAGTCTGCGAACCGTGGCCAGCGAGACGCCAGAGGCCAACAACATCAATCCTTCACAGAGCTGTGTCGATTGGCATTGAGTGGAGTGGCTTGAAGTGGCTCGTTATGCTGCAGTTCTCATGATTACCTCGCAACTGCGATTAGATGACGAATTGGCCTTGATGCTTTGCGCAGTTCTGAACAGCGTAAGGCTAGGTGATCATAGGGACATTAGAGTGTTGCCGTCCGTTGGATTTGTCGCCGGAGAGAACGCTGACTATTCTCTAAGTAAGAATTATTGCGGTAATTGGCCGTCATCGAGGAAGAATGTGAATGCCCCTAATTCGCAACAGCTATATGAGGCTGTACAGTCATTCTGGCATTGTTATAGCAAGGAGCCGTTAGTTTGTCTTGACGAGCGATCCAGATTGCCAATGGAATTGCGTCTGCTGTGGTTCGCCTGCGATACAGCCGGTTCGGATTGTCGAGCGGTATTAATGGGGATTGATCCGTTATTAGCTGAACAGTTGGCATCTGATATGTTTGGAAGATCGACGGCTACTGTGTCAGATGAAGATGTTCGAGATGCGATCGGTGAAATCACCAATATTATCGCCGGTTTGGTCAACAACCTCGAAAAGCTGCAGGTTAGACGCCAATTGCCGATAAAACTTCATGAGGATCATATAGTTAAGCGTTTTTCAAAGTTAAAGGTGTTGGCTGACGTGATGATGGAGTCGAGCGGCCGAATTTGTTATTTGGCTGTCGCGGATGGGGAGTTGGGCTTGGGGGGGCCGAATTGATGGTGCGAGTACTTATTGTTGATGATAGTAAGGCAATGCAACATATTATTCGTCGCGGGCTAGATAGCGCGGGATTCAGTGACATAGAAACTCTCTTGGTGTCTAGCGCTGAAGAGGCCCTAAAGCAGGTTAAACAATGGCAGCCGGACTTAATCTTGTCAGACTGGCACATGCCAGAAATGACGGGGTTGGATCTTGTTAGGGCTTTGAGCCGTGAGCAAATCGATACCAAAGTGGGTTTCGTGACCACCGAAACTTCGGAAACTCGTATTCAGGAAGCTCGGGAGGCAGGGGTGCAGTTTATCGTTAATAAACCCTTTGATGTTACGACATTAGTTAGCGCGGTAAGCCCTGTTATTGATCAGATCCGCGCGGCACAGACAAAGCAACTACCGACGCTAAATGTCGAGAGTGGCGAGCTTAAGGGGCAATCAGGCGACAGGGGTGATGCGTTGAGTTTGCCATCCGTAGAAGTGCTTGAAGAGGCCATCAACCGCATAGGCAGCCGCGAGGTGTTTATGGAGCCGATGGATAAAATCAATTTCACCAACGCCAGCCTTCCTGGTCTTTTGGTGGTTTTGGCTGATCGGTCTTCTAATCAAATTCGGGCAGTGGCTATCCTAGATCTTTCTGCCGCCTCTTTGTTAGGGGGCTCGTTTATTAATATGAATGAAGAGAAAGTACAGCAAGCCATCAGCCGTGGATTAATCCAGTCCGAGATCAGTAATGCCTGCGAGCGTATGTTCGAGCGGTTGTGTGAGGATGAGCAGTTAGACCTCTCTGTTGGTGGTAGTCGTTTGGAGGTTATGCGTTTTAGCCAGATTCAGAAAATATTCCCTAAGCTGCAAGCGATGCTCAATACTCCGTCTGATTTGCGCATTGATTGTGATATTGCAGCTATCGGTTATGGCCAGGGCGCCATGACCATTGTGCTGCCGAGTTGAGGTTGTTATGTTCGATGCGACAGTCCTCGCCGTCATCAGTGTAAACCTCTTTATTCTGTTGATTGTTACATGGGGTGTTTTGGCTCTGTTTATACGCTCTCTCAGCAAGGATAAGCTGCGTCTCTCCGATTTGCTCGAACAGGCCATAAAGAATTATAAAGAGTTGAAAGCTCTGTTAGAGAAAGATCAGATTGTCAATCGTATTCCCGATAAAGGGGATGATGCGTTAGGCGGATTCATTGAGGATATAGAAAAGACCTCAGCGACGCTCGATCAATTACAGCAATCGCGCAGTGAGCAGCTGGAGAGTTTGGATAAAATTGAGAGTGTTGCAAATGCTCTAAAAGAAGATGAACAGGTGAGGGCGTTAAAGTGCGAGCTCGCCACCTTAAAGGCGCAGATTGTACACAGTGAAGATGTAATGGTGACTATGAAGACCCAAGCCACCGCAAGCCGTCATCGTCTGTCGGTGTTGGAAGAAAAGCTGGAGAATACTCAGCATTTTCCACAAAGAATCTCTAGCTTGGAGGATCTACAAAGGAAGCTTCGAGGAAGTAACAAGCAGTTGATGGAAAAACTCGAAGAAAGCCGTCTCAAGGTTAAAGCACTGAATCATGCGAAATCCGAAAACACCAAGCTAAAGTCCACCTTGGATAACTATATTGAAAAGAGCAAAAATGGAGAACGACTGATTAATAACCTGCAAGATAAACTGTCAGAAGTTCAAGGCATGCTGGATGAAACGCGAGCAACGATCGATAAGTTTTCTGAACAACCAGCAATTAACATGGAAGAAGCGGAAGTAGCAGAGATTAAAGATGCACTGTCGCGGGCGTTGCGAGAAAAGCAGTTTATCGAAGAGCAATATTTGGAACTGTTAGACAAAGTGGAAGAGGCGGGTGATGTGACCGAACAGCTGCAGCGATCACAAAATGAATGTGCGATGTTGGAACAGTCTTATTTGACTTTGATGAGTGAAATTGAACAACACGACGCAAGTGCACAGGAAAGCGCGTCCCATCCACATGCTGAGAAGTCCTCAGATGAGCCTGTACTGACCATGTCAGACATGGATGCTTTTGATGAAGAGTCCGATAGTCTCGATGAAAAAGATAATAACGGCTCGGATGATGATTTTAAATTGGAGCAGATATAGTTTTTTGCTGCGACACGATGGGTTGTGCCGCAGTCTCACTCGACAGTCTATTTTTTCATGGAGCCTGAAACATAGGCCATGAACTCTTCCGCGTTAGCACGTTGGTCAGCGTCGATTTTCTTGGAAATATCACTGCTTGCCATTAGTGCATCCCACTCTGCCAATCCTTCCACCGCATCGAGCGGATTCCACTGCAACATGGTCGGGCCCACCAACTTGGGTATGGCTAGCGCATAGCGCAGGTAAATATCTGCAATGGTGAGAGTGTCTCCGGTTAAATAAGGACCGAATTTGGCCAGTTTCTTGAGTCCGCCCATCCCGCGATCGAGCACGGCTTGAACTTCGGTGCAGAGCTCCTTCGGCGGCTGTGATTGTGTCATTGCAAAGGGCAGCAGACGACGGGCCGAAAGCTCTAGGTAGAGCTCAGACACTTTGGTGATTTGACGCACCTTCGCCCGGGCTTCGATGTCATCAGGTAGAAGTGGGTTGTTGGAATAAGCGTCTTCGATGTATTCCACCATTACGCTGCTTTCGCCCAAATTCGTGCCGGCATCGGTCGTCATGGCTGGAGCTTTGCCTAGGGGGTTTACAGCTAATAGCTCTGGTGTGCCGGGGTAAGCAATGCGTTCTTCAAATTCTACGCCTTTGTACATCAATGCGTGTTTAACAATGTTGTGATAGTTGGAGTAGGGGAATCCAAATAGGGTGATCATGGTAAATCCTTGTGGTGGTGATAAGTGTTGTTAATGGCTATCGGTTTATTGTTGTAATTGTGTTCGCGTTCAATGGGAGTCTATCGAATGCTACTTAATGGTTACGGCCAGCTGATGGGTAAGGCTCAGCAATGCTAGCTTAGCGTATTGAGGTGACTTTGCAGAACTGGAGATTATTGATAGTGGGCTATCACCGCTCAAAATAGAGCGGTAGTAGACAAGTGAATAGTAGCTGCTAGGAGAGCGCCTGCTGATCAAGTGGGCTAGGTTTGTAGATCGAATTCGGTATCTGCGACTGGGCGACCATTAATAAGGATTTCTAAACGCTGAATACCGCTGTAGTAGCGACGCGTTGTTATGGCTTTGATTTTGTGGGCTTTACTGAGGGTGAGCTGGCAGTGGGGCGCCAATTTTAGTTTCTTCCATTTGAACACCTTAGCATTTTGTTTGCCATTAGCCTTGAGGAAGTGGATAGCGTAGTCAATCACCAGAGATTGTTCTTCATCGCTGTCTGACACTATGTCAAAGTCGAATTCTAGTGCCTCGCCAAGCTTAATCTCTGGATGGCGCGCGGACAGTTTAGCATCCTTTAACCGCGGCTCAGGGGTGAATCCCAGCAGCTTAAATACCTCAGGATGACCGGCTTTGACTAAGGTTCTTGTAGCATGTTTTATAACCCACTTGACCTCATCACTCGCGGAGCTTAGCCAACTTTGACACAGATCGATCACCGTAGCTGGATGGTCTTTACTGATGTCGTTGAGATGATTGGCGACAGAGCGTCTGACGTAGAGGCTTTCGTCATTCTTTAGAGTGTCGAGCCAGGTTATGTTGTCGCTAGGGTCCTTAATATAGGGTTTTAGCTGAATGCCCCACGGAAGCCGTGGGCGGGTGCCTTCCGAGACCAACCGTCGCACATGTTCACAATCGTCCTTGGCCCACTGTTGGAAAGTTGTTTGGCACAAAGATGGGTGGCGAAGTATAAACGGTCGGATGGCAAATTCAGCCGAGAACAAAGCGGTGAGTCTTCGCAAGGTTTCTAGGGCGATTTCAGGATGGTCTAGGCCGTGTTCGCCGATGTAGTCGATCAGTGGCCAAGCCGCAAACCCTCTAAGCGGATCGTTATCTTGGCCGCGATCCCAAACCTCAGGCAAGGCTTCGAGCAATCGCGCCGATTGCCTAAAATCAGCGGGTAAAAATTGGTGTAGCGTGTCAATAACATGCAGTACCCGTTGTTTGAGCTCTAAGGCCTCAAGAGGCGCGACTGCGTGCTCAATGAAGGTCTTAGGTTGAAACTCGAAACCGTCGACTCGCTTGCTATCGGCAAGTGCCGATAGGGCCGAGGCGATTCGGCGAACGGCATTGTGACCAAGGCCGTCTTTCATTGCTTCCATGGTGTAGATCCTAATTGTGGGGTATGACCAACGATATCTCTAATCGTAGAAGTGTGGCAGCGAAGGCAAACTGGTTACAAGGTCGTTAAAGAAACACGCTGTTTGATTTCTCTTGTATGTCGGGAACGACCGAGCCTGTGGGCTGCTAGTATTGAGGGCTATGCTAGCACTTTCTACTGACAGGAAATGACAGTAGTGGAAGGAGATTTTCGGTGAGCGTCTACGGGAGGTCTCAATAGTGTGAATAGTCAGCTATCACAAAAAGTGATGTTTGAGCGGTTGAACTACGGCTATCTAGACCTCATATGTCATGTAACTTACCTATAGGTTAGGTCACAATAGCTTCGAACTTACACAAAATAGCTTGAGCGCTGTTGCTCGGGCATTAAACAATAGCTTGGAGAGAGAGCATGGAAACTGGTTTACAAATGCAGTCCACTTTGGACGAGAGCGGCACCTTAAAAGTAGCTTTGGTGCAGGTCGATATTCCCGCACCGGCTGATCACGAAGTGGTTGTGCGGATTGAGGCAGCACCGATTAACCCATCTGATCTAGGTGTGGTATTTGGTCCTGCAGACATAAACTCTGCCACTACAGAGGGCACTGGCGCTAATGTGGCCTTATCTGCTCCAGTTTATCCGCAGTTTTTGCCTCGCTTTAAAGCGCGTATCGGGCAAGCTTTGACCGTTGGTAATGAAGGCGCAGGTGTTGTCGTCGCCGCGGGCAAAAGCCCTGAAGCTCAAGCACTGGTTGGCAAAACCGTCGGTGTGTTTGGTGGCGCTATGTACGCTCAGTACAAAACCGTACCAGCCATGATGTGCCTACCGTTGCAAGACGGCACTACGCCAAAAGAGGGGGCTTCCTGCTTCGTAAACCCGCTGACTTCATTGGGTATGGTGGAAACCATGCGTATGGAAGGCCACAAAGCCTTGGTTCACACCGCTGCGGCGTCAAATCTAGGCCAAATGCTGAACAAGATTTGCATGGCCGACGGCGTTGAATTGGTCAATATCGTACGTAAAAAAGAGCAGGCTGATTTGTTGAAAGGCCTTGGCGCAAAATACGTTTGCAACAGCAGTGACGACAACTTTATGGCTGAGTTGACCGATGCCATTCACGCAACGGGTGCAACTCTAGCATTTGACGCCACCGGTGGCGGCGAGCTAGCTAACCAGATTTTGACGGCGATGGAGCAGGCGCAGGCGCGCACCCCATCTGATTACAGCATCTATGGTTCAACCACTCACAAGCAGGTCTACCTGTACGGCGGTCTCGATCTTACTCCAACTACGCTGAATCGTACTTATGGTATGGCATGGGGTGTAGGTGGTTGGTTGTTGCCGCTGTTCTTGGCAAAAGTTGGTATGGAAAAGGCGGGTGAATTGCGTGCTCGCGTTGCTCGCGAACTGAAGACAACTTTTGCGAGTAACTACACTCAAGAATTGTCTTTTGAAGAAATGTTGACCGCCGATGTGGCCAAGCAATACAACGCGAAGACTACCGGTGAAAAGTACCTGTTGTGCCCGCAGAAAGATCTGTAAGCCTGAATTTCAGGCATAGGCTGTTCTGAGTAGAGCCTCCACGTCTCATCGGTGTGGAGGCTTTTTTGTATCTGGAATTTTCAGTGGCTCTGGGTGATTTTTACAATCATCAGTAGGCGGTGTTGTGAGAGTGACCTAACGGGTGCGAAGATTGTCGACCAGTACCATCGCCCCTGTTTTGAGCTTTTTAATGTCATCCGCGGAGGAGAGCTTCGCCTGAATGGCCACCCCGAGAAGATAGCTGCCGAGTATGCCGGCGTGAAGATCTGGATCAATCTCTTCACGTAACTCGCCTTCGTGTTGACCTCGGGTAATAAATTCACTGAGTAGCTGCCTCACGAAGCCGTGCGCGGGTTGTACACACGGTTTCAGAAGAGGGGCATCAGCGACGCTGCCCGCTACCACAACAAAATAGGCTTGATAGCCCGGGTTATTCAGTACTGAATCGAAGTGCAGATCGATGTATTCAACTAAGGCGTCATAGCCTTGCAGTGCTTGGACGCCGCGTTGTTCAAGGCTCGCTAGCTGCTCTGCGCCTAAGCGCTCGACGAGTTGTTCAAACATTTCTTGCCGATTTCCCAATCGTTGATTGGCCATACCTCGGCTCAATCCCGCCTCTTTGCCTAAACTTGCGCAGGTGACAGCCTTGATGCCTTCGCGGTTAATCATGCTAATCAGTGCGCTGAATAATTTTTCTTCGGATTCGATTTTGCGTTGTGATTGGCTCTTACGGCCTGTCTGTGTGGGCATGAGGAGTTCTTTCTTCACTAGGGTTGTAGATATTGTAATATAGTTGCTATACGTATAACAAATAAGTTAGGGTTGTTTTAATAGCCGAGGCAGATACGACATGTTTGTCGGGCGTTAAAGGCGATTGCTCGCATCGGCTGAGGTACGGTTTGTAGGGTTTATAGCAAGACCTATGTAAATGGACGAGACCTAGGCTCGACAGAGGGGAGATTCACTATGAATGAGCGTTTTCAATCGATTATCAAATTAAGCAACGTGGCCGTTATAACGGGGGGGGCGAGTGGCATCGGTCTGGCTGCGGCACATGCTTTTGCACGTCAAGGCATGTCTATCTGTATCGCCGATCAAAATAGTGAGCGTCTAGAGTTGGCGGAGCAGAGCTTACGCAAATTGCCGGGGCAATCCGCTGAGAGCGTGATGACAGCGCAGTTAGATGTAACTAATTACAGTGAAGTAGAAGCGCTCCGAGCAGCAGCTTTCGAAAGATTTGGTCACGTTGATTTGCTCATGAACAATGCGGGTATTGCCTCGCCATCACATAGCTGGCGAGATCTGGAACAATGGAATCGACTGCTTCAGGTGAACATGTTTGGTGTAATTCATGGGATGCAGGCATTTACTCAATCGATGATCGATCAGCGGCGACCATCGATGATTATTAATACAGGCTCAAAGCAGGGGATAACTAATCCTCCGGGCAGCCCTGCATATAATGTCTCTAAGGCTGCGGTAAAGGCGATCACTGAAAACCTTGCGCAAAGCCTGCGCTCAGAACCTGAGTGTCAGGTCAGTGCCCATCTGTTGGTGCCGGGTTTTGTCTATACCGAAATGATAAAAGCCTTTCTGCCGGAGAAGCCGCCATTTGCTTGGACGGCAGAGCAAACAGTTGCCTATATGCTGGACGCCTTAGAAAGAGAAGAGTTCTACATCATTTGTCCCGACGGCGAAGTCACCGAGGAAATGGATCGCAAGCGAATGTACTGGAGTGCGCTGGATGCGGTTAAGCGTCGGCCTGCACTATCGCGTTGGCACGACGATTATACTGAAGAGTTTTCAGCGTTTATGGCTCGGGACTTGCCAGACAGTTAAAGCAGCCCAGTGAGGTGGGTTTGTTCGCCCATTGCTGTGCTGCTTCATTTTGTTCAAAAGAGCGGATGTAATCGTAACGTGAACACTGGCTTCTGGTTTGATGGGGTTAAGCCCGTCGGTGTTGATTTCTCAAACGTAGCTTACCGCTCCGCCATCAACTCGTAAGTTTTGACCATTAATAAAGTCGGCTCGAGGGCTGCATAGAAATACCACTGCATCGGCGACTTCTTCACGACTGGCGATACGGCCGCAGGGGTTAGGAAAATCTTTTTCAACCAGATGGCCAAGAATGTCTTGCCAGTCTTCCCCCCAACCTTTTTTAGCGGCTC
>CERE01107584.1_pt1 | contig 12144 bp, 7 predicted proteins | sample 530911 | NCBI WGS metagenome assembly CERE01 (sample SAMEA2621092, study PRJEB7988) | marine metagenome | biome: marine biome (ENVO:00000447); feature: mesopelagic zone (ENVO:00000213); material: "saline water (ENVO:00002010), including plankton (ENVO:xxxxxxxx)" | depth 800 m
AAAGAGTCGGTATCTTGAAATTCATCAATCATGGCAAATGGATACTGGCGGCGAATATGTTCTGCAAGAGAAGCCCCATGAGAACCATTCAAAGCATTGGCTAACAAACGTAATAAATCATCAGGATTCATTAAATTCGCCTGCTCCATAGAAGCCCAGAATTTAGCTTTCACTTGCGCAAGCATGTGATGCGGCAAAACCGCAGTCATTTGCTCACAATCTACCGCTAACTGATCGATTAAACGAAAGGCTTTATGCTCAGGGGCTTCACCTTTCTTTGTTTTAGTAAACAGGTTTTCTTGGCCAAGCTCCAAAACGTCTTTAGGGATCTTGCCATTAAAGGAAGTTAACTCACTGAAGAAAACCTTTGCCGCGGCTATGCGCTTAGGTCGGGTCGTTTTAGAGAAGCTGCGTTTATCAACACCAGAGTTTTCAATTAAATCATTAGCATCTTGGGTTGAAAATTCCTGCCATGCCTTTAAGGCGCTGTCATAACTCGTTTTAGCCGCTTTCCATGCTGTCGGAAAATCAATATCGGCTTTTGCTTTTGGCAGCAGTTCAATATCATCATGTTGCAACCAACCCCGAACTTTCCAAAAAACATCTTCAGGGCTAGAGATCTGCCCAAGTAAAGCACTGAGTTGTTCTTGGTCCATTGGGTAAGCGAGTTCACGCCAATAATCTTGAGCTGCTCGCCTTAAGTATTCTTGCGCATCCAAGATCATTTCTGATTCGAAACCAACGCCGCTATCAAAGGCAAATTGTTTTAAGATTCGCTGACAGAATCCATGAATGGTAAATACCGACGATTCATCCATCTGCGCAAGATTGGCTTGTAGCCAGTCAGTCAGCAATAATTTATTCGGCTGTTGCGTGTTGTAGAAGTTATCTTTTGTCCGTTCTATTAACGCTTTAATATAGGGATCTATCTGATTATTTTTATCCTCAGGATCCTGTTCTAAACGTAAAACATCTTCGTATAAATCACGAATGCGATCACGAATACGCCCTCTCAACTCTTCCGTCGCCGCACGTGTAAACGTTACAACAAGAATTCGATCTACAGGTTGAAGTGCTAATTCTCTCGGCTTTTCTAACTGAAAATCCGCCAATAACAAGCGTAAATACAAGTTGGCGATGGTATAGGTTTTTCCTGTCCCCGCACTGGCTTCAATCAAACGTTTTCCTAGCAGGGGAAAGCTATCGGTTTGTAATATTTTCATTTTCCTCGCCCTCCTTTTTCTGCTTTCGCACTGTTATTTTTCTCAGTACCGCCTTGCTCATCTTCGTCTTGTTCAAGAACCTTATGATCTAATAACGGCTGTAATAGCGCCTGCCATAAAGAAATATGATCATTTAAAAACTGAAATTCATCTTCAGCTAATACTTTAGAAAAACAGCGCTGCACAAACTCATCATTTAACTGACTAAATTCGCTATCGGATGCTTGATGTAAAATGCTTTCTTTCTTTTCCGACTCTGCTGTTAAGTAATCCAATGCAATAGACAGAAAGAAAGGTTGAGGCTGGATATAGCAAAGATTCACAAATTCAATTAGCTGCAATAAATAATCTTTTGCTGCGTCTTTTCCTATCGGTGTAAATTCACACTTTTCTACACAGCCTTCTTTATCAATGCCTAAACCAATGCTACTGGCCATTGTATTTTTGTCATCTCGAGCGCAGGAAAATAAATGCTCCAGCCAGAGATTGAGAATTTGCTTTGCCTTAAACCCACCACTACGAAAATGAAAAACGTGTTGACCCGCTTCGCCATTCATTAAATGTTCTAACTGACCATTCAACTGATAATCAGAAATCGTAATACAATCACTTTGTGGTGGCATTTTTTCAAAGGTAGGAAAATGACTATTTAGTTCTTCAAGTAAAGGAGCAATTTTATGTTCACTTTGATTTAATACGTATTCTGAAAAACCCGCAGCAGGCAATAAACCTAATGATTTTTGCTGCTGTTTAAAGTCTTCTGAACGGCCTTCTAAATGGGTTTCTAAAATCGCCTCATTAAGCAAATATGCCTGTAAATTATCCAATGCAAAGGGTTCATCAACGTCTGTTTCATCCCAGTACTGCGTGAGATTCACATTGAGACGCCTTTGCATAAAAAACTTAGCGGGATTGATTAAACACTGCTTAATGTCATCAAGTTCGGGATACAAACGTATACTGTCATCACGATCATCATCTAATGCTTCAGGAATAAAAGATGATGTTTGATAAATTCGTATTTTATCCTCTGTGGAGGCTGTTTCTAATTCATTACTGACACAGGCAACTTGCTGCCATAAATTATGATAACTTTTATTTTTATCTGAAGAGAAATATGCCGTATTAAACGGCTGCAGTAACTGCTCTGATATTAAATACTTTCTGAGTCTCTTTTCACTTTCTTTGTGAGATAAATCTTCATCACCTGAAATCACATAACCATTACTAATGTAATCAATTAATTCACTCACCAGTACGCAAGGCTGTAGTTCATTATTTTCTCGGCTATCACGACCACGATAGCTGATATAAAGTTTTTTCTGCGCTGCAACAACTGCTTCTAAAAATAGGTAGCGGTCATCTTCGCGGCGTGATCGGTCTCCTCGACGATACTGACCTTGGGCCATTAAATCGAAACCTTGTGGCGGCACTCGGCGTGGATAATCTTCGTCATTCATACCTAACATGCAAATAATTTTAAACGGAATACTCCGCATCGGCATCAAGGTACAGAAGTTGACTGGCCCTGCAAGAAAGCGCTGCCAGCCGACTTGTTTGGTTAAACAACTTGTTAGATATTGCAGTACTACGCCATGATTTAGCCCTTCAACAAATCCTGCTAACTCCAATTCTTGCTGCCAGCGCTGAATTTGATCTCGCACTTTTTGTAGAACAACTTGATCGCTTAATCCATTTTCATCGAAAGCCTGCTGCGGATAAAAATCATTAATTAAGGTTAACAATAAATCTTGCCATTCTTCTTTCTTTAGCGGATTCCGAGATTTTTTCTGATCGCTTAATACTTCATACCAGTGACCAAGTTGATCAACAAAAGCCATAAGCTTGCCAAGTAGCTCTCCCTGGCTTCCCATAACACCGGGGACCGGCCAATCCTGATCTAAAGCATGAGCATTATCTGGCATCACTAGGCCAAGAATTAACTGCTGTAATCCTTTAAACCAACTATTATCATCCCAACTTGGTAAACCTAAATCCGCACGATGCGATTTATCTAGACCCCAGCGAATATTAGCTTTGGTTAACCAATTCTTAATTTGATCAAGGTCTTGCAGTTCTATTTCGAACTTTTGTCCAACTGCGGGGACTTCTAAAAACTCAATGACGTCAGTAATCGTTAAACGACTATTGGGTAATTGCAATAAACGCAGAAACGAATCAATGATTAAATTTTCTTTATTTAATGCTTGGTCGGCAATGGCCCAAGGAATTCTCTGGTCATCCGCAGCCGAGCCAAATACGGCTTCGATATAAGGTGCATAAATATCAATATCAGGCACCATGACTAAAATATCACGGGGCTTTAATGGTTCTCCAATATCAGGAGTAACTGCGCTATCGCTCGCAGCATCTTCATCAAACCAGGTTAGCATTTGATCAAATAAGGTTTGTACTTCCCTCAATGGCGAGTGAGCACTAACAAATTGAATACTTTGATCTGTATTATTAATCGCTACCTTGGCCTGACTGTTTTCTAAAGCTGTGATTCCGAAAGCCGCTTCACTGCGATTATTCAGCTCTAAGAAATCATTTTGAATATTCTGTAATAGATTTCTATCACACGCTTTACGGCTATCTACATAGGCTTCAATATCTTGAAAGTAGGTTTCTCTGCCACCTTCATTCGCTGCTTCATGGGTTAATGTCACGAAATCTCGGCCTAACTTACCCCACGATGCTAATAAAGGATTCCCCACGGTAAAGTAGTTCGCCAAGCTAGCATCTTTTTGTAGCAATTTCGCACGGCTCTTTTCACTAACAATATCCCCCCAATAATTACGACAAGGGTTTAATAAAAAGAAATGCACATCCACATGTTCACTGATGGCATTCAGTACCTGCCAGTAAGTTCCTGGAAGTGCTGCAATACCAAAAACAAAGATACGTGAAGGTTGTTCAGCCGAACTGGTTGGTAATAAGTCTTTTAAGCCTTCTCTACCTTCCCGAACAATATCAACCAGCTGATCAGTTAGACGTGCTCTGTGGAATAAGCTATGACCCAGTTGTTCACTATCAGCCACAAGGCGACGCCACAGTTCAGGCTGCCAAGGTTGATGACTAATATCACCGTCTTTGATTTCATCTTCGCCTGCTTCCCAAGCTAATAACCAATCTGGACGATAGACTAAATATTGATCAAAAGTATCAGCGATTTTTTCGGCAAGGGCGAAAACTTTTTGCTGGTTAATCCCCCTGTCGTCTGTTTTATTATCAGACCCAGATTTAGCGTCTAAATAATGAGCAATCGGCGCAAACAGCTCTTTATTCTCTTCCTCATTGATCAATATGGGTAAAAGGCGCGTTAATTTCCATGTCATTGATTCTTTTTCGAAATGGGAACGCTCTGGTAAGTCTGGCTTAACCGAATTGTATACTTTCCAAACAAAACTCGACGGTAAGGGGAATTCAATATTAGCGGCAATGCCTAACGATTCAGCTATCTGCAACTTCAACCAATGGGCCATACCTTGGCTTTGCACCAAGATTTGTTCTGGAATAAAAGGGTCGCTATCACCCTGCTGCATTTGGTGAACTAATAGCTCTTTTAAAACATCAAGATCATTAGAATGGTAGAGTTTGAACATTCGTGCGCCGAGTTGAAAACTGAAAGCACTAACTTATCACTTATTGGCCCTTATCGCATTTTTAACTGATACAAAAAAGCCCTGCTAAACAATTATCTAGCAAGGCTATCAATACAGTTAAAAGTTACTCAATTACAGGGATCAAGGTATTCGCATCAGAACGACCTGAACTGTATGGATATACCTCAAATTTAGCAGCCTTAGCCACTGGCGTCATACCATCGGCTGCCAGCTCAATATAACTGCTATTCGTTGTAATTGTGTCAGAGATACTCTCATTCACGGTAACGTCATCAATGAAGTTCCATTGCGCTGTTGCAACATCCGGTGTAAACGTTACTTCTAAGAAACCTCGACGATTTGAATCCATGTACTTCAAGTCGTCAATCAAAGCGATAACCGAGCTCTCAAAACCAATTTTATCAGCGGCTTCAAGTGCTAAATATTGATCAAATCCAGGTGAAGTAACAGAAGATGTTGCGAACTCAACACCAATAGAACTCTCACTTAGTTCACCCGTTACCTGATCAAGAACATGCAAATCACTTGCCCAAGCATTATGTGTATCACCTGCCAAAGTAATTATATTTTTATTCAATGAGTCGGCTCCCTGAAGAACTCGCTCACGTTCAATAAAATAACCATCCCAAGAATCTAAATTATAAGGCGCTGTTGACGACAATCTTAGCTTTTCAGCATCAGTCAGTGTAGGGTCGCCAGCATTCAAACGCAGTTTTAACGCATATAACTCGCCAATAGCTGTATTAACAGCAATCTGCTCAGTCGAAGCATCTAAGCCTGCCTCTAACTTAGCGATTAAGGCCCCCAGAGAAAGTAATAGTTCAACGGGAACAAACATACGCCCCATTAGCACCTGCTGCCCTAAAACCTCCCATGTTGTACTTGAGTTAGTCCATTCCTGTACTAGCCAAGACAACTGCTCATCGCCAATTAAGCGACGGGTAGAATCCATCAACAAAGCAGTTGCATCTGTAGAGGTTAATAAATCAGTCGTTGAAATTGATTGATCACGCGCGATATGGCGAGTGTCTAGCATATTCAATGAAACTAGTTCGCCAAATTTAAAGTTACGATATATTTTTTCAATATTTGAATCTGTGCGAATAGGTAACCACTCATGATAAGCCTGAAAAGCGGCCGCTCTACGATCAGCGTAATCACCTTCGCCTTCATTATGATTCTCAGCACCATCAGTGTATGAATCATTAGCCAATTCATGATCATCCCAAACACAAATAAAAGGTTTAGTTTTATGAACTAGCTGTGCTTTTTCATCAATACGATATTGAGCATAGCGTCCACGATATTGATCAAGTGTTATCACTTCTGATAATTCATCTGGTGCACGACCTGCAACTGAAATTACCGGATATACGCCAGTTTGGTATTCATAAATGTAATCACCAAGATGAATAACAACATCAGCGTCGGACTGTGCGATTGCCTGATAAACATTAAAGTAACCCGCAGGGTAATTAGCACAAGAACACACCGCTAACTTAACACTCTCAACATAGCCTACTGGCAAAGTCTTAGTTTGACCAACATCCGTCGTTACTTCTAGAGGACCCGTAAATTGATAATAATAAGTAGTATTTGGTGATAATCCTTCAGCATCAATTTTTACAGTGTAATCGACATCTGAATTTGTTTCTGTAATTCCAGAAGACACGATATTGGTCATCGTTTCATCAGTAGCGACTTTCCATTCAACCGGTACTGATTTATCAGCCGCAATATCATCATCAGTAAGCGTCACACGCGTCCATACAATCACTCGATCAGATAAAGGATCGCCTGAAGCCACGCCGTGCCCAAAAGCAACAACAAGTTTAGAATCAGATAACGACAATGAGTCATCATTATCATCACCACCACAACCAGTGATCGCCATAGGAACCGCGACTGCACCAGCGCCAGCGGCTGCAGATTTTATAAAAGAACGGCGAGTTAAATCTGTTTTAAGTGTCATAATTAAAATCCAACTAATACTAAGAGTTATTTTGTACAAACATTTCTGGTTATTACTAGCTCAAAAGAACACGACACTCATTCTCTATGTGATCTATGCGCTTATTAATTTAGAAACCGCATACTACAATTCTTTTATGTATTAATTATTAACACGCTGTTAAACATCCCATTAATTAACAATTAAAAACAAAAAAAGCCTATTTATTTTCATAAATAGGCTTTGATTTTATAAGATATACGCGCTAAAAATACTTCAATTTATAATTATTCTGACCCTGCTAAGAAAGCCATTCTCTTTTCTTCACTCGCGATGTATGTCAACCACTGACCCGCCATTTTCTCAGTTCCAGTAGACTCAGATGCTAGTTCAAACTCGGCCTTGGCTAATAGCAGATCTTTCATATTAAACAAGACTAAGCCTTTAAGGATTCTAGCTTCATTTACTTTAATCGCTTGCTTTGAGCTTACATCATTCTTTTCAATAGCTTTATCTACATTTACTAAGGCATCATTCCATTCTTGTCGCTCTGTATGAATCTGAGCTAACTTATAATAGTCCTTAGCTGAATCCGATAAACCTGCCGCTTTAGCCATGACAGAAATTGCTTGCTCATATTCTTTTGCAAGCATTAAGGCGTCACCCAGAAGTGAAAGATTTTTTGCATTCTCTTCAATGTGCTTATTTTTCATTCCCATCAACATTATCTGCGCCGACTTATAGGGAATTTCTTTTCCAAGCATCGCTTGCGCTAAGTTTACTAGCTGCTCTTCTTTTGTGAGCAACCCTTGCTCATAAGCTGTTTCTAGGGTTGATAGCTCTAACTCTGACTTGCCTAACTCATTGTAAATAGCAGATAGCTGTACCCAGTACTGAGCGACTGAAGCCGATTTAGGATAATAAGCAATCAAATCCTTCAAACAACGTTCCATCGATACATAATCTTTGTTTTGAAAATAAACAGCGCGTTCCATTAACAACCAATTTTCACGAGGTTTTTTACCTTGTGCAACGGTGTTTGATATTGCCTGCTTCACATCTGGCAAAGCTTTTTTATAATTTTCTAGCTGATAATAAACCTGAGCACGCAATATATAAGATTGTGCACTAGGTTTTTCAACAACCTCAAACCAATGATTAAGAGACTCCAAAGCCAGCGTATATTTTTGTTGAATCAAATACAGTTTAGCCAAACTATACAGGGTGGTTTGCATCAAACTTTCAGGAACTCGTTTTCCTGAGATTATTTTCTCATACGCTTCAGCCGCTGAACCATAATCTTCTTTATTGAAATACATATAAGCATACATATTCCAGGTCATGGCCGTTTCGTAAGAATTACGCTTCATTTTAGATAAACTTTCTAAAGCAGAAATTGCACCTTCATAATCCTTTGCATCTGAAAGTTCACGAACTTTATCTAATTTCTTAAATACTTTTGGTCGCATAGTTTGCGCACGGCGTACACGTTTCTTCTTTTTTACAACTTCGTTATTACCTGAGACTGAGCTGTTCTTTGCGCTCGAACTATTTTTAACGCTTGAACTATCAGTCGCAGTCGTTTCAGCAAGCACAACAGGCGAGGCTACAACTGACATACCTATACAAGTAGTGAGCAGTAAAGACGACAGTACATTTTTAGAGTGCTTAGTACTTAAATTCATTCTATTTAATTTCATTGCTTTCATTATGAACTCCAGCCTTCACAATTAGCTCTTTAATTTATTTCTTACTACTTTTATCTAACTCAAACCGAATAATGTTACGCACACCTGTCACCGCTTGCGCTTTACCATCCACTATTTTAGGTTTGTATTTGAATTTTTTTACTGCATTCATAGCAGCGCGATTAAAAACAGTCGGTGGATTAGCATCAATCACCTTAGGGTCAACCACTGTACCTAATGCAGTTACCGTAAACTCAACCGTCACATGGCCTTCAATACCTTTCTGCAATGCGCGCCTTGGATATTGTGGTGCTACTTTTACGATAGGTAAAAATTCCCCATCACCACCCGATCCTGCTAAACCAGCATCAATATTTAAGTCAGCCGAAAGATCAATTGCACCAATATCAAAAGAGTTTGCCGATTGCGCTTGAACATTTGGTTTAGGTAATTCAGGCTTTGGCGGCTCGGCAGGTGGCGTTGGTGGCTTATTAACTTTATTCTGCTTAGTTTGTACATCGTCATCTTGCGAGACATCAACAAACTCGATTAAACGGCCAAAACTTTCTTCATTAACGACCGAGTTACCTGAAGAAATTAAGCCCTGCATCATCCAAAATACGCTGAAAGTAGCAAAGGTGGCTACTAGCAGAGCAATGACCCAACGAGTTAATGTAGCTTGAATCGATGGGGAGTGACTTATCGGGTTTTCACCTGTCGATACCATGCTATTTCTTCTCTGTAGCCAGGGATACATCAACAACGCCAGCTTCTCTTGCAGCATCCATTACTGCAACCAACGTTTTAGTTTTTGCTTCTTCGTCTGCTTGAATAACCACCGTACCTTGTGGGTTTTCTGCGTGCAGGCGTTCAATATTAGCTCGTACTTGGCCTTCATCAATTTTTCGTTTATTGATCCAAATTTCACCTAGATCATTAATTGCAACCAAAATACTGGCTTTTGGTTTAGCACTTGAAGTACTTGCATCAGGACGATTAACTTCAATGCCCGATTCTTTTACAAACGATGCCGTAACAATAAAGAAAATTAACATAATAAAAACAACATCGAGCATTGGTGTGATATCAATACCATCTTCTTCTGTCTGTGCTGCCAAGTTTGAGAATCCGCGTCTCATACCTTTACCCTCTTTTAAATTTTCAAAACAATAATCTAATGGTCAAACGTCATTTTATCTTCAAGCTGAGCTTTTTGGCGTTGGATATAACGTTGTAATAACGACAAAGCAAATACACCGGTTATCGCGCCAACCATGCCCGCCATTGTGGGAATAGTTGCCTTTGAAATTCCAGAAGCCATTGCCTTAGGGCTACCACTACCAAGAAAAGCCATGATATCGAATACTTCGATCATGCCCGTTACCGTGCCTAACAAACCAAACAAAGGACATAGACCGACCAACATTTTAATCGTTGTCATATTCGTTTCTAACGCCATTCTTACTTGGCTCGTTAGATCTTCTCTAACTTGGTGCGCATGCCATGAAGTGCGTTCTTTTCGCCCTTCCCACTCGCCAACAGCTTGTTTAAGCTGCGGGCGATATGTGAAAGAGAAAAACGCGATGCGCTCTAAAATGAAAAGCCATAATAAGAAGATCACTAACAGCAAGGCATACAATACATCGCCGCCACGCTCCATAAATAAAGTAACCTGATCTATAGCAGTAAACATATCGATTAAGCCTTCGCTAGTGATAGCTGTTCTGATTTACGCGCAAGAATCCCCGTCGCGCGTTCTTCTAAAATCGTAATCAAAGCTCGGCTGCGATTATTAGTCATGGTATGAAGAAATACACAAGGAATCGCTGCAACAAGGCCTAACACCGTTGTAATCAAGGCTTGTGAAATACCACCGGCCATTAACTTAGGGTCTCCTGTTCCGAATAACGACATAGTTTCGAATACATCAATCATCCCAGTTACCGTTCCCAACAATCCTAATAGCGGTGCAACAACAGAGATGATTTTGATCCAGTTAACGCCACGAGTTAGGCTAGGTACTTCTGAAGAAATTGCCTCACTTAAATGAAGCTCTAACGTTTCAACATCAGCATCGCCATTTTTCTGATAAACCTTCATAACACGACCTAACGCATTATCATCACTCGCAACATCTGAGTTCATTTGTTTCTTCATACGCGCTGTTTCAGCTGTTAACTTAATCATTCTCCAAATTGCTAATAACACACCGATAACAGCCAGAGACAGAATGATATAGCCAACAACTCCACCTTGATCAATACGTTCGCCTAAGCCAGCAGACTGCCCCATGATTTTTAATAACTGGCCACGAGAAGGATCGATCCAAAACCCTGTAAAGTTTGTTTTACCTTCCTTCATTTCAGCTGATTCTAAATCAGCCGCTGGGCCGTTATATCGATTACCTGGTTGGGCTGCTAGTTCTACTAATTTCTGAGATTCCAAATCAAAAGTAAGATAGTTTCCATCGGCAACGGCGTTGAAGCTACCTAGTCGAACTACTTGCTTCTTAACAGTATCACCCGTTGGCAAAACCACATCCGCTTGATAGCTAGAAACCTTACCCGACATGGTCATTTCACGCTGCATTTCAAACCAAAGCTGTTCTAATTCTTCTATTGAAGGCAACTTAGAACTTGAACCGGCTGTCTTAATTAAATCTTCTAAGAAGATTTCACGCCCTGCTGTTGAAGAATTTTCATTCAATTCTGAAGTAATTAATGAACCTTCAAAAATCCCCTTGCTATCACCAGCAACTTGCTGAAGAACACCAAACAATTCTTTTAGACTACCTAAACGGTTAGTTAAACGTTCTTGTGCATCTGCAAGATCTGTTTCATTCTTTGCAAAACTCGCTTCTTTTTCTTCACTTTCATTTTCAAGAGAAGTACGTTTATTTTTTGCTTGAAGCAGCATTTTTTCTTGTTGCTGCTTATTCGTATTAAAGCGCTGTATGCGAGAATTAAACTCACTATCATCACGCGCCTGACCTTGTTTAACTAAATTCAGTAACGAATCAACATCAATGTCTTGATTTGCATGAGCAGGTACTATTGAAGCAACCGATGCGGTAAAACTGATGCATAAACCTAACGCGATTTTTTTAGCTTTATTAACCGTTTTAAACGTAGATAGAGTGTTCATTATTTAACTTCCCCATAAGCAACATTGGAGTTAGGTGTGAAAGTAGATTTTGATGGAGCTGCAACAGGAATTTTCATAAGACTAGGCGCTGCCTGTTCACGCGCAATACGTAAAGCACCAATTAATTTACCCTTATAGTCGCCCTCTAGTGGCTCCCACTCTTTACTTTGTTGATCCCAAATACCCAAGCTTTCACCATCTAAAGATAGAAACATTAAACTTAGGCGACCGACACGTAAAAAATCCACTTCACGTTCTGTTCCTGCAAGATTGATTGTGCTGCGATAGGTTTTAATCGTTCGCCCATAATCCATTTCTTTTTGATAGGCATCCATTACTTTTCGGTACTTTTCAGCCACAGTAACGTCTGAACGACCCATTAAATCTTTTAGCATCTCAACTCTAGCCATTCGCTCTGTTTTCTGGAATGGAATATCGGCTGAAACAAAACGATCTAACGCATCAATCATACGTAGCATTAAAGGTGTGATTTGACGTTCAATTAAAGTGAC
>CERE01006216.1_pt1 | contig 12061 bp, 12 predicted proteins | sample 530911 | NCBI WGS metagenome assembly CERE01 (sample SAMEA2621092, study PRJEB7988) | marine metagenome | biome: marine biome (ENVO:00000447); feature: mesopelagic zone (ENVO:00000213); material: "saline water (ENVO:00002010), including plankton (ENVO:xxxxxxxx)" | depth 800 m
AAAGAGTTGCTGGTCAGAGAATAGGTAGGAAGTGAAGGGGCGGCTTAGGGCGGAGTGACTTAGGAGAGTGTCTTGGCTCCGCCTGTGAGCGGGGGTGAATTACTGCTGCTTGAACAGTAATTGTGCGGTGACAGGAATAGCGATGGTGATCGAAGGCAGTCCTGCCACGGTTCTGAGCTTGTCGACACCTGCCAGTAGGTCAAAATCAGCGGCCTTGACGACGATCGGTTGTAAGGTGCTGACCAGCAGTTGTTGATTGTTGAGGGCGGTGACTTGCACGGGCGCATTGATTGATTGCGTGGCGCCGTGCAGGGACAGAGTGAAGGTCAAATCCAGCGCTTTTGAATCGCCGCTTCTTAAGGCGCTTAGCCATTGGGTGTCGATCTTGGCTGATAGACTTGCTTTGGGGTGTTGTTCGGTTTCAAACAGCATGTTTTGCATGCGCTGATCGCGGATGGCAATACCGGTACTGACGCTAGTGAGATCAATATCGATCATGGCGTTGCCCTGCGCATCAATCTTGCCCTCCAACTGCTTGAACTGATGAGTTTCCACAACGGCAGATTTTTTCACTGACACAAAATTCAGCTGCGACTGTTGGTTTTGCAGCGTCCACTCTGCTTGCGCCCATCCACTGATTGCCAGTAAGGCAACGGCTGCGCAACGTTGAGCGAGTTGTGAAAAATCGATTGATAACATGGAGGGCATCCTTCTAAACCTGTTATAAGAGGTGGGTTGTTTTCGCAGGCCCACTATAGCGAACTATGTCTTTACCTACCAAGCCCTCTATCGATGATGTAGACGCCATTCTCGCTGAGGAGGAAGATTGGGATTTTCCTGTGGTAGACAAACTCTGTGTCCATGCACCATGATGCGCAACGTCAGTTTTTACCGCAACCCAATGAGCCTATTATGTTGAATTCTTATCAGCAGAGTGACCAGTTTCTATCCGTCAACGGTGTGCAGCTGCACTACGTCTTGGAGGGCGATAAAGAAAAACCAGTATTGGCCTTGATCAATATGGCCAGCCACAATTTGACCTGTTGGGATCTGGTGATGGAGCCCCTATTACAACACTTCAGAGTGCTGCGATTTGATATTCGCGGTACTGGGAAAAGCAGCGGCGGAGAAGACGCGAGCTATCGTTTTAGTCAATATGGCAATGATCTTATCGGCCTTATGGATGCTCTAGGGCTAGAGCGTGCGTTGGTGACAGCAATGGCCTATGGCAGTCGCACTTTGGCTAGAGTCGTGCTGGAACATCCTCAACGACTCATCGGCGCGTGCTTTTTTGATACCGCTCTAACACCACCGGTGAAGCAGTCGCGTCAACATGACTTAGCTCATCAGGCGCAGCAGATGTTGCGAGACGCCGGTGAGAGCTTGCCCCAATTGCACAAACACTGGCGCTTTTACGAAAACAGAGACAGCGCACGGCTCGCGCATACCGCTCATGAACAGGAACCGGATTTAACCGAATCCCTGTCATCAGTAACACTGCCAGTATTGGTGGCCTGCGGTGAGCAAGATGTGAACTTTGACGAGTCACGTCGAATCGCAAAGCAAATGCCGCAGGCGCAATTCGCGAGTATCCCCATGGCGGGGCACGCTTCCGTCTTCTTCCGCCCAGAGCAATTTGTCGATCTGGTGGTGAATTTCTATCACAATCAGTGCACTACTCAGTGATCGACTGCGTCCGAGCTTTCACGCTCAGCATCGACAATAAGATCGCACTGCCCAATCCGCTGCACCCGAGAATCATCGCCATGATCATGATTTGGTAGCGCACGGCAATCAGTGGCGACACCCCCGACAAAATTTGCCCCGTCATCATGCCCGGCAGTGCCACTAAGCCGACAGCCAGTAAGCCATTGATCTGGGGAATCATGGCCGCGTTAAATGCGGTCAGTCGCGCCTGTTCCAGGTTTTGTCCCTGTTTGATTTCTGAACAGTAGCGTTCCGCAGAGAGACTGATTGCGTTCATGGTATTGGCAAAGTACATACCCGCTAACGGAATCAAAATACTGGGGGTGTACCAGCGCTCAACCTCCATGACGAGCATCAAAGAAATCAACAAGTGCACGCTGACCGCTATAGCCAGCGCCCATACCGCCGGTAGCCAAAAGCCGGGCTGAGCACGCACAGGGCGAATAGCAATCCAGGACGCGGCGGCGATCATTACGCTCACAACCGCAAGACTGGTCCAAGGCGAAGGGTTATCGAAAAGAAAAATCAGCAGATAACCGACGCCAATTAGCTGTACCAGCATGCGCGCATTAGCCACCAATACTTCCCCGACATTCCCCTGCCAGCGCCAATAAATAGCGCAAACAAGCGCGATGGGTAGAAGACACCACGCTAAACCAAACCAACTGATGGTTGCCATTAAATAGATTCTCTTGCAGATATTTAGACCTATTCTAACGAAACCATTGACCGCAGGAATCAAATTGTTTCGATGAGCTATAAAAGCCACCAACAATGACCGATTTCGTCATAGGCGCAAAAGCAATGGCTTGATTAGACTGAGTCACACTATTTAGTCACCATACAACTGAGAGAGCACTGCTATGGCTACGATGAGTCTAAATGTCCAAGATGGCGTCCATGTTTTAACACTGATTAATAACGACAATGAGAACAAGCTTAATCTCAGTGTTATGCAGGAGTATTTGGCTGCGTTGGATACGGTGGAGGCTTATTCTGGCAATACCGCCCTGCTGATTACTTGCGAGCACGAAAAAACCTTCTCTACAGGAATCGATCTGGAATGGTTGATGGCTTGCAATGATGAGCAGCGCGAAGAGTTTGTCAAAACGCTCGAGGTGTTTCTCTATCGTCTGGCACTGCTCAATGCCCCGTCGGTGGTTTGCTTGAACGGCAACGCTTATGCTGGCGGCGCTATTATCGCCTCCGCCGCCGACTTTAGAGTGATGCGCTCTGATCGCGGTCGTTTTTGCTACCCAGAAGTCAATATTCACATTCCGTTTACGCCCATGATGACCGATATTATCAGCCTTATGCCGAATCATCATGCGCTCAAGCATATGGCGCTTACCGGTGTTGCTTATACCGGCGAGCAGTGCAACGAGTTCAACATCGTTGACAGCATCCATCCTCAGGAGGAGCTACAGCAGGCGGCGATGGAACTGGCGAAGATATTGAGTCAAAAAGATCGTGTGACTTACACCACCATTAAACGTCGTATGCGTCCTGAGATCGAGCGCCATAAAGAGGCTTTGGGAATCGCTTAGCGGTTGTCCCTGCGTATTTGAACTGTTAAACGGCAATTGAACTGCTAAAATGGCGCTCTGATTCAATCACACCTGTTGAGGAGAGGGCGTCATGAGCTCCCTACAAGAGCAAATGTTAAAAGCCGGTTTGGTGGACGCCAAAAAGGCCAAGCAAAACCAGAAAGACAAGCGTAAAGCGGCCAAAGTTCAGAAGAAGTCCAAGCAAGAGGTGGTGGACGAAACCAAACTGCAGGCGCAAAAAGTCCGTGAAGAAAAGGCCGCCAAAGACCGTGAACTCAATGCCCAGCGCCAAGCGGAGGTCGAGCGCAAAGCGATAGCCGCGCAAATTAAGCAGCTGATTGAAATGAATGTACAAAGTAAGGGCGGCGGCGATATTGCCTACAACTTTACCGATGGCAAACAGATCAAGAAGCTCTATGTGACGGCTGAATTGCAGCGTCTATTGACCCGTGGTCGGTTGGCTATCGTCAAGCTGGGAGAGAGCTATGAGCTGGTCCCAACCCCTGTGGCTGAAAAAATTGCTGAACGCGATAGCAGTGCGATCGTTTCTCTTGCTGAGGTCAGTACAGAAGCGGCAGAAGAGGATGATCCTTACGCGGATTATCAAATCCCTGACGATCTAATGTGGTAGCAAGTTACGGCTTAGAGTCAAAGGTTAGGCGTTAATCGAAATGACTGAGCTGTCCCTGCGAACAACATAAGCCGATGTCAGGGAAGACGTTATACGGGCACACAGATATGAATCTGTATCGATGAACATAGATCCTTTGGTTCATTGATCAACGTGTTTTACCGCGATAGAAGGAGCTTAGCCATGTTTGCTTTACCGTTAGATGTTTTACCCTACCTGTGTATTTTTCTGCTGATCTTACTGTGTTTCATTCTAGCCATTGCCGTCACGATTGCTCGAGGACGGCTGAATATTCTCGCCGGTGCCCCTGAAGACCCTGATAGCAGTTTTTATCAATTGGTTCGAGCCCACGGCAATCAGATTGAATTTGTGCCCTTGCTGGCGCTGTTGATGTATATGCTGGCTCAATCCCCACAGCCTGTCTGGGTTCTCTGGTGTATGGTGTTGGTAACCGGCTGCCGCTATCTGCTCGCTGTGGGCATGATCGTACCCAAGACGCTTGCTCAACCCAATCCGTTGCGTTTCATTGGGGCGGTGGGTACTTATGTTTTGGGTTTGGCCTTGTGTTGGGCTCTACTTGCGCCCTATTTAAGCGGACTCCTATGAAGCAGACTCTACTTGGTTGATTTTGGTGTTATCAGAAAGTTACCGTCACAGTTTCTGTCACGGTCTAGCTGACTCTCCTGTTCAACGATTGTTGTGCCTTGCTCACTAATGGCGAGTCGCGCCATAGATTCTGCAGTGAGGGAAAGCGCCGGTCTTTCGTTATATAGCTATCAGATTAGTCAGCTATGGCTACTCGGTTATAGTTATTCGATCAGTCAATCAATGGCACAGGAGCGCCCCAATGCAATTCAAATCAATGTGTTCGACTTCGTTTGTGAAGAAGTTGCTGGTAGCGGGCGCTTGCAGCCTAAGCCCAGCAACAATGGCGGAAACCTTGGTTATTCATGCCGGCGAGTTGTTGGCGATTGCGGGTGAGAAACCTCGCTCTCAGCAGAGCATAATCATCGACGATGAGAGAATCGTCGATGTTCGAGATGGCTATGTCGGTGCAGACACTATCGAGGGCGGTGCCCGTGTTATTGATCTGAAAGATAAGTTTGTACTGCCGGGGTTGATCGACTCTCACGTTCACCTACAGTTTGAGCTGGGGCCAAACAACGATACACAAGAGCTGAAAGATTCCCGAGAATTGGTTCAAATGCGCAGCATTTACATGGGCAAGAAAACCCTCGCCGCCGGTTTCACCACTGTGCGCGATGTGGGCTCCGATGAGCAAGCCATGTACGCACTGCGAGATGCCATTGCCAATGGCTGGGTTGAGGGGCCTCGTATCGTGGCGGCCGGTGGCGTAGGTATCACTGGTGGGCACAATGATGTCAGCGGTAAACGACCGGAATTGCTGAAGCTGGGGACTCACGACAATGTCTGTGATGGTCCTTTTGATTGTCGTCGAGCCACGCGCAATAGCATTAAGTACGGTGCTGATTTGATTAAAATCACCTCAACGGGCGGGGTGCTGACCGATCGCGCGACTGGAACCGGTCAACAAATGGAAGCCGATGAACTGAAAGAAGTGGTGTTGGCGGCAAAACGCATGGGACGCAAAGTCGCTTCTCACGCTCATCAGGAAGACGGTGTTATCGCAGCACTGGAAGCCGGCGTCGATAGCATCGAACACGGCACTTATACCGGCCCGAAGGCGATTAGATTGTTTAAGAAAAATGGCGCTTATCTAGTGCCGACTTTACTGGCGGGTGAAACGGTTAAGCAAATGGCGTTGACCATGGATTTTATGAGCCCAGCAATCAAAAAGAAATCCATCCGAGTGGGGGGCGATATGATGAATAACTTTGCTCGCGCTCACAAGGCGGGTGTGAAAATCGCGTTTGGTACGGATTCAGGTGTTTCTGCTCACGGGATCAATGCCCAAGAGGCCGTGCTGATGGTGAAGGCGGGGATGGATGAGGCCGACGTGATCGTCACCGCCACCACCAACGCCGCTGATTTATTGGGGATGAGTGACCAAATTGGTTCGCTCGAGAAAGGCAAGTACGCAGACATTATCGCCGTGGATCGTTCTCCACTGAACAATATTGAAGAGCTATTGGATGTGGATTTTGTGATGAAATCCGGCGTGGTTTACAAATAACGGTATGGTTAGATGCTGAATCTCGTCATCACGAGGGGCACCGGGGCGATACGGCAACTGTTTCGGTACGCATATCGCTTCTCCAGCATGTGGGTTATTCTGAGAATGGTTGACGATAATGCATGAGAATTTTTTGGTAGAGACCATTGTCGATGATGGCCTCTAGCCCCCGGTCAAAACTGCGGGCAATTTCTTCATTTCTGAAAGCCACCTTTACATAATTCTTTTCAAAAACCTTATGAATGCTAACCGGAGTCGCCTGGTGGTGGTCCAGTTGTTGGCGGTAATAGTTAAAAATGTTGAGGTCGATCACCAGTGTGTCCACCCGTTTGGCAAACAGCATTTTGATCTGACTTTTTTGATTGGCAATCTCGGAGATAGGGCGGCGACTTTGTTGGCGCATGTCGACCCATTGCGATCCTAGGTAGCTGTTGGAGTTTTGAAAAACGGCGATTGAGTAGTTCGCCAGTGCTGCAACTCCTTTGATATCGAGCGCTTGCTCGGCGCGACTGATGACAACGTTGTGATAAAAAATGTGTGGTTGTTGGGAAAAGTATATCGGGGCGGCGTCGATGAAAGCCTCTTTCACCGTCATGGCCCCATCCACTGTTTTATCCATCAAAACATGATTGAGCCGTCCTAGCGGAATGTACTTTAGAATAATGCGATGTCCCTGTTGAGCGAGAGCGGCATTGACGATGTCCACTTCAATGCCGCGATGTGTCTCAGCGATGGCGTAAGGGGCGATAGCATCGGGAACGGCGATAACAAGATCCCCGCTTTGCTTATTCAAATAGCCAGATACTGGCGGTAGAACCGCCCTCAACTCATCGGTTAGTGGGAGTGTGTGAGCCCAGCTGATAGGACAAGTTGCTAGAGCCCAAAACAGGAGGCAGGCCACGATTGGCAGGCGTGAGTTTAGCGGGCAAACCCGTTTCTCAGAGCGAAGAAGTTGATTTGAGGGGCACTGCTTCTGGGGACTTATCATTCGCCCTATATCCACTGCTCTCTGTTATGCGCCTCGATGGCGATAATGATAAGTGAGTCGGCGATATACTACGGACTGGCCGAGCAGTACGCGCAAAGGCTGATAGATGATGTCGGCTGACCTCAGCATCGAAAAAAGATCGTTCTTTATCGATGGCGAATGAGTGGTCAGTCGTTGCCCTTAACGCTCAGAGAATACTAGCGTGAATGGAGCGGATGATTCAAGTCGATGCAGGTTCGAGCAGTGAGTGACCACTGCCCGAACGAAGAGGTGGGCGTGAACTGCTGGCAACGCCAGGGCGATACTCAGCCTCGGCTACTGGTTTCTACTTCCGGATTAGGGCGCTACACACTCTAAACACTGAGCATACACCGAACGCGGATCGCCGCTGTTGAGCAACTTAATCAAAGGTTGGAATTGAGACTCAGCGCTTTTCAACATGTCCAGCAGAGGTGAAGACGACAAGCTCGCGAAATGACTCACTTGAGCCAATTCTCCCGCCAACTGCTTGGCAAACATTTCGCTTGGCGACAATTGCTTTTTCACTTCAAACACATCGTAGTTGTCGAGTTCAGCAAGTTGAGCGGCCGCAGCAATGGTGTCATTAAGATCGCCAAGATGATCGACTAGATCGAGATCCTTGGCGGCACGGCCAGTCCAGACTCTGCCTTGGGCCACTTCATGAATTCTTGCGCTGGTGGTCTGGCGCGATGTGGCAACAATATCTAAGAACTGTTGGTAAATGCTGTTAACACTTTGTTGCAAAATATCTTTTGCCAGCGGCGAGAGGGGGCGATCCATACGCAAGGCGCCTGCCAGTTCAGTGGTGCCAACTCCATCGGTTGAAATACCCATTTTCTCCAAGCTATTTTCAATAGTCGGAAAGGCACTGAAAACACCAATGGAACCGGTGATAGTGCTAGGAGTGGCCCAAACTTCATCGGCAGACATGGAAATCCAATAGCCACCAGAAGCGGCCACGCTGCCCATGGAAATCAATATGGGAATGCCTTTTTGACGAGTCAGTTCCATCTCTTGGCGAATAATTTCTGAGGCAAACGCACTGCCACCACCACTGTCGACCCGCATGACCAAAGCTCTAATATCATCATTGTCACGGGCATCGCGAATCAATTGAGCAAGGGTATCTCCACCAATGCTGCCCTCGGGTTGTTCGCCGTCAAGAATGACACCCTTGGCGACAATCAGCCCAACCTTGTCGGCCTCGGGCAGTTTTTCCTGTTGCACGAAGGCTAAATAGTCTTCGTACTCCAGTGCTTTGTAATCGTCTAGTTCTTCGTCTTTGCCGAGTTTGTCGACTAAGAATTCACGCTGCTGATGATGGCTAAACAGGTGGTCAACGAGGTTAAGTGCTTTCGCCGTTGCCGCGGGGTTGCCATCTTGCTTTGCGAGATGAGTATCGAGATTATTGATGTAATCATTAACACCCCCTACATTTAATTCCCGCTGCTGTTCTACGTACTGGGTGTATTCACTCCACAGTTCATTGAGCCACTGGCTGTTGTGTTCACGGGAGGCGTCTGACATTTGATCGCGCAGATAAGGCTCTACGGCATCTTTGTATTCGCCAACTCGAAATACATGCATGTTTAATGAGAGCTTATCGAGCGCCGACTTAAAGTAATTTCGGTAGCTACCATAGCCCGTTAGTATGACGGCGCCCATGGGGTGCATCATGATGTGGTCGGAATGGCTCGCTAAATAGTATTGCTCTTGTGAATAGGCATCGCTGATGGCGTAGATGGGTTTACCGGATTGTTTGAAGGCATCGAGCGCGTGGCTGATTTCCTGCAGTTTGCTTAAACCCCCACCAATCAAATAATTGAGGTCCAACACGATGGAGGTGATGCGCTCATCTTGGCTGGCCGCATTGATCGCATCGACAATATCACGTACCCGTGTTTCCGTGCGCTCTTGATCTTGTTCGAGAATTTGCGACAGGGGATCAACATAGCTGTATTGATCGACCAGATAGCCCCCAGGCGCGATTCGCAGCGCGGTCTTATCAGGCATTTGTGCCGCATCTTTAGGCAGCAATGCGACGACTAACACGAGAATTAACACCAAAAACACGAGATTGGCGAGGCTGGTTCGAATCCAAGTGAGTAGACGCCAGAGGCCAGAAAGCACTCTGCGTATCAAGCCGGGGTTAGTTGAGCTCATAAAACGAGTTCCTTTTGTCGTATCTTTCCGTTGATAACTGAGTAGAGGTCCGTAATTGCTATACCGCTTTGACCCTTTTGGGCGTGAGAGTTTCCAACCGTCGGTAGGTCGTTCCTAGGATCGCTATCTGTGCTAGCGGTCCAAATCTCACCCCAGCGCCGTGTGGTAGTTTGAGGTGTTCGGGCAGTGGCTGCAGCGCAGCGGCGTATTTGATAGTTGATTTAGCTGTCCTGTTGCAGCAACTGACTGGCTTTCTGCCAGCGACTGGCCATCATCGAGCAAATAAAGAGTGCGCTAGTTAGCAGCGTTTGTACATAGTCATTCCACTCGGGAGTTGGCGACATGATATTTGTCACCGCCACAGTAAAGTGGATCAGAATCACAAAGCACAACCAGTCATAGCTGCGGGCGTGATTATTGAACATACCGGGTAGAAACATGCCAATACTCAAGCAAGGTACCAGCAATACTGTCCACAGGATCTTGTCATCCAACAGACTAGTGGTGGTATAGAGTGCGATCAATGCCAGTACCATCAATTGGCTGAGTCGCTTGGCGAGTAACAGTGGCGGAGCGCTGCTTTCGGAGGTGGTTGAGCTGGGAGTGGTCATGAGGGTTCCGTAAAGGTTAAGAGGCAATCAAAGTTTGGGCCAGAGAGGCGACGCGTTTGCCCAGCGCTTGGCACAGCTGCTTTTCTTCCGTGCTAATGGGATTGTCATTGCTGCTGCCCGCCACGTGAGAGGCGCCATAAGGGGTTCCCCCAGTGGCAGTGGTCATCAATTGATCTTCGCTATAGGGTAGGCCGGCGAGCACCATGCCGTGATGGAGAAGCGGAATCAGCATGGTTAGCAAGGTCGCTTCCTGCCCACCGTGCAGGCTCCCAGTGGAGGTAAAGGCCGCCGCCGGCTTGTTGATGAGATGGCCGTTGAGCCAGAGTGTGCTGGTGCTGTCGATAAAGTGTTTTAGTGGTGCGGCCATATTGCCAAAGCGAGTGGGGCTGCCGAGTATCAGGCCACTGCAATGTTGCAGATCTTCCAGCGAACAATAGAGGGCGCCATCGGCTGGAATTTCGGGTTCCGACTGCTCTGTATTGGGCGACACTGAAGGCACTGTTCGCACGCGAGCTTCTATGCCGGTGACTTGTTCGACACCTCGGGCGATCTCCATCGCCATTTGTGCTGTTGCTCCATGGCGACTGTAGTAGAGCACCAGAACGTATGCAGAATTGACCGAATCGGACATGTTAGAGCAGCTCCAGCACGTTCTCAGGCGGGCGACCGAGCACGGCTTGGTCACCTTTAACGACGATTGGGCGTTCAATCAGCTTCGGAAACTTAGCCATGGCGTCTATGAGTTGGGCATCGCTGAGGCTGTCGTCTTTCAGGTTTTGCTCTTTGTAGGCGTCTTCACCTTTACGCAGCAGTTGGCGGGCAGAAATACCCAGCTTTTTCACCAGTGCTTTCAGGGTGTCAGCCGTTGGCGTGTTTTCCAAATAGAGCACGATCTCTGGCGTTACGCCCTTTTCTTCAATCAGAGCGAGGGTTTGACGAGACTTGGAGCAGCGGGGGTTGTGATAAATGGTGACCATTGCACAAATTTCCTTTATGTTGATCTGTCATAATTCATCTATTGTAATCATAACAACAACTTAAGACACCTCAGAAGTCGCATACTAGGGCTAAATATACCCTGATCCTGTGTTTCTTGGACTGGGTTAAGGTCGCGGCTTCCGTCATAGGCGACGGTTAGCTCAACGCTGGCTAGTGGTGGGACTTCTGAAGCTTGGAGAACAGGTACCGCATGGCTGATCAATCGACATCCACTTCAACCTCCGGCGGACTGGCTGCGGTCATTCGCTTTCTGCCGCTCTTGTATCAAGAGTATGTCGAAAAAGGGTGTCGCCAGCAGGCGGCGGCACTGACCTATATGACACTGTTTGCCATAGTGCCGACCATGACAGTGATATTCACCATGTTCTCCCTGTTTCCTGCCTTCGAAGGGTTGTCGGATAAATTTCAGGCGCTTTTGTTTCAATATGTGATGCCTGATTCTGGGCTGGAAATTGAGCAATACCTCACCGAATTTACCGCCCAGGCTCGCAGCTTGACCATGGTCGGCGTGCTGATGTTGGTGGCCACTGCCTACTTCATGATCAAGAATATCGAGCGCACCTTCAACGGTATTTGGGGCGTCATCGAGGCTCGTAAAGGCCTGCCGAACTTTCTGCTCTACTGGGCGGTGCTAAGTCTAGGCCCGCTGCTGCTCGGGGTCGGGTTGGCGATTAGTACTTACTTGCTGTCACTCAGGTTTTTTGTCGATGGTTACGATGCCCTAGGGATTATTCCCACCGTTCTCGGTTATTTCCCTTGGTTGTTTACCACTTTGGGGTTCACGCTTTTGTTTGCGGCCGTACCCAATTGCAAGGTGCCTATTAAAGATGCCCTGGCCGGTGGGGTCGCGACCGCCATCTGCTTTGAGTTGTTCAAAGACCTATTTGGCTGGATTGTGGCACATACCACCTTCACCGCGGTTTACGGTGCGTTTGCGATGGTGCCGTTGTTTCTCCTGTGGATTTACGTTCTGTGGATGATCGTTTTAGCGGGTGCCGTATTTGTACGCACCTTATCGACCTTCAAGACGGCATCTGCGGGCGCGTCCTACCCTGATTTAATCGCGGCACTGCTAGCGCTGTGGAAATTTCATATGTGTCAACGCACCGGTGCTGGGGCCAACGACGAGCAGTTAATGGCTATTGGTATTGAATCTGAGCAGTGGCAGCGAGTTCGAGCCTCTCTGCTGACACATCACCTCATTACGGTGACCCAGCAGGGGGATTATGTGCTCAGTCG
>CERE01026894.1_pt1 | contig 12047 bp, 13 predicted proteins | sample 530911 | NCBI WGS metagenome assembly CERE01 (sample SAMEA2621092, study PRJEB7988) | marine metagenome | biome: marine biome (ENVO:00000447); feature: mesopelagic zone (ENVO:00000213); material: "saline water (ENVO:00002010), including plankton (ENVO:xxxxxxxx)" | depth 800 m
AAGCTGCACCCCCATTTGGGGAATTGTTATTTAGGGGTGAACAATTAGGTTATTCATTATAAGCGCACTTACTTCCAACTACTTGCCGGATTCTGAATACATCACCAACTGCATAGACATCATCGCTTTGCTCAAGCGTACCGTCCACATTAAGAACTATGTTCTTGGACTTCGCCTTTCTGAAATATGGCTTGATGGAGGCTTCTATCTCCTCGCTTAACCGGAAGGGGTGTGTCGTGAGTACAATTTCGTGATTGCTGCTTTTCGCCCCGGCCTTATCGATAACCTGAGCGAGGATGTTCATCATCGATTCGATTGATGGAGCAACTATTCTGTCGTGGATAGCAATGATCTGACGTAACCCACCATTGGCTGCGACTAAGGTGTCATGCTCTTTGGTGCTATGGGGCTTGGCCAATAGATGGTAGATACTGTTGATGCTCTCCAGGGCACACCCCTCTTGCATATCAACAGCGTTCGTCAAGGCGTTGATGTACTCCGTCAGCTCATGGGAGAGGTGGGCAAGCTCGCGGTCCTGATTCTCTTTCAGCCGATCAGATTCAGCAATAGCTTTGGAAGCGCTCTCTTTGTACCTGGCGGACAGACTACGGTAGTGGCTGGATTTCCTCTTGCCGATATTCTTGAGTCGATCAAGGCTTTGTAAGGCCCGGCTTTGTGCCTCATGCACAGACATGTGCTGTGAATACCGCGAGCACCCATAGACGAGCAAAATGGCCAGAGACAGGTAAGTAGATCCAGCAAATACAAATAGACAGGTCCTGTCTGGCAGATTAAGAGAAACGGTGATGACTACTAAAAAAATTGGTACGGCAATACTAAGCAATATCGCCAAGCCGTACCGTCTAATTGGCTCATTCACTAAAACAACCTACCTCCTAGATCCAGTGGGTTAGTGCTCCGTGCGGGAGGACTGGGAATTGTACGTTTACTGGTCGATGTTTGACAGCTAATTCAACGTGAAAAGTAGCGGAGGTGTTAGATACGGGGTCAGCTCTATCGGTCTCGAATGCCTCATTTCAGTGCAGCTTTGATCATGGAGAACAGGCGAGTCCCCCCGTGGCGATCGAAGCCCACACCCAACTTTCTCATTTACTTTCTTAAATCCAGTTCAAACCCTTCCATAGCCCATCTGCATAGATCCAGAAGGAGAGCATAGATGGGATATACCACTGAAGAATTTAGCGAGCTGCCAGATGAGCTACAGGAGCCTTGGCTTGAATATGCCGACAGTCTCCTCCGGGGAGATGGGGGTGGGGTTGAGCCTGACAGGGTTCTACTCGCCAGTATGCTCTACGAGATCCACGAAGGGGTGATACCCAGTCAAGCTAGTAGTTGAATGTCTATTTAAAGTTACTGCCACTGGTGAAAGCTAAGGCTGGGCTTGGGAGTCTACCGGCCCCTCGTTTACTTTCTTCTTTGGGCCATTGGCGACGAGCCCACCATATAAACTGGTTGTTCCAGCTCACCCGTTTGGCCCCAACCTCATCCCAATACAGGCGGAATTCCATGGCAAGGGTGTCCAACCAGTGCTGATCCATGCCTTCAGACTCAAGTTGCACCATGGTTTCGTCTGAAGGAGTCCAGCCAGCACACATGAAGGTACCCTCCGAAGCCTGGCCATTTCTGTTATCACAACTCCACTTACTTCGAGCGCGGATAAGGAAATGTTCATTCCAGTCAGAGATGTAAACTCTTTGGTCCCCAAATTCCTGACGGTACTTTTCAAGGTACTCTGATTGTATCGCGTCAGGCACCCCCAGCTTGTCCAGCTCCAGTGTTGTTTCGTTAGAAGGGTTCCACTGACTTTGTAAGGTAGTTAAAGATTCAATGACACTTTTATCAGTATGCAGGCAGAAACCGGCAAACCCTTCGTCTGTGCAGTCGGAACATAGTTGTTGGTATGAAGCTAAGAGATCCGCAATTTGCCCGGTACCAAAACCGTACTGTTTGAGCCGTTGCAGGGTGTGTCTGTTTGGTTCAAAAGCTTTTGGTGAAGGAGCAGGGGTTTGCCCTGATAGTGCTGCGTCAGAATTTCCGACAGTAGGGAGAGTAACTGTGCATGATGGGCCGGGATGTACTTTGCAGCTCAATAAGCCCCGCCGTTGTAAGGCAGTAAAAGAGGAAATGAGCCCCGGCCAAGTTGTCGGAAGATCTTCGTCGGAGGAGAGCGTCAGGTGCCCATCAATTGCTTTTTGCTTTACCCAGTCCAGTACATCAAGTTCAGATAGAGGTGCTTCAGCCTGCATGGCTCAAGTCCTCAAATGCCTGTTGTCTCAACTGGACATTGTGGCGCGAGTTGTCGCCTACGATTTGGTCTTCAGGATCTCTCTCGAACCTAAAGCTGTCTTCCCCGTCGATCCGCTTGTAGTGAACATAGTACCCGTACACCAAAGCCACACCTTCTTCACCCTGGACCCAATTGTCATCGACCGAGAACTTTTGCAAAGCTCGCATGAAGTAGGCTCTGAAATTATCGAATCGGGCGGCAGGCGTGAGGTGGTCGTACATGTCGTGTATGGTGTACCACCGCTGATTCAGATTACCTTTCCGGCGACCTGAAACGAAGGCCCTGGCCCAGTTGTAGAACCTCTGAATGATGCCAGATCTCTCGATGGCTAGTTCTTCATGGGATAGGAACAAGTTGGTAGTGCCATCATAGAGCAGCGAGTAGAACATCCTCATTTCGAGGCTGAAGGTATAGAACCTGGGACGAAGCTGGGTGATATCTTGCTCACCGAACAAATCTGCGATTTTGGTATTTTCGTGTGCGATCTCAAAGTTTTGGAGGAACCTAAACTCAAAGGTGTCTGACTGAGGAACTTCACCCCCACCAGGCAACATGCTGAAGTTATCACGGAACCACTGATTCTCTGTCGCATCAACCCGGAAGTTTGTATCCGCGAGACGGCGCATCATTCCAACGATCTGATCCAAGTTTTTGTTCGCACAAGTCATTCCCATGAGTACGCAAAGGTCGTGGATGTCCAGATTGAACACGTTTGGAACCATGGTTTCATTGAATGCGCTTTCACCGTGCTGGGCGATCAGCTTAGCTTTACGCCTGGCAATCTCTTTCTTACAGTAGCTGATGATAGAGCGCATAGCCCTCTGGTCAGTCAAAACAGCAATCCCGCTGTCTTCTGCACTGGAACAGTTGGCAGTGATGCGAAGTGGTGCTCCACCGATCTGACACTTAACCTGAATTTCCTTCCGGGAATCTTTGTGTGACAACCTCATAGCTGAGTCAAGAATCCCGTTGAAGACTCGTTCATGGAAATGAATGGTAATGTTCTTTGGGTCTTGGAGGAGGATTGAATTCGCATCATCCTCAAGAAACAGCTCTTTCTGCTTACGAACTATCGCTTTCGTGGTGCGTCGAGGCTTAGGAGCCCCTTCAGGCTTTCGAGAAGGCAGGGAAGCTAATTTAGCGAGATCTTCAACCAGGTAGTGATTAACTCTTTTCTTCCCTGTCTGATAATGCTTTTCAAGACTGGCGATGCCAAGCTCAACTAGCTCTTTAAGTCTTTTGGACATCATTGCATCAGAAGAGCCCTGACCCTGATCTTTTAGATAAGCCTGAATAACCTTCCTGGGAACAAGGGTGCTACCGTCAGCAGTACTGTCGAGTTCACTGCCTGTTGTGATCAATGCTTTGAGAAAAGCTTGCTGTCCCCGAGAGATAGACCTGAGGTTATCTATCAGTGAATACTGTGTGAGAACAGTGTCTGTAACCTCTACAAATACTGTGTCATCCATGCTTCCCCCAATGGTTGTAAGGCAGTTATTGATTATCTAGCTGATGCTTTGTAAGGTCACATCAAAGAAACAGCTTTATTATGTAAGGACATTTAAGCATAAACAACTGGATTTTGTAAGGCGCGAACAAAGGAAATGATAAAGATTCCCACCTTTCTTTTCCTGGATGTACAAATAATAAAATTAGTAGAATTTAGTATGACTCAGTAAGAGGAGGGTATAGCTTAGTACAGTCAGTACAACTTAATATAGTGATAGTTTTTCTAGTGAATTCAAATAGTTATAGTGCTTCTGGCGTCATTTACTTTGCAGATTCTCCATTTACTTCGGTTTTAAGCCGTTTACTTCGTTGGGTTGGTATTTACTCTGCTATTTACTCATTTACTTCCTTACCCTTACATTTACTTCGCTGCCTCGGCGTTTACTTTCTTGCTGTCTCATTTACTTTTTTAACTACCGAGCGGTGATTCATGCAGATCCCCAGGGCGGCTCCCATTTACTTCTTTAATGTCGAGACAGAATGCAGCATCTGTCCCATTTACTTTCTTATTGGGGGTTCATTTACTTCGTTAACGGTCTTTCTGCCCCTCATTTACTTTCTTAGTGGCTGGGGGTGGTAGCAAATTGGCGTTTTTGGCGATAGGCCGGAGGAGTGACGTGAAGGGCAATGGTCACATCTGGCCATTGTTCTTATATATCAGGAAGTTGTAAGGCGGTTCTAAGGTAAATAATAAGTGAAGCTTATGGAATTTGTGAGGTTGTAAAAGAGTAAATGAGGCGGAGAAAGGGTCTCGCGAGTCTACCAGTAGCCGTCAGTTTTACCGTTATGCCAGTACCACCTGAAAGGGGCTATCTCCCTAAGTGTATTGGCAGAACAAATCGGAGGTTTATCCCTGGTGCCCGTTAGCGAAGTAAATACCGATAGCGCAGATCAAGAGTAGGGCTGCGATAGTCCTGATGGTAAATAGCTTAGACCTGCTTTGATCTGCTGTTGTGGAATTGGGTGCCTTTTTATCAACAGTACGATTCATCTGCCCTGCCTGGCGGATTGCTTGCTCGAAACGGGCGTGTTCTCTGTTGCCCTTATCAATGCGCTGACGATCCCGCCGAGTTAACCTGGGCTTCTTAATGACATTCACCTCACAGAATGCCATTTTCGATAGCTCAGTGGCTGATACGCTATTACTCATCATCTTCCCTTCCCTGTCCTCTTGTCATCTTTCTGGTTGGCTGCCGTTTTAGCTGGCGAAGGATGTCCTTCATTTCGCGACCTGCCTTCCGAAGCCTTTTGAAGTGCCCTTCAGTTATAACTGCAAGTTCGAGCTCATCCTCATGACTAGAATGCTTCTTGAAGGTCTGTTTTGCGTAGCTACCTCGTGACCTTGGAATGTTGCTGAAGTCATATCCAGTGCCCTTTTCTTTCTTCAGCTTCCTCACTGAGAAGGAGTAGTCATTCGATCCTTTGTGCTTCCTTACATGTGGAGATATGAAGCCGTAGTGCAAACCCATTTGCCTGAACTGGTTTTTCGCTCGGTGGTAATTATCTGCATGGACTTGTCCTTCTAGGAGGCACAGGAGGTCAATCTTGCGCAGCGCTTCCTCAGCTTCAATGTAAGCTCCCTCCGCCCATTGCCTGATAGTTTCGTCATCAATGTGCTCTCGGTTCTTTTCGTGCTCAGTGTAATGCTCTATCTCTCTGTAATCCACCCGTACTCTCCATAGAAATATCTTATGGGACAAAATAACTTACCCCATAAGATTATGTGTTTCACCTATTACCCCCATAAGATTTAAGGGGTAAACTCAGCTACCCCAAGGTAAGGGGACATGATTCAGAAGATTATTCGTATTAATTAAAAATGTCAAAACCCCCATAAGATATTAAGGGAATTATCTGACTCCCCCAAGATTACTATGGGCATAGTTAGGCTAAGGTAGTTTCCAATTATCGAGTTTCTTGAGAGGGGTTGGGTGGATTCTCCGCAGCCTTACTCTTGAGTGATTTGGGCTCTGTCGGTGTCACTGTGAAAACTCAACGAGCACAGAAAGGAATGTTTTTTATATTAGTCTCAGGCCATGAGTAGTGAGATGGCCAGCTGTAAGAAGGCTCTTCTGGAGAACAATGGATGGCTCGGCATGCCCTTCAAATGACCCTTGGCATGGCCTTCGGATGGGCTTCAGATTGACATGAGCATACCCATGGAATGGTATGGAAAGGCCTGTCTTGGAAATTGGAAGGAGCCAGGCGAAGGTAGTGAATAGCGAGATGGAAGGGAAGGCTGGAGCCGCCCGGAGACGGCATTAAGGGCGTACTTGTGAAGGACTAAGAGAGGTTACAATCGCCATGGCCAACCTCCTTGCAGAATGGGCAGGCGTTTTTGATCTTCTGCTCAACGGAGCTGTAGTACCGTACTCGGCAAGTCGGGCAGTAGGGTATGAATGCATAATGGCTTACCAGCTCACGAGAGAGGTAGAAGGCCGTATCCGGGCTAACACGCTTGGCAACTTCTCCCGCAGATTCGCGGATGTTGGTGTATAAGTCGAACGCATTGATCACTTCTTGCATTGAGAGTTCTTCGTGAACTCGTTCTCCATATAGGTAATACATGGTGGCGGCAAGAAGGGACATTTCAATCAGGTGACCATTGGACGTAACACCTTTACCTGGCACCTTGTTTGAAGGTCGAGTTGGCCACTGGTGCATTTGGTGAGCGAGTCGGCCTTCTATCATCTCAGATGCCCTCTCGACAGATCTCTTCCCGAAGGCTTTTGCTCCTTCCCTCAGATGAGCTTCTGACAACAGGGGCTTGGAAAAACCAAGGTGCAGCAAGAGGTGTATAAAAAGGGTCTCAGAAGGTGATCGCCTATTTTGTTTCTGGTCACGCACACTGCACCTCCTGATCTATGGATGGTTGAGACATGAGTTGGAGAATAGCCTTAGCCTTCACATCCTGGTTTGGGGTGAGCAGCTCGATGAGGGTTTCATCAGGTAAGGCGGGTTTTAATGTGCTCATGTGAGGATTACAGAGATCCAGAATGGCGTTAGCTGGGGCTTGGCAAATAGCTTTGGCCAGCTTCTCCGAAATGAATGGAAAGCGTTTACGGACAGCTTCATAACCGTTGTTTGCCATCGTGGCTTTTACGGCCACCCAAAATTCAAGCTGAGATCCCTGGAGGGCTTGATCTGGGACAGCGGTACCAATAGTGCTTGCTGTCGATAGGATTTCTGAATTGACGGATTGATCGTTCATTTGCACTTAACTCCCTTTGGTCTTAATTGATCTTTAGCTGGGCCAGGTTTCGGTAGACTTGCCACACTCTGTTCCCGTACCAAACCGCTCGTTGATGGTCTCTCCAGTTGTGATAGCGACCAACCCCAAGGACAGGATCGGAGGTCGAGGCCATAGTTTTCTTCAAATATCTGGCTGCTACGACAAGATTGGTCTGTGGGTCGAGGAGAGATAGAGGGTCTGTTTGTGGGTGGTAATAGAGGTTGATTTGCATCATTCCTATATCAACATTCGTTGTTTGGCGGAGAATGGCCGATAAGGCATGCTCAGCCTCTATTCTGGTCTTATAGAAAAAAGCGCCATCCGCTGTTCTAAGCACATATGGGTAGGGGCGGATATTCCCATTTCCCGCACCTGTAGCAGACTCAACGATGGCTAATGAATAAAGAAGAAGAGAATCCAGCTGGTGGCTGCTGGCGACTTGCTCGAAAACTGTACCACTGAGGGTAAGGCTGCCAGGCTCAACAGGCTCTGCCGAAGCTGGGCAAGCGAGGGTGAGTGTCGATGACAGAATTAGAGTAGAAATGAGCTTTTTCAATGGTTCCCCCCTTGTTCCTGGTAGCTAAGGGCTCTTATATGGGAATAGATTGACCAGACTTCCCTGCCATGTGACCGGCTTTCGTCTTCGCTTTTCCAAGTGAAGTAACGCCCAACACCAATTACGGGGTCATTGCTGGAGGCAATGGAGTTTTTGAGTAACTGGCCGCCAACTCTGAGATTTGTGTATGGATCAAGAAGTGTTGAAGGGTCTTCTTGGGGGTGGTAGTGGATGCTGATCTGCATAAGTCCCACTTCAACCCAGGTAGTGGTTTCGAGAACAGAATTAAGAGCTGATTGGGCTTTTTCTAACGATTTAAAGTGCTTGGTAAGCTGAGAAGAGCGGATCACGAATGGAGAGGGAGAGATAAGTCCCCCGCCTTGATACTTTCCTGATGCCTTGATCGAAACGGCATAAAGTAGGAGGGGGTCAATCTGTAGCTCTTCAGCGACTTTTGAGTAGACCGTTCCTTTGAGTGTGAAGGCCTGACCCAGGCAGGGGAGAGTAGCGCATAAAAGCGCTAGAGCTGCACATAGCCTCCTAAGTGTGAACCTGGAACTCATCCCCAATGACCCTAATAGTGGTGGGCAGGTGTAATCCTGCACCTTATTGGGGGCATTATATGTAATATTTTAAATTACAACAACCAAAAAGGTGATGTTTTTAAAATGCGGACATCAGTGCTTTTTAAGATTATTTCTTATATGGCTCGCAACAATTTTGCGATGGGCAGGAAGGATATCCCTTTGATCGGTGAGCTGGAAGTCAGTTAGGGTCTCAATCGTGAGCTCAAGACACGTCTCAAGATCGAAGGCTGGAGCTTGTATGCCGAGTTCTTTGGCGACGGTGGTAACCAAAATGGTCGCCAGAGGTGTGAGGGGCTGGAAACGAGTATGAGGGTCTTCAAAAGGGTTGCCAACCGCACCATCACCATATTTGAGCCAAGCCTCTACTCGGAGACCGTTGTAAGTTCCTTCGATATGGTGAATGAGGAAAGTAACGATTTTCCTAAGGGTGGCTGGTTTTGGTGGCTTGTCCTTTTTCAGCCAGTCTCCAGGTGCATGTCTGCTGCTTTCAAAGAGATTGGCAACATGGGATTGCCTGCCGTCGGACATCGGTGGCATTTCGAGGTCGGTTAAGTCAATGAGTTGGTTCAGGCGAAAAGAAAAGCCGGGATAGATTTCACTCACCGCAGCGCTAGGAGTGTCTTGGAACTCGCGCTTCTGTGAGTTGATATCAACCACTTTGGCAGATTTGGTCATTATTAAGTGCTCAAACAAGTTAAAGTTGTACACCAATCCTTTGGATTCATCCATGTAGGTAAGCTAATGGCTTACAATGATTTAGAATATTACAGCTCCACACCTTATTGTACATCAAGGGTTGAGATTTTGGTAAAATTGTAATTTTTATGTGTTGGTGATAATGGTTATCAATAACTGTAGTTTGTCAAAACTGATAAGATTAGAGGATCTATGGTAGCTGGGAAATGATTGCAAAAGCTTTGACACTAGCTGGAGCGCTATTGCTTGCCGGAGCTTTTGAAGTACAGGCCGAAGAAACGTATATAGCGATTGGTGAAGACCTAAGAGGTGGTAAAGAAAGATTGATTAATAAGCTTAGGGAGGAGCTGACCAATAAAACAGGGTATAAGCTTCCATTTATTTCAAACACTGAAGCGGCTGCACTGAACACCGACGAAGATACTGTGATTACTCTTGGCGAAAAAGGGTTGCGGATCGTTATGTCCGGTGAGGGAAAGAGCAAGATAGTCGCAGCCTTTATTAGCAGTGAATCTTTTAATCGCGTCTTAGCTGACTTTCCTCAAAGCAGCAGGTCGCTTACCGCTGTCTACTCAGACCCAGACCCGATGAAGCAATTGGCTTTAGCGGTTGCGCTGTATGGTGAAAATGTTGTTGTTGGCTTTCTGACATCGGATATTGAAGGGGAGTTGAGCAAAAGTTATGAAAGCGCAGCTAAGCGTTTGGGGATTAAAACTCACTTCCAGGTAATCAGTGACGAGCGATCAGCAAAGCGGGTTTTTGATTCTTTAGGTGACACCAATGTCATTGTATTGGCAAAAGATAAAGCCATGTTGGAAGAGGTCGGATTAGAAAAGTTTCTCTATTTGGCGTATGACATCAACAATGTTGGCGTGATCGGGTACAGCAGTGGGTTAGTGAAAAACGGAGCGTTAGGTACGACATATGCATCAATAGAAGATACGGCCCAAAGTATCTCCGAGATAATCAGTACACAAAAAATCGGTGAGAAGATCCCAGAACCTAAATTTACAAGATCATTCAGTATCGCATTGAACAAATACGTGATGAGGTCTTTGCTGATACCTGAAATAGACGAAGAAAAGGTTGAAAAGGAAGTGCGCAATATGACGGATGGGGGTGTTGAATGATTACCTCTTTGGTTATTTGGCTGCGTAAGAAGACCACGATCAAATTCCGAATCTTCCTATTTACTGGTTTCATGATTTGCTCACTGTACCTAATGACTCTGGGGGCAATGCAGCAACACCTTTCTTCGACGAAAGAAGAAAAGATTGAATCATTGAGATTCATATCAAATGAAGTGTTAGCAAGTGCGAGTGCATCAGCTTTGTGGCGGGGAAGAAAGGATGAGTTAGCAGAACTTACAACAAAGCTCATTGAATCCACTGACATCAACTACATCGCCATATATGACTCTGAAGGGGATTTGTTTTTCAAATATGGAGAGAGGGATTTCGATGATAATGCAGTGGAAATACGCCGCGATGTAGAAAAGCTATCAGTTGTCCCCGGTTTTGATGACTTTGATAGTGATGGTGTCGCAGTTTCGACAGAAAAGGTAAAGCTTGGTTATCTCGAGGCCCAGATAGATGAGTCCAATGTATCTGATTTGGCTTGGAGTGGCCTATGGCGGAATTTTACATTCCTGCTGGTCGTGTGTTTGTTGGTTTTACCCTTGGCTTACATCTTGGCCATGTCATTAGTGAGGCCATTGAGAGGTATTGTATCGGACCTGCAAAAATTTGAATCTGGTGACTATGAAAATCTGATAGGTAACAGTAAGTACAATGATGAGTACGGAGCAATATCTGATGCTCTTAAAAAGGCGGGTGCCTCGATATCAACAAAGACTGGGCAGATTGAAAAGGCCAATAAGGAGCTTATAGAACGATCAAAACAGTTAGAACATCAGCGAGATATCGCAATGGAGGCAAGACAACTTGCTGATGAGGCGAATGCGAAAAAGGATGTGTTTGTATCGAATATCACGCATGAACTCAAAACCCCTCTTACAGGAGTTATTGCTTCAATCGATCTGATCGAAGAGAGCATTAGCTCGATGTTTGATGAAAGCCAGTACTTCGAGAAGCAGCCTATAGATAGCAGGAAACAATCTCTGGATTTTATGCAGCTAATCAGCTGTATAGATTTAGCAAAGTTCAGTGGTAGTCAGCTTGAGACATTAGTTAATGAGATCTTGATTTCAATAGAGGATATGTATTCCGATATAAGCTTAGATTTGCACCCAATCGACCTGGTTGCGTCACTAAATAAGCTAATGGATGCTCACAAAATCGAAGCTATTGGAAAGGGCTTAGATTTTAAAGTTCAAGTGAGTAGTGATCCTGGTATCTGGGTGTTGGCCGACTGGTTAAGGTTTGCGCAAGTGGTAAATGGACTGCTTAGCAACGCAGTCCGATTTACTGAGCAGGGCAGGGTAGAGGTGCAGATAAGGGTTCTAGCCACAAAGGACCAAGTATCGCTGTACGTGGAAGTCAATGATACTGGGGTTGGTATATCAGCTTCTGAAAAAGAAAGGATTTTTTCCCTGTTCCATATAGCAGAAGAACCTACGAAGAAAATGCATTCAGGAATCGGGACTGGCCTCGCTATAGCGCAAAGGATATGTGAGCGGACTGGAAGCAAACTGACTTTGAATAGCACGGAGTTAGGTAAAGGCTCAAGCTTTGGTTTTAGCTGTAGTTTTGAAATATGTGAAGCAGTGAATGTTGTCAGCATTGAAGCAAGGAAAACCGCTAAAAGCGTTGAGAAATATAGAGGTATCAAGCTGCTGTATGTTGAAGACTCTTCAACTAACCAGATGATCTTTCAAGAGTACTGTAAAAGGTACGAAGTTGATCTGGTGGTGGCGAACAACGGTCTCCAGGGGTTAGAGAAATGTGAGCATGGTACGTTTGATGCCTTAGTAGTAGATTGCTATATGCCTGTGATGACGGGATATGAAATGGTCGAGAAGTTGAGATGCTCGGGTGACGAGGACTCATTCATTATCGCTCTATCTGCCGACAACTCCAAAAAGAACGTCGAAAAATGTAGGGATTCAGGCTTTAACGAATTTGTTGCCAAGCCATATACGAAGGAAACTTTTAAGCACATTGTAGTGGTCAACTAAAACTGGCCAACCCGTTATAAGTT
>CERE01012307.1_pt1 | contig 11971 bp, 13 predicted proteins | sample 530911 | NCBI WGS metagenome assembly CERE01 (sample SAMEA2621092, study PRJEB7988) | marine metagenome | biome: marine biome (ENVO:00000447); feature: mesopelagic zone (ENVO:00000213); material: "saline water (ENVO:00002010), including plankton (ENVO:xxxxxxxx)" | depth 800 m
TTACCTAAATAGCATTTCAAAAACCGACGAAAACCCTTATATAGCAGCTATTTTTGACAAATAACAACAAATAAAGCAATGCTAAGGAAATCAAATCAATCCGGCTCATAACCCGAAGGTCATCGGTTCAAATCCGGTCCCCGCTACCAATTTTTTGAAAGGCAGATCAGTTTCTTACTGATCTGCCTTTTTTGTATTTGCATGTTAGCCAATTTCTTGTGGCGACATGTGACACCGTGGCATTTTTTCTTTCCCACAAGAATTTCCTACGACGTTTAGGCAACCCACCACCCTTTCCCTCGTTTTTCTATTCCCCCTTGCTCGACCTCAAAACCAAGCAAATCGCTTACCCAACCAGTGCTCCTTTTAACTAGCTTCTCTCGTGCCCACGACCACCCTACTCGCCTCGCAACCGCACGATAAAGCCCCGAAAAAAAGATGACGATTTAGTGTCATAAGAATGGCAAAAACAAGTCAATTATAGCCAAGCTATTGATATACGGTTGGTCGAGTGTGTCCGCTTTGAGCGAATTTGCTCTTGATCCGTCAAAAATATCATCAAAATGACATTGTCTAGACAACTGGTGTTCATCTCCTTCTACCAGAATGGCGCTATCCCTAAAGGAGAAGCGTCATGTCTATTCCTACTATTAACGCTGAAGGCTTAAACAAGTCGTTTGGACACCGTCAGGTGCTAAACGACGTCAGCTTTCGCGTTGCAAAAGGCGAGATGGTTGCGCTGATTGGGCCCTCAGGCTCAGGCAAGTCCACGTTACTACGCCATTTGGTCGGTCTGACCTGCGGAAACCGTCATCAGGGTGGCCATGTGTCGCTGATGGGTCGTGAAGTGCAGGCGAGCGGGCGTTTGCGCAGAGCCGCTCGCATCGAGCGCTGCCGCACCGGTTATATCTTTCAGCAGTTCAACTTGGTAGGACGTCTCAGCGTACTGACCAATGTGCTGGTTGGGCAGTTAGGCAGCATGTCGCGGCTAAGAGCTCTCTGTGGCCGCTTTACCGATCAGGAGCGCCAGCGTGCGCGCGCTTGCTTAGCGCGAGTAGGGCTGGAAGAGCTCATGCATCAGCGTGCCAATACGCTGTCGGGCGGACAAATGCAGCGGGTCGCCATTGCCCGAGTACTCATGCAGGACGCAGAACTGATTTTAGCGGATGAACCCATTGCTTCTCTCGACCCGCGTAGTGCCCGCGAGGTCATGGAAATTCTCAGCCGTATCCACGCTGAAGATGGCCGCACTGTCGTCGTCACCCTGCACCAGGTCGATGTAGCGCGTCGCTACTGTCACCGTGCCGTTGCGCTCAAGGATGGCCGCTTGTACTTCGATGGCCCAATTAACGAACTCACCGATGAACGCCTACAAGCGCTTTACGAAAATGCCGATCTTGATGAGCTCCGCGCAAGCGAAGCCTCAAACGGCGAAGCGCTGCCCAGTGATCGCAGAAATAGAACGCCACACACCGTCGTCACGCCCGTGCTGGGTTGATACCCGTGCCGGTCACGTATGAAACCTGCCATTGATAACCCTATTAATCTGGAGAGACACCCATGACGTTTACATATCGCCGTTTGGTTCTACCGTTGATTGCGGGAATTGGCCTGGTGGCTAGCGCCCAGCTTTATGCCGCCGAAACGCTTAAGTTTGGCATTATCTCTACCGAATCCAGCCAGAACCAGCAACCTATGTGGCAGCCGTTTCTGGATGATATGTCACAGAGCCTTGGGGTAGAAGTTGAGCCCTTCTTTGCGACCGATTACGCCGCGGTGATTCAGGCAATGCGCTTCGATCAGATCGATCTCGCCTGGTACGGCAACAAATCGGCGATGGAAGCCGTCGATCGTGCGGGTGGCGAGGTGTTTGCCCAGACGATCCCTGAGAGTGGTGAGCCAGGGTATTGGAGCTTGATGATTGTGCATGAGGATAGCGACCTGCACAGCATCGAAGACGTATTGGCTAACGCATCTGATCTCGTCTTTGGTAACGGCGATCCCAATTCAACGTCTGGTTACTTGGTGCCCGGTTACTACGTGTTTGCCCAGAATGACGTGGATGCTTCTTCTGCCTTTAAGCGCACCTTGAACTCTAACCATGAAACGAACGCGCTTTCGGTCGCCAACCGCCAGGTCGATGTGGCGACCTTCAATACAGAGAGTATGGCGCGCCTGGAGATCACCGCACCTGATAAAGCGGAACAACTTCGCGTGGTGTGGAAATCTCCGCTGATCCCTTCTGATCCCCTCGTATGGCGCAGCAACCTGCCCGAAGAGACCAAAGAGAACTTGCGCGACTTCTTCTTCAATTACGGCGAAAGCGAAGAACAGAAGGAGATTTTAGCCCCGCTGCAGTGGAGTAATTTTGCTCCTTCCAGCAACGATAGCCTCTTACCGGTTCGTCAACTTGCGTTGTTTAGTCAGCGTGCTGATATCGCCAATGACCAGAGTCTCTCTGACGCTGATCGTGAAGCGCAGCTAGCGGCGTTAGATGAACAGCTGGATGCGCTCAATCAACGCCTCAAGGAAATGGAAGAGGCTGAATCCGACGCCCCCTCTGTGGCCAACGCCGAATAACGCTCAAGCACCTAATTGATTATCCACGGCGGGGGATCGCTGGCCGATCCCCCAGCCCGGAGAGACCATGAATACTCACGCTTCTCAAATGACCGCACCGCTGCAGCATCGACGCAGCTGGTTTTCGCTAATCGCCTGGGGTGTGTTGCTGGGTGTGTTGGCATGGTCCTGGCAGGGTGCCGAAATGCGCCCCAGTTTGCTGGTGACGAATGCTGACAACATGGCCACGTTGGCTGGGGATTTCTTTCCTCCTGCGTTTGGCAATCTGGGGCATTACATCAACCAGATGCTGGTGACGATCCAAATCGCCATTTGGGGCACATTGCTGGCCATCATTGTCGCGGTTCCCTGCAGCCTGCTCTCTTCCGAAAACTTGGTGCCTTGGTGGGTTTACCAACCGATGCGTCGTCTCATGGACGCGTGCCGTGCCATCAATGAACTGGTCTTTGCCATGCTGTTCGTGGTGGCCGTAGGGCTGGGGCCTTTTGCCGGCACGATGGCTCTGTTTGTACACACAACGGGGGTACTGGCGAAGCTGTTTTCAGAGGCAGTGGAAGCCAGCGATGCAGGCCCAATGGAAGGCATTCGCGTGACCGGAGCAGGTCGTATTGAGGAGATCACGTTTGGACTGATCCCCCAGGTACTGCCGCTATGGATATCGGTCAGCCTTTACCGCTTCGAGTCGAATATTCGCTCTGCCACCGTACTCGGCATGGTGGGTGGTGGCGGCATTGGGGTGGCGCTGTGGGAAACCATGCGCGGATTTCAGTTCGCTGAAACCGCCACCATCATGCTGGTCATCATCGTCGCCGTCACGTTGCTTGATGTGGCCTCCCAGCGTTTACGCAAGCGCTTCATTTAGCTTGGCAACCCAGCGTCTATTTGGCAGGAGTATAAATGTCTAGACAACTAATACAGCACCACCGCCAGGAAGCGAGCGAGCCGCGCTATCGCCAATTGGCCACGATTCTGGCCCAGGAAATCCGTAGCAACCATAGCGCCGGTGACCAGCTACCCAGCGAACAGGCATTGGCCAAACGCTTTGAGGTAAATCGCCATACGGTTCGCCGTGCGCTGGATGAACTGGTCGCGGCCGGCATGGTGACACGCCATCAAGGGTGGGGCACGCAAGTGGTAGACCGGCGATTGGACTACATGGTGAGCGCCGGTAGCAAGGTCACCCACAACTTAGCGGAATTGGGGCTTAACACCGAAACACGCTGTTTGGATCAAGGGCTTTTACGGCCGCCAGAAGCGATCGCTCAGCGCTTTGAACTGGCGGAGGGTGAGTGTCTGTTATGCGTGGATACGCTGCGGCTTGTGGATGGTGCGCCGCTGCTTCATTTGCGTCATTGGTTCGATGCCACACGCGTACCCGACTGGTGTGAGCGTTATCGCGGTGGCTCTACCCGCGCAGTGCTTGACCAGCACTATGGCCTGCGACTCTCCCGCGCCCAAGTTCGCTTGGATGCCGCCCAGGCGGATCGCGACGATAGCCGCTTACTGCAGTGCCCACAGCTTGCGCCGCTACTGATTCTGACCAGCGACAACGTCGATGAATCACGGCGCTTGGTGGAAATTTCCGTCAGTCGCGCCCGGGCCGACCGTGTCGCCTACCACTTTGATTTTCCGAATGAGCGCTAATTCAGGGTCGGCCTTCACCGATCTGACAACGACGAGGAACAATGATGACTCCTGAACAGCGTCACCGCATTCTCGCGCTGACACCTTTAGAGCGCCTTAATGAAGGCTGGATGAAGCTCGGCATCAAAGCGACTCATCGCTGCGTACGCGGGCCTGAAACCGGGATGGTTATGGTGCGTGGCCGTATAGGCGGGACGGGCAATGCTTTTAACCTGGGCGAGATGACCATGACCCGTGTCAGCGTGGTGCTCGATGAAAATGCGCCCGATGACGGCGATATCGGCCACGGGTGGGTCGCGGGGCGGAGCCGTGAACACGCGGAATTAGTCGCCTTGATCAACGCTTGCGCACACAAAGCGCATTGGGCGCGACGTATCGATGCGGAGCTGATTGAACCACTGACCCAGGCGCTAGCGGACGAACGCGCTGAGCGCTCCCAGCTTGCTGCAGCAACGCGGGTCGATTTCTTCACAATGGTGCGAGGGGAGTAGATATGCACGACATCACCATGGAGCTCTCGTCGTCGGAACAGTCACCTCATGTGCCCAAGCCGCATCAATGGCCAGCATTGAAGGAAGCGGTTCACCACAGCCAGCAGCTGTTCCGACAAGTATTAAGCAGTATGGCCGAACCCGGCACCTTTGCTGAGGTGAACCTGGCACCGCTACCGCAAGACGTTGCGATGTCGCCCGCTGCCTGGGCAGTGCTACTGGTGCTGTGTGACCTGGATACACGGGTATGGATTGCTGACGAGCTAAACCGTGATGGTTTAGCCGAGGCGATCGCTTTCCATACCGGGGCACGCATTGTGAGCCGCGCAGATGAGGCTGATTTTGCGCTTGTGGTGCCCTCCACCTGTCAGGCAATGCCGCGCTTTTCTGAAGGCAGCGATACCTACCCTGACCGGAGTACCACACTCATCGTGGTGCTGGAGTCCTTGGCGGAAGCGCGTAGTGATGCCAGCCAGCGCGGTAATACATGTTGGCAGTTAAGCGGCCCCGGCATTTTAAACCAGCGAGTGCTTGAGCTCGATGACACGGCTGAGGCGCTAATGCAACGGCTAGCGCTCAACCGCGCAAGCTTTCCACTGGGTCTCGACACGATTCTCACCTCGGGATCTTCCCTAACGGCCATTCCCCGTAGCACGCGTATCCAGAAGCCGTTGGAGGGCGCATCACCCACTTCCCTTACTCATCCAGCCAAGGAGCGCGTCTGATGTACGTTGCCGTTAAAGGAGGCGAGCAGGCCATTGCGAACGCCCACCGCTGGATGGCGGATCGCCGTCGAGGCGACCGACACCAGCCTGAACTGCAGACCGAACAGATTCGTGACCAGTTGGGGCTCGCGGTGGATCGCGTCATGGCAGAGGCCTCACTGATGGACGTTGAGCTTGCCGCGTTGGCGTTGAAGCAAGCCAGCGGTGACCTAACCGAAGCAGTGTTTCTGCTGCGTGCCTATCGAACCACGTTACCCCGGCTCGCCGACAGCGTGCCGCTCAAAACAGAGGCCATGCATGTCGAGCGGCGTATCAGTGCCGCCTTCAAGGATGTGCCTGGCGGGCAGGTACTGGGCCCAACCTACGACTACACCCATCGACTGCTGGATTTCATGCTGCTTGCCGAAGGGGAGATTCCTGATCCGGAAAGAGCCCAGGCAGGGCTTGAGGCCTGCCCCCAGATCCTGGATTCGCTCGATGCCGAAGGATTGATTGAAAAAGAGCGGGACGATGGCACCGAGCCGTATGACATCACTCGGGATCCCCCGGATTTCCCCGTCGACCGAGCCACGCGTTTACAAATGCTAGCGCGAGGCGATGAGGGTTACTTGCTGGCGCTGGGCTACTCGACTCAGCGTGGCTATGGCCGTAACCACCCCTTCGCTGGCGAGATTCGTCAGGGCACCGTCGAAGTGGAAATCGAAGTGGAAGGCTTCGATGCTCCTCTGTGTATCGGTGAGGTCATGATCAGTGAATGCCAGATGATCAACCAGTTCGGCGGCAGCCGCGAAAAGTCGCCGCAGTTTACCCGCGGCTACGGTTTGGCCTTTGGTCGCAATGAACGCAAAACCATGGCAATGGCGTTGATCGACCGCTCCTTACGCGCTGAAGAGCTTGGCGAACCGGTACAAGGGCCCGCCCAGCAAGCCGAGTTCGTGCTTGCCCATGCCGATAACGTCGAGGCCTCGGGCTTTGTGTCTCACTTGAAGTTACCGCACTACGTCGATTTTCAGTCGGAGCTAGAGCTGTTGCGCCGCCTACGCCGGGAGCACGACCTCCGCGAACCCTCAGAGCAGGAGCGCCCCGTATGACTCCCCGCGTTGATGACCAAGGCGGTCTAGCTTACAGCGGCTATAACTTTGCCTACTTGGACGAACAGACCAAACGTATGATTCGCCGCGCACTGCTAAAGGCTGTGGCGATTCCCGGCTATCAGGTGCCTTTCGGTGGTCGCGAAATGCCGATGCCCTATGGTTGGGGTACCGGTGGGATGCAGCTTACCGCCAGCATCCTGGGTGCTGACGATGTACTTAAAGTGATCGATCAAGGCGCGGATGACACGACTAATGCCGTCAGCATTCGCACATTTTTCGAGCGTGTGGCGGGGGTTGAAACCACCACCCGTACAGAGGCAGCAAGCGTTATCCAGACGCGTCATAGGATTCCAGAACGTCCCCTTTCTCGACACCAGATCCTGGTGTTCCAGGTGCCCATTCCTGAGCCGTTGAGATTTATCGAACCGAGCGAAGAGGAAACTCGGGTGATGCACGCTCTCGAAGAGTACGGCGTGATGCACGTGAAGCTCTACGAAGATATTGCTCGCCATGGTCATATTGCCACTACCTATGCCTATCCGGTCAAGGTGGATGAACGCTATGTGATGGATCCCTCGCCCATTCCCAAGTTCGACAACCCCAAACTCGATATGAATGAGGCGCTTATGCTGTTTGGCGCTGGGCGTGAGAAGCGCCTTTACGCGATTCCTCCCTACACCCAGGTCAAGAGTCTCGATTTCGAGGATCACCCGTTCGAGATCCAGTCGTGGGATGAGGCATGCGCCCTATGTGGAGCGTCGGACAGCTACCTAGATGAGGTCATTACCGATGACCAAGGCGGGCGAATGTTCGTCTGCTCAGACACGGATTACTGCCAGCAATGTCGCGGGGAGATGGCATGAAACGTCCACAGCTAATACGCCCGGCACTGCTTGAAGCACGCAATATCACTCGTCTATACGGCCCCAAGCAGGGGTGCGAAGAGATTGACTTCACACTGCACCAGGGTGAAGTGCTCGGTATTGTCGGTGAGTCTGGCTCGGGCAAATCGACTTTGCTACGAGTGCTTTCAGGGCTTGAAAAACCGGACAACGGTCAGGTGATTTATCACCGTTCTGAACCCTCTTTTTCAGAGCTTACGGGCACAGAGCCTACTAGCCCAGAGCCAGCTCACACCGGGCTAGGCGGGGCCGAAGGCGCACTTGATCTCTACGCCATTAGCGAGGCGCGCCGCCGCGCGCTACTGCGTATGGAGTGGGGACTAGTGCATCAAAATCCCCGCGATGGTCTGCGTCTTGGTGTCTCCGCCGGGGCCAATGTCAGCGAACGTCTGATGGCGTTGGGGCAGCGTCACTATGGCAATTTACGCGCCGCAAGCCAGGACTGGATGGGCCGCGTGGAACTGGACCCACGACGTATCGATGATGCGCCGCGTACCTTCTCTGGCGGTATGCAGCAGCGCTTGCAGATTGCCCGCACCTTGGTGACCGAGCCTCGCTTAGTGTTCATGGATGAGCCCACCGGCGGGCTCGACGTGTCGGTGCAAGCGCGTCTGCTCGACATGCTCCGCACCTTGACCCGGCAGCTTGGATTATCGGTGATCCTGGTGACACATGATTTAGCCGTTGCCCGTCTGCTGGCCCACCGACTGATGGTCATGCGGCAAGGTCGGGTCGTGGAGGCCGGTCTGACCGACCAGATTCTCGATGACCCGCAGCACGACTATACCCAACTACTCGTCTCATCGGTGTTAACACCATGAGCCGCACTGATGTTCAGGATCTCATGTTCAGGAGCCTGCTATGACGGCGATAAGGCAACCTTTTCTGAGCGCGTCGGCGCTCGACAAGTCCTTCGTGCTACACGCACAGAGTGGCCAGCAGTTAGATGTGATGCGCGGTCTCGAGCTGAGTCTGATGCCCGGTGAATGTCTTGTGCTGGCCGGACGTAGTGGTATCGGTAAAAGCACGCTGCTCAAAATGGTGAATGGCAACTATCGCATTTCCGCAGGTCGGTTGACGCTGCACTTTGATGACGGAGAGCTGGAGCTCTCCGACCTGCCCGCCCAGGCCTGGCACGTGCTTCGGCGCGATGTGATCGGCTACGTCAGTCAGTTTCTACGCGTGGTGCCCAGGGTCTCTGCGCGGCAGGTGGTGATGGAGCCACTGCTATCGCAAGGCGTTGCGCTGGACGAAGCGTGTTGCCGAGCCGAGGCACTGCTGGCAAGGCTCAACCTGCCTAAGCGGCTATGGGATCTAGCGCCGGGAACGTTCTCCGGTGGCGAACAGCAGCGTGTAAATATCGCTCGAGGCTTTATCGCCGAACATCCGTTGCTGTTGTTGGATGAGCCTACCGCCTCGCTGGATAGCGCCAATCGCGATGTGGTGGTTGAACTCATTCAGGAGGCCAAAGCACGCGGTACGGCGATGCTGGGAATTTTCCATGATGAGGATGTGCGCGAACGTGTCGCTGACCGCCAACTGCCGCTGGAAGCGCATATGTTGAGAGCGGGTGATGCCTCAACCGCCGTGAACAATGATACCCAGGAGTCGCCACGATGAGAGCGAATGAACAGGTTCTGACCAACGCCCGCTTAGTGCTTGATAACGATATCGTCCGTGGCAGCTTGGTGATTCAGGCAGGGCGCATCAAGGCGATCGACCAAGGGGCTACCGCGCTACCCAATGCTATCGACTGCGAAGGCGACTTGCTAATCCCAGGGCTGATAGAACTGCATACCGATAACATGGAGAAGTATTTTCAGCCGCGGCCCAAGGTGTCTTGGCCATCACGCTCCGCTGCCTTGGCTCACGATGCCCAAATGGCAGCAAGCGGTATCACCACGGTGTTTGATGCTGTCTCCATCGGCGATGTGGATGACCAGAGCATGCGCCAAGAGGCACTATATCAAATGGTGGAAGCGCTAGCTGACATCAACCGCAGCGGTATCGCGCGGGTGGACCACCGTTTGCATCTACGCTGTGAAGTTTGCCACCCGGATACGCTGGCACGCTTTCAATCCCTTGCGGACACACCCGAGCTTGGGTTGGTATCGTTGATGGACCACTCGCCGGGGCAGCGCCAGTTCGCCAGCCTCGACGCCTACCGGGTGTACTACAAGGGCAAACACGGCTTTGATGACGCCAGCCTGGATGCATTCATCGAGCGTCAGCAAGGCTTTAGTGCTCAATACTCAAGTGCCTACCGCAAAGCGATTGCTCAGGCCTGCCATGAGCGTGGTCTAGCGCTCGCCAGTCATGACGACGCCACGATTGAGCACGTGGCCGAAAGCCTTGAGTACGGCACGCAAGTGGCGGAATTCCCTACAACGTTAGAGGCCGCTCATGCTTCTCACCACCACGGCATGGCCGTGATGATGGGCGCGCCTAATGTGGTACGTGGAGGTTCTCATTCGGGCAACATTGCTGCCAGCGAACTGGTGCGGCTCGGTGTGCTCGACATTCTTTCCTCGGACTACTACCCCGCTGCGCTGCTCGATGCGGTCTTCCTGATCAGCAAGATGGAGGATGGCTATGACTTACCTCGTGCCGTCGCCTCTGCCTCACGAAAACCTGCCGAAGCGGTGGGCTTGAATGACCGTGGGCGCATTGCCGAAGGGTTGCGTGCCGACCTGATTCGTGTGCGTGAAGTCGATAACCATCCTCTGGTTCAGAGAGTGTGGTGTGCCGGTAAGCAGGTGTACTAATGGGCCGCTTGATCTACCTGATGGGGGCCAGTGGCGTCGGTAAAGATTGCCTGCTGCAGGCAGCCCGCCGTGCGCATCCGGAATGGCTGGTAGCCCACCGCTATCTGACCCGGGAAAGTAGTGCCACCGAGGATTGTGTCGCGCTCAGCGATGCTGAGTTCTCGGTGCGCAGTGAGTTGGGCATGCTATGCCTGGCATGGCAGGCCCATGGGCTTAAGTACGGCGTTGGCGTAGAGGTCGAAGCGTGGCTCAGCAGGGGCACGACGGTGCTGCTCAACGGTAGCCGTCGGGCGTTGCCGATGGCGCTTGAACGCTTCGGTGATGCACTGGTGCCCGTGGTGATCACTGCGCCCCCGGATGTTTTGCGCCGTCGGCTTATTGCGCGTGGAAGAGAGTCGATCAACGAAATTGAGCATCGGCTTAAGCGCCATCAGGAAATGGAGCGTGAGTTGATGGATGCTTTTCCTGGCGTTGCCCGAGTCAACAATGGAGGACGCCTTGCGGACAGCCTTACGGAACTGGCAGCGGTGATCAAGGGATGTTCTGCTCAGGCTTGATTGCCTGTGACTTCATGGCAGGAGAGCTATTGATGGAGTTTCGCTTTACAGGTACCGGCGACAGTGCTCAGGTGCCACGCTTTGGATGCGGCTGCGCGGCCTGTACGCGGGCCAGAGTCTTCACTAGCCTACAGCGCGGCCCCTGTTCAGCAGAGGTTCGGGTCGATGGCAAGCGTTACTTGCTCGACGCCGGACGCATGGACTTGGCCCTTAGTTGCGAGATTGAGCGGCCTGCGGCTTTTCTAATTACGCATTATCATGCCGACCACGTTCAGGGGCTTTTCCATTTGCGCTGGGGCAGTGGAGAATCCATCCCGGTTTATGGCCCCAAAGACCCCCACGGCTGCGCCGATTTGCATCGCAATCCTGGAGTATTGGATTTTCAACCTGGGCTTAAACCATTCAAGCCTATCAAGCTCGATAGCCTGACAGTAACACCGGTGCCGCTTAAGCACTCAAAGCCAACGTTAGGCTACTGTCTTGATGATGGCGGGACAAGGCTTGCCTATCTCACCGACACTTTCGGCCTGCCGGTAGAAACAGAGCGCTTCCTCAACAGTTGGCAACCCGACGTGGTAGTGCTGGATGCGTGCCATCCAGCGTCCTACCTAACACCGCGAAATCACAACACCATCACCCAGGCGTTGGATATCATCACTCGACTGAATCCCCCTCGGGCTTATCTCACTCATATCAGTCACGACTTGGATGCCGAGTGCCTGGTAAAACCTCCGGATCTACCACTCAAAGTGCGCATCGCCAAAGATGGCGACACTCTGGCAGATTGGTCAAGAACACACTGAAAAATTAATAACGCACGGGATGCCTAAGAAGAGCATTAAGGCTGGCACTTTAGTGCTCTCGTTAATTGCCTTGCTCAATAATGCCTTGGAGTGCGTTGGGGTTTGGCTTACCTCAGGCACTCCTTCTTAAAGTCATCTTGCGGCCTATGATCAATTCTTATCGCTAACGAGGCATCTTCTGGCGAGTTGCTGGGTAATATAAATGACAGCGCCGCCACCAGCCTACGTTCCACCAGCGCTTTACAACGTCATCTGTTGAAGCAACTTGTTACCCATCGTCGGCCTAGCTGGGATCGCCACCTCAAGCCTGCACATCTGCACAGCCACCCCAAAGCGCAAATAAGAAAGTCTCACATGCGCTTTGCGCTTTATTTCCCTTCACTTCCTTGAATCCCTGGGCGGCTGCCTGC
>CERE01107702.1_pt1 | contig 11893 bp, 13 predicted proteins | sample 530911 | NCBI WGS metagenome assembly CERE01 (sample SAMEA2621092, study PRJEB7988) | marine metagenome | biome: marine biome (ENVO:00000447); feature: mesopelagic zone (ENVO:00000213); material: "saline water (ENVO:00002010), including plankton (ENVO:xxxxxxxx)" | depth 800 m
CGGCAGGGCGGGGGGCGGCAAGCTTCAAGCTGCAAGCTGCAACGCGGGTTGGGCATCAGTTAACCGGGGAGGCTGTGCCCGCGATTCATTGCGGTATTCGTTCAACAAGTTGAATCGCCTGCAAAGCCGTCATCGGGGTCGGGGCTGGAGGCCTTGTAGGAGATTCCGTTTGCTCAACGAAGGGTTTCGGCGCTACGGTCAGGTTCGCGGGCACGGCCTGGCAGCAGGGTATGCGTTTCTCCGCGTTGTCGCTTGCAGCTTGAAGCTTGTCGCTGTGCGTCGTATCGCACCCACTGCCCACCCGTGGCATACTCAGCGCTCCTTTCGATCAATACGGATGCCATGACCGCGTTTCTGGTCCAGCCCTGCTGCATCATCCTGTCCCAGTGTCCTCGCCGGGGCCGCCGTCCGTATTTTCCTGATCCGCCGTTGTCATTGTCTTTCTGAGCTACCCTGTTCAAGCTAGCGGGCGGGTTGCCGCCCTTACGATGATGACAACGGATTGATCTATGAACCTTGCCTTTGTGGTGATGCTGCCTTTTCTGGGCGCATTTCTGCCGCCATTGGTGGAGCGTTTCACGGGGAACCGAACCCTGTTGGCCTGCGGTGCGGCGTTGTTGCCTGCCACGGCCCTGGCGCTGCTCTATGCGCCTACCCGACAGGTGTTTGCCGGCGAAACCCTGCACAGCACCCTGAACTGGATCCCCAGCCTGGATCTGTCGCTGGACTTCCGTCTGGATGGCCTGGCATTACTGTTTGCCCTGCTGGTATTGGGCATCGGGCTGCTGGTGATCCTGTATGCCCGCTATTACCTCTCCGCCAAGGAGAAAGCCGGACGCTTTTACGCCTACCTGCTGCTCTTTATGGGCGCCATGCTGGGTGTGGTTACCAGCGACAACCTGCTGTTGCTGGTGGTGTTCTGGGAGCTGACCAGTCTTAGCTCGTTTCTGCTGATCGGTTTCTGGGGGCACCAGACCGGGGCCCGCAAGGGCGCACGCATGGCCATGACGGTGACCGGCATGGGCGGCCTGGCGTTGCTGGCCGGGGTGCTGCTGATCGGTGGCGTGGTGGGGTCGTTCTCCCTGCAAACGGTGCTGGAAAGCGGTGACCTGATTCGCGGCAGCGAATGGTACCCGCTGATTCTTTGTCTGGTGTTGCTGGGGGTGTTCACCAAGAGCGCCCAGTTCCCGTTCCATTTCTGGCTGCCCCACGCCATGGCGGCACCCACGCCAGTGAGTGCCTACTTACACTCGGCCACCATGGTCAAAGCCGGGGTGTTCCTGATGGCGCGGCTGTACCCGGCGCTGGCCGGCACCGACCTGTGGTTCGAGCTGGTGTCCCTGGCGGGCATGCTGACCTTGCTGTGGGGCGCTTTTGCGGCCCTGTTCCAGCACGATCTCAAGGGGTTGCTGGCGTACTCCACCATTAGCCATCTGGGCCTGATTACCCTGCTGTTTGGTCTGAACAGCGAGATGGCGGCGGTGGCGGCGGTGTTCCACATCATCAACCATGCGACCTTCAAGGCCAGCCTGTTCATGGCAGCGGGGATCATTGATCACGAAACCGGCACCCGCGACATGCGCCGCATCAATGGCCTGTGGAAGTACATGCCCTATACGGCGGTGCTGGCCATGGTGGCCTCGGCGGCCATGGCCGGGGTGCCGTTGCTGAATGGCTTCCTGTCCAAGGAGATGTTCTTTGCCGAAACGCTGGATTCCCACCAGCTGGGGGCCCTGAGCTGGATTCTGCCGGTGGGGGCAACCCTGGGCGGGGTGTTCTCGGTGGCCTACTCGGCGCGCTTTATTCACGATGTGTTCTTTAATGGCGAACCGGTCAACCTGCCCAAATACCCGCCCCATGAGCCGCCGCGCTACATGAAGGTGCCGGTGGAGATTCTGGTGGCGTTGTGTGTGGCGGTGGGGGTGTTCCCGGCGATCACCGTGGCCGGGCTGCTGGCCGTGGCGGCCACAGCGACGCTGGGCGGCAATCTGCCGGAATATCACCTGTCGATCTGGCATGGTTTCAACCTGCCATTAATCATGAGCTTTGTTGCGACCGCGGGCGGGGTGCTGGTCTATACCCAGCGGCGCCGTTTGTTCGCGCTGCGCTCCCGTGTGCCAGATATCGATGCCAAGCTGGTCTTTGAAGGGCAGGTGCAGCGCCTGGGCCGCTGGTCTGCCGCCATTACCCAGCGTTTCCAGAACGGATCGCTACAGAGTTATGTGGCCTGGCTGATTGCTCTGGTGGCAGTGGTGCTGCTGACCCAGCTTGGCAAGTTGCCGGCCCTGAGCCTGGATGTGGAGATGCTGCCCATGGACGGGGTGGCGATCCTCTGCACGGCCATGCTGGTGGCGGGGGCGTTGCTGACCACCATACTGCACCGCCATCGTATGACCTCGATCATGTCATTGAGCGTGGTGGGGCTGATGGTGTCACTGCTGTTTGTGCGTTTTTCGGCGCCGGATCTGGCATTGACCCAGCTGTCGGTGGAAGTGGTGACCATGCTGTTGCTGATGCTGGCTATGTACTTCCTGCCGGTACGCACCAAGGCGGAGTCGTCTTCCATCCGGGTACTGCGCGACATGCTGCTGGCCCTGGTCTGCGGGGTTGGCGTGGCGGTGATGGCGTTCCTGGTGATGACCGGCGAAACCAGCACCATCAGTCAGTTCTTTATGGATAACAGTAAATCCGGGGGTGGCGGCACCAATGTGGTGAACGTGATCCTGGTGGACTTCCGCGGTTTCGATACCTTCGGGGAAATCACCGTGCTGGGGATTGCGGCCATGGGCATTTATGCCCTGCTCAAGGATCTGGAGCTGCGTTCGGCCAAGTACGATTCGCTGGGCCGCCCCTGGGCGAAAGATGCCCACCCACTGATTCTGGTGACGATCTCACGGCCTCTGCTACCGCTGGCCTTGCTGATTGCGGTGTACATCTTCCTGCGGGGGCACAACCTGCCGGGCGGGGGCTTTGTGGCAGGCCTGATCACTTCGGTGGCGCTGGTGCTGCAGTATGTGGCTTCGGGCGTGGCCTGGGTGCATAGCCGTATGCCGGGGGATTACCACCCGGTGGTGGCGTTGGGTGTGCTGCTGGCAGGGCTGACCGGGATCGGTAGCTGGGCCTTTGGTTATCCGTTCCTGACCAGTGATTTTGCTTACATTTACTGGCCGGTGGTGGGCAAGTTCGAGTTGGCCACCGCCATGCTGTTCGATACCGGGGTGTTCCTCACGGTAGTGGGCGCGACGCTGTTGATGCTGGCCAATCTGGGCAAGCTGTCGCTGCTGGATGACAAGAGGGAGGACGCCTGATGGAACTGCTGGTTGCAATCATTATTGGTGTGCTGGTGACCTCCGGGGTGTATTTGTGTCTGCGGGCACGGACCTTCCCGGTGGTCATGGGCCTGACGCTGCTCAGCTATGGCGTAAACGTGTTCCTGTTCTCCATGGGTGGCTTGAAGATGGATGAAGTGGCGGTGGTGGGCATGAGTGAGAACCCCACCGACCCGCTGCCCCAGGCGCTGGTGTTGACCGCCATCGTGATCGGGTTTGCCATGACTGCGTTTTTGGTGGTGCTGGCCTTGCGTAGCCAGGGCGAGCACTACACCGATCACGTGGATGGCCGCGATGACGTACCCGGTCGCCAGGATGAGGGGGGCGAAGCATGAGTCACTGGATTATCGCCCCGGTTCTGATTCCGTGTCTGGCGGGGTTGCTGTTGCTGTTGGAGGTGCGTGAGCGCCATCGGCTGCGCCGCTTTACCGGGCTACTCTCCTGTGCGGCCCTGCTGGCCGTGAGTGTGGTGCTGGTCAATCAGGCCTGGGACGGCGCTTATACCGTTTACAAACTGGGCAACTGGGAAGCGCCGTTCGGCATCGTGCTGGTGCTGGACCGGTTCAGTGCCTTGATGGTGTTGCTCACCGCGGTGCTGGCCTTTCCTGCCTTGGTGTATGCGAGCTGCGGTGATGACCGCAAAGGGGCCAACTTTCACGGGCTGTTTCAGTTCCAGTTGATGGGCATCAATGGTGCCTTTCTCACCGGCGACCTGTTCAACCTGTTTGTGTTCTTCGAGGTGTTGCTGATTGCCTCCTACGGGCTGGCGCTGCATGGCCGTGGCCCGGCGCGGGTGAAGGCAGGCCTGCATTATGTGGTGCTGAATCTGGTGGGCTCTGGCCTGTTCCTGATTGCGCTGGGGCTGATTTATGGCACCACGGGCACCCTGAATATGGCGGATGTGGCGGTGAAGGCCCAGTCTCTGCCGGTGGGAGACACCACCCTGTTCTCGGTGGCGCTGTTATTGCTGTGGGTGGTGTTCGGTCTCAAGGCTGCGCTGTTCCCCTTGTATTTCTGGTTGCCGGCGACATACGCCAATGCCACCCCTGCGGTGGCTGCACTGTTTGCCATCATGACCAAGGTAGGCATCTACGCCATGGTTCGGGTGATGGCGTTGATCGTGGCGCCGATACCGCCCATTGGTCAGCAGGCGTTGTGGTGGTTGGGCTTGATTACCCTGGGGCTGGCCTGCCTGGGGGCGTTGGGGGCCAAGCGGTTGGGGACGGCGGTGGCGTACCTGGTGGTGATGTCGGTGGGCACCCTGATTGCGGCGTTTTCTGCCGGGTATGGGGCGGCGCTGGCGCCGGCCCTGTATTACCTGGTGCACTCCACGCTGATCTGCGGGGCCCTGTTCCTGCTGGCCGGGCTGGTGGCCCGGGGTCGCGGCGAGGTGGGCGATCGCCTGGTGGCGGGCCCGGCTATTCTGGGTGGTGGCCGGCTGTCGCTGTTGTTTTTTGTTGGTGCCATCGCGGTGATCGGTCTGCCACCCCTGTCTGGCTTTATTGGCAAGGTGGGTTTGCTGCGTACCGTACCGGAACCGATCTACTGGCTGCTGCTGCTGGTGGCCGGGCTATGTGGGGTGATTGCCCTGAGTCGTGCCGGGTCCACCTTGTTCTGGCGGACCACGGGGGAAAGCGCAGGCCTGCGGCCATCACGCCGACGCCTGTTTGCGGTGCTGTGGTTGCTGGCCCTGAGCCCGGCCATGGCCCTGTGGGGTGAAGCCGGGCTGCAATGGGCAGAGGCGGTTGCCGACCAGTTGCGTCAGCCTCATGGGTATGTGCAGGCAGTACTGGGTGGAGGTGCGCAATGAGTCGTTTGCTGGATCGTGTTCTGCCGTTTCCCAGCCTGAGTCTGATCTTGTGGCTGGCGTGGATGCTGCTCAGCGGCTTTACGGCAGGGCATGCCCTGTTGGGGGCGGTGCTGGCGGTACTGTTGCCGCTGACGACCCGCCCCTTCTGGCCCAATGTGCCGCGGATTCGCAACCTGCCACGCATGTTCGGTTTTGTGGTGGTGGTGCTGTACGACATCATCGTGGCCAACGTGTCGGTGGCCATCAAGGTGTTGGGGCCGCTCAAGTCGTTGCGTCCTGGCTTTGTGGAATTTCCTATCGAGCTGGACGATGACTTTGCCATTGCCTTGCTGGCCAGCACCATTTCCCTGACGCCGGGCACCGTGTCGGCAGATGTGAGTCAGGATCGTCAGACCCTGTTGATTCATGCCCTGGATGTGGATGACCCCGCTGCGCTGGTGGCGGAGATCAAGCAGCGCTACGAGCGCCCGCTGAAGGAGATTTTCGAATGCTAGAGACAGCCATTTCCCTGGCCATGGGCCTGTTTGTGCTGGCCTGGCTACTGAATTTGGGCCGATTGATTTTCGGTCCATCGTTGCCGGACCGGGTGCTGGCGCTGGATACCATGTATATCAACAGCATTGCCCTGATTGTGCTGTACGGCATCCAGCAGGACAGCAAGCTCTATTTCGAGGCCGCCATGCTGATCGCACTGATCGGTTTTGTCAGCACCGTGGCGGTGGCCAAGTACGTGACCCGCGGTGACATTATTGAGTAAGTTGCACCGCGGCTTGCAGGAGAAGAAAAGATGGACACATTGATTGAGTGGCTGGTATCCGCCTTCGTGATGATTGGCGGCGTGTTTGCTCTGGTGGGCTCTATTGGCCTGGCACGGCTGCCGGACTTCTACACCCGGCTGCACGGTCCGACCAAAGCCACGACTCTGGGCGTGGGCGGTGCCATTGTGGCGTCGTTGCTGTTTTTCTCATGGCAGGAGCGCGGGCTGCAGCTCCATGAGGTATTGATCACCCTGTTCCTGTTTATTACCGCGCCGGTATCGGCCCATATGTTGGCGAAGGCGGCCATGCACCGGGATCTCAAGCGGATGAAAGGAACGCGAGGTGAGCCCTGGAAGCAGTAGGGGAGCTGCGATCTGCCCGCTGCCGGGCGCGATCACAACTTTGCGAGTTACGAGAAGCGGGTTTCGAAAGGCAAAATCAGCAGATCTGATGGCTTAGAGGGTCTCGTAACTCGGCTCGTTACTGGCCAGGATTATCGCGCCGCCAGCGACGCTCCTACGGCGGGCTGCCGGGTTCGATCGTAAAATTTGTAAAAGGTCGGACGGGTTGGAACTTTCGAAAAACCGGGGCGGTCATAAGAAATAGCTACGGATTGGCACCCCCCGATCCCCCAGTACCCTCAGCCGGTTCGTAGCTTATTTGGACTCCCTGATCTCTCCCCAGAGATTAGGGCGGCAAGCCTCCCTGGCAGCGCAGTCGTTCCCTTCCCCCAAGATTGCTGCCAGGGATTTTTTTTGCCTGGCGTTTAGGCTGCCAGACAAGAGAAACTTGTTTGATTAATCATTAGGCAACTGCTGTGCCACTTTTTCCTGCCTGAAAGAATTGCTTTTTATTCAACGAACTAGCCCCCGCGGGCCGTATTTGCCCGGCGCCTTTATGCACCGAGAGGGGGCCGAGGTGCCATTTCTCGCCAGTTTTGTGACGCAGATCGACAGGATGGAAAAAAGTCTGCAAAAAATACTTTCGGGGGGATGGAACTTTCCGGGAAAGAGGGCATCTTATTAACAGCGACGGGCCGGAACCCCCGATCCCCCAGTACCCTCACCGGTCCGTCGTTAATGTCCCCGGTCTTTTCCCCCAAAGAGACCGGGGCGGCAAGCCTCCCTGGCAGCACAGTCGTTCCCTTCCCCCAAGATTGCTGCCAGGGATTTTTTTTCCCTGGAGAAAAGTCAGGCGCCGCAAAACCAGACCCCAAAATCCCGATTTCACTGTGGGAACGGTGGTTCCATCGCGATTCGCTGCGGAGGGTATTTCGCGGTCGAACGACCGCTCCTGCAGGGTTGGCGTCAGGCGTCAGGCGTCACAGGCTGATCGGCTCCGAACCCCTCTACCTCCAGCCATTCACCCAGCTTGTTCCAGGCGTCTTCGCAGCCTGTGCCGTTGGTGGCCGAGAACAATTGCAGGCTCAACGGGGCGGGGTGGTTCTTGAGCTGGCTTTTGACCTTCATCAGGGTGTTCTTTGCTGCCCCGAATTTCAGTTTGTCGGCCTTGGTCATGAGGATATGAAGAGGCATGTTGGCCTGGGCTGACCATTCCAGCATCAGCAGGTCAAAGTCCTTGAGGGGGTGGCGAATATCCATCATCAGCACCAGCCCGATCAGCGCCTGGCGCTCGGCCAGATAGTGATCCAGGTGTTGCTGCCATTCATTGCGCTTGGTCTTGGCGACCTTGGCGTAGCCGTATCCGGGCAGGTCGACCAGGCGGCGGCTGTCATCCAGCTCGAAGAAGTTGATCAGCTGGGTGCGGCCCGGGGTCTTGGAGGTCCGGGCCAGGGTGCGCTGGCTGGTCAGGCGGTTGATGGCGCTGGATTTGCCGGCATTGGAGCGGCCGGCAAAGGCCACTTCCCGGCCTTCATCAGGGGGGCACTGGTCCAGGCGCTGGGCGCTTTGCAGAAAGCGGGCCTGATGTAGCAAGGTTTCTACGGGGTGCTGTGCCATTCTGGCCCTCTTTTGTTTATCCTTATCATTCACAGGGAAATGACGGGACCGACGGGACTGGTATATAATCCCGGCGCCGGTCTAGTCAGGATGAGACCGCGGACGTTCTACAAGGGTTTGCCCGGAAAGGCAAACCCACTTCGCCAGCGGTGATGCCAGCTTAGCAGAGGACACGATATGAAAGGTTGGGTAGCAGGTTTAACAATGGTTCTGGCCGTGGGGGCTGCACATGCAGCAACGGTTGAGGAACGTTACGCCAGTAGCTGCACTTTCTGTCATTCCAACGGCGCCGCCGGTGCGCCAAAATCCCACGACGAAGCTGCCTGGAAGCCCCGCTTGGAAAAAGGCATGGACACCATGGTGAAGCATGCAAGAGAAGGGTTCAACGCCATGCCGCCCAAAGGTATGTGCAACGACTGTAGCGACGAAGAATACCGTGCTCTGATCGAGTACATGTCAAAAGCCAAATAAGACGCTGTTGTTTAAGGATAGGCCATGAAGTTTGCAAAACTGTTCGTGCTGCTGGCTGCTGCCGTGGTAGCCACCCCGGTCATGGCGGCCGGTGATGCTGAAGCCGGTGAAACCAAGGCGGCCCCGTGTGCGGCGTGCCACGGTCAGGGCGGTAACGCCACGATCGCCATGTACCCGAAACTGGCTGGCCAGGGCGAAGCCTACCTGGTCAAACAGCTGCAGGACTTCAAGTCCGGCGCCCGCGACAATGCCATCATGAAACAGCAGGCTGACTTGCTCACCGAGCAGGACATGCAGGACATCGCGGCCTATTACGCTGCCCAGGAAGCGGAAGCTGGCCAGGCCAATCCGGATCTGGTCGAGCAGGGCGAGCGCCTCTACCGTGGCGGTGACGCAGCCAATAACGTTCCTGCCTGTTCCGGCTGTCATGGCCCGGCAGGTCAGGGCATTGATGCAGCTCACTACCCGCATCTGGCTGGCCAGAATGCCCAGTATGTGGAAGACCAGCTCAAGGCGTTCCGTGCCGCGGGCCGTAATGATCTGGGTGATAACCTGATCAAGCGCACCAACGATGGTAGCGGTGAAGAGCCGGGTATGATGCAGACCATCGCTGCAGAAATGAGCGATACCCAGATCAAGGCCGTGGCCAGCTTCATTTCCGGGCTGTCCAAATAAGTCGATCCGGTTACGGTTTGTAGAAAAGGCAGCCTTCGGGCTGCCTTTTTTGTGGCTAACGTGAAAAGATACCGGGGCGCATCCGAACAACGCCTTACCTGCTCAGTAGAAAAGGCGTTATTGCGGTGCGTTTCAGGATAAAAAATGCCTGCCGGTGGTCACACTACCGGACATTAACAAAAAGGAGAGGATGAATGCTTCGCTTTGTGACGGCTTTGCTGCTGACGTTGGGACTGGTTTCTGCGGCCTCTGCCGCTGATGATCACGCCCGTTTCGCCGTGGATACCCACTACAAGATCCTGGATGTGCCCGGGAGCGTGGATGACCCCAGCAAGGTGGAAGTGCGGGAGTTTTTCTCCTACGGCTGCCCCCACTGTTACTCCCTGGAGCCGGCAGTAGACGCCTGGCTGGAGGAAAAGCCGGACTACATCGACTACGTTCGTACCCCGGTACTGTTCCTGCGCAATGCCGAGCCGCTGGCTCGCGCCTATTATGTCGAAGAGGCTCTGGGTCTGGTGGACGAAATCCACGCGCCGCTGTTTGACGCCATTCACAAGCACCGTGAGCCGCTGTTCAGCGAGCCGGCACTGGCCAACTTCTTCCGCAAGTACGGGGTTGAGCCGGAGCAGTTCAACAAGTTGTACAGCTCCTTCGGGGTGTCCACCAAGATCCGTCAGGCTGATGCCCTGACCCGGACCTACAAGATCCCCGGCGTGCCCAACTTTGTGGTGAACGGCAAGTATCTGATCCTGCGCCAGAACCTGAAAGATGATAAGGAGCTGTTCCAGGTCATCGAATATCTGGCCAACAAGGAAAAGAACGGCGGTTGATCCATGCTGCTGGATAAGGCTCGTACTGCCTATCGAGACTGGAAAGCCCGCCCTGCGGGCTTTTCCTTCGTTCGGGAGGGTGCCCGCAAGACGCGCCAGACCCGTGAGGTGTTGTTACCCGATAATCGTCTGAAGTTGCTCAGCTTCAACATTCAGGCCGGCATCGGTAGCCAGAAGTTCGGTGATTACATCACCGGCAGCTGGAAGCATCTTGTTGCGCACCCGCGCAGTATTGAAACCATCGAACAGATTGCCGGGGTGCTAAGCCACTTTGATGTGGTGGGCCTGCAGGAAGTGGATGGTGGCAGCCTGCGTTCGCGTAACATGAACCAACTGGTGCATCTGGCCTCCATGGGCGATTTTGCGTTTTGGCACCAGCAACTCAATCGCAATCTTGGCCGTCTTGGCCAGTTCAGCAACGGCTTTCTGAGCCGTTTGCAGCCCTTCGAAGTCACCGATCACCGTTTGCCCGGCTTGCCTGGTCGGGGTGCCATCGTGATCAAGTATGGTCATCCCATCCAGCCGTTGGTGGTGGTGGTAGCGCATTTGGCGCTGGGCGAGAAAGTCCGTAATACCCAGCTGGCGTATCTTCATCGTATGCTGCGTGACTACAAGTATGTGGTGATGATGGGGGACTTCAACTGTCGCCTTGAGCATCTGTATGCATCACCGTTGGCAGAGTTGGGACTGGTTACCGTGGAAGCGGACAATCTCAACACCTATCCCAGCTGGGCACCGGACCGCCACATCGACCATATCCTCTTGTCACCGGGCCTGGAAAGCCAGCACACCCGGGTACTGGAAGACTGCCGACTCTCGGACCACCTGCCACTGGCCACCGAAATTATTGTGCCCGACGAAGTGATTGCCGCGACGCGGGAACACCGGCTGCCGCTGATCAGTTAACAGTGAATAGTTAACAGTGAACAGTTGCGCGTTAGCGCATTGGGCTTACTCAACGGCCTGAGGCCGCGCACCACTGTTTGAGCGAGTGCCGGCGCCTGAAAACCGGGTGTCGTTTTCGCTGTTCACTCTCCCAGAGCGCTGGATTAGCCCTCCCCCCCAAAAAAACAGCCAGCAAAATGCCATGACAGCGTCATTTCAAAGCGTCAGGCTATCCTCATGACCCTAAGTCGTTTGATCATCGTCGCCCTGCTTCTGCTGCCCGCGTTTGCGGCCCTGGCGGATTGCCCGCGCGTGCCGGGTGAAGAGGATGATCGCCGCGCCAATGCGGGTTGTCTGATAGTTCAGGGCGACAAGGTTTTGCTGATTACGCATCGCTGGGGCGGCAAGCTGGGTGTGCCGGGCGGGACGCTGGAGGCCGGTGAACTGGCACAGTGCACCGCTTATCGGGAAACCCGGGAAGAGACAGGTATCGACGTGGTGGTTGGGACGCGATTGCAAGTGATGAAGAACGGCTTTCATCTCTATCGTTGTTACCCGGCTGAGCCGCTGCCTGCGACACCGGAACTGCCTGTGCCCACGGCATCGCAGGTGGAGGTGAGTGCCATGGGTTGGTACTCACCGCATCAATTGCACCAAAAGGACTGGCGTTTCCCTTACCAGTTCGAGCTTTTCCTCAAGGTGCTGGACGGTCAGCTGTCACAACCCCCTTCTCCCTGATTCTCTCTGCATAGTACTTCGATGTTGCTCGCATACCCCATATGGGGGATGCGGACCGGTTTGTGAATCCCATAGATTTAGGGCTGGAATGAAAGCTCTGCGCAGATTTGAGGGATAGTTCGTGGCGGTACCAAGCGCCTGGGGCTGCGAGGGGCAGGAAGGTAATGCTTGTGTGGCGTAACAGTTGGGGCTGTGTTCCGGCTTTCGCGTCAGGCGCCCGACTCCAAACAGGCCTGCTTTCCCGCTAATCCGCGATAAATCTTGTCCCTTGTCCCTCAATGGGGGATGGGGGCTGCAAATGCTGGCGAATATTCTGCAACCGATAAGCAGTGAACTAACGATACTGGGGAATCATTATGTTGGGATCCAAAGCGAAGCTCCCGATCGCCATTGCGCTGTCTACTGCGCTATTGGCGGCTTGTGGCGGCGGTGGTAGCTC
>CERE01029386.1_pt1 | contig 11876 bp, 8 predicted proteins | sample 530911 | NCBI WGS metagenome assembly CERE01 (sample SAMEA2621092, study PRJEB7988) | marine metagenome | biome: marine biome (ENVO:00000447); feature: mesopelagic zone (ENVO:00000213); material: "saline water (ENVO:00002010), including plankton (ENVO:xxxxxxxx)" | depth 800 m
CCATCCATTACTTCATCACGTGAAATAACTTCTCGGCCAGCATTCATAAGGTCGGCAACTGTTCTGCCATCACGAGCGCCTTCGATAATGAAAGACGTAATTATCGCAATGCATTCTGGATAGTTTAATTTTACGCCACGAGCACGGCGTTTTTCTGCCAGCTCTCCAGCCATATAAACTAATAATTTATCTTTTTCTCTTGGCGATAATTCCATGATTTACACCTTTTATTAAATCTAACTAATTCTAATTAACCGTACGCTTAATTTCGTTCGGTTCGTTATTTTTTGCAGCCCGCTATAAATACGTCCCTGTACGCTCAACGATTTCATCCATGAAATCGATGGCTTTAAAAATCAACCAACCGAACTCATCACGTACTTACTTATTTTTTAATTTATAAACTTCAATAAAACTTAAGTATTCCAAATTCTTGGAGCGCACGCTTCGCGACCATTTACAAAAGGTCGCATCCACTGCCAATACTTAATAAATACTTTCTTCGCATTATCCGCACAAGGGCCTAAATAACGCACAATGACTAAGCCTGGTTTATGAGTCACTGCAACCAAGCCTTTTGCTTGTCCGCTTTCAGCCGTAAGCGCCGCTAAATTTTCTAAGGACTCTCGCTGTTCTTCATTCAACTCTGGAATATTGTCTTCATTATTCGTTAAAACAAAACTGCCAAAAACGGCCTGGCTCGCAAGGCCTGCTTTATCTTGCATAATATCGCCATCAGCAGAAATGGTATTACGCTCAATAAATAACGGCAGCCCATTTTGTGTAATAGAAAACACCTGCCTTACACTGCCGCGTTCAAACCAGTCTTCACTGCTCGGGCGACCAAGACAAACAATATCCCAACCCATAAACTGTGCCTGATTACCCAGCTCAACTTCCGTAATGAGTTCGCCTTCGGCGCCATCAAAAACCAAGGTTTCTTGTGGCATCCATTCCAACACCGCGCTTTCTTCAACTTTCAGCGATACTCTTTGATACTGCTTTCGTTCGGTGATGTTGTTATAAATTTTACCCGCAGATGGGGTCGTCATTAATGCTTGCGCATTAGGATGCAAGTGTAATCCAATAGTTAAATAGTCACCTGCAACCAAACCTCCCGGAGGATGCAATAAATACAAGTGCGCACAGCAATCACCTTCAGGGTAAAAAGGGCGCTGAACACGCAAGGGACCAAAGTGAGTGGTTTTCCCTAAGCGTGTTTTTTCATCAAGGTACACCAATTGAGCTTGGTAGTTCGCTAGCCAGTGTAAATTAGGATCAAGTTCTTGCTGTTGCAAAAATGGTTACCTTTTATTGTTTCGAAATAGTAGCAGTTAAAATCATTAGCAGTATAAGAGCAAAGGCCTTGCCAATTACAACAAAGTTGACTAATCGAATGGATTTTTTGCCATTTAGCCAATTGTCATCTTTGCGCGCACACTCTAGTATTAATTTTTATCACCATTTTGTTCAAAATTCATGCATTACTCGAAAGTGAATGCACATTGATAATGCGTAGCTGAATCAAAGCCTTTAATTGGTGCAATTTACTTTAAGCTTCATTTATTAATACATTAAGCATAATAAGCACTACTAATTCTAGTTAATCCATATTATTCATTTAATGAATCTATGGCTTTTCCTTAAACTGGAACTATTCAATGCCTCTCACTCTGTTTTATGCGAGGGTGCTATTACAAGCACACATCTAAGATAATAAGATTTAAGAGAATAATATTATGACTGTAGAAACTCTATTTAGCTTAAAAGATAAAGTAGCCCTAGTAACAGGCGCAAGCCGTGGTATTGGTGAAGGTATTGCTAAATTATTGGCAAGTGCCGGTGCTCACGTTATTGTTTCTAGCCGCAAGATTGACGGCTGCCAAGCGGTTGCTGATGAGATCACTGCTGCTGGCGGTAGTGCTGAAGCCATTGCTTGCCACATTGGTGAAATGGATCAAATCGAAAACTGCTTTAAGCAAATAGAAGAGAAGCATGGCAAGCTGGATATCTTAGTTAACAACGCAGCAGCGAACCCTTACTTCGGTCATGTATTAGATACAGATTTAAGCGCTTTCCAGAAAACAACAGATGTGAATATTCGTGGTTACTTCTTCATGTCGGTTACAGCTGGCCAAATCATGAAGAAAAATGGCGGCGGTAATATTATCAATGTTGCCTCTGTGAACGGTGTTATCCCTGGTGATTTCCAAGGTATTTACTCCATTACAAAATCTGCTGTTATTGCGATGACTAAAACCTTCGCAAAAGAATGTGCACCACAAGGCATTCGCGTGAACGCTTTGCTACCTGGTTTAACTGATACTAAATTCGCCAGCGCATTAACTAAAAATGATGCCATCATGAAGCAAGCACTTATGCACATTCCTATGAAGCGTGCAGCGGTACCAGAAGAAATGGCTGGAACAGTATTGTATTTAGCGTCTGATGCCTCTAGCTACACCACAGGTGCGTGTATCAATGTTGATGGTGGTTATTTACTGGTATAATCGGCAAATTTGAAAAGTTAATAATAAATAAGAGAAAGCTAGTTAGCCTAGTATTGAATAAGGGCATCCGATCTCATGGACGAGATCGATGAGCATACAAGGAGGTACTTGCTGCGTCCCGACATTCGATAATAGGTGATCTAGTTCGATTATTTACTGATTAATTTTCAGTGTCGATTTATTACTAAATTAAGGTGCCACCATGTTCAATCCAGCACAACTTAAAGGCCTTGCCGATCAATGGATGCAAGGCTTGAGCGAAAAAGGTCTACCGGGCCAAGCGCTTAGCGAAGAAATGAAAATGATGGCTAAAGCGCATTTTCAGCAGTGGTTGGTACAGGCGAACTTGGTAACCCGTGAAGAATTTGATGTTCAAGCTGAATTGCTAGAGCGCACTCAAGATCGCTTAACTAATTTAGAGCAGCAACTGGCTGATCTTCAGCAAGAACTAGAAAAATAACTGCTCAGAAGTAGGCCCAAAAGCTGACTTCTATCTAACTAAGTTACGACGATTGGCCCACGGCATTTTCGTTGTAATTTATCTAAGCTAGCTAATGAAATACAATTCTATGGAAAGAATGAATGTCATTAGCTATCGTCCATACTCGCGCTCAAGTGGGTATTCAAGCGCCTCTTGTTACCGTTGAAGTTCATCTTTCGAACGGCCTTCCCGCAATGAATATGGTCGGCTTACCCGAAACTGCGGTGAAAGAAAGCAAAGACCGCGTACGCAGTGCCATTCTTAATAGTAATTTCGAGTTTCCGGCAAAGAAGATCACCATCAATCTCGCACCTGCCGACCTTCCCAAAGAAGGCGGCCGCTACGATCTAGCTATCGCCATTGGCATACTAGCCGCAGCAGGTGAAATCCCTGAAGCACTATTAAAACAACATGAATTTATTGGCGAGCTGGCTCTCAGTGGAGAGGTCAGGCCAATTCGAGGGATTTTAAGCGCGGCAATTCAAACTCAGCACACCGATCGTACATTAATTTTACCCACCGACAACGCCGAAGAAGCATCGCTTTGCCAAGGTGCTAAGCAAAAAAACACTCGCAGCTTATTGGAAGTGTGTGCCTATCTTTGTGGGCAAACGAGTTTGGATGAAGTTGATAATATAGAACCCGCTGAATTTATCGCAGATCATGCTGATTTGAATGAAGTCCGTGGGCAGGCACAAGCAAAGCGTGCGTTAGAAATCACCGCAGCAGGAAAGCATAACCTCATATTCATAGGTCCACCGGGAACAGGCAAAACCATGCTAGCCAGTCGACTACCAGGAATTTTGCCACCGATGACAGATCAAGAAGCCCTTGAAAGCGCCGCCATTTATTCTATTAGCCGCCAGCAAACAGATTGGTTAAGACAGTGGAAACAAAGGCCGTTTAGAAGCCCACACCATACAGCCTCTGGTATTTCACTCGTTGGAGGAGGTGGCAAACCAAAACCCGGTGAAATCTCTTTAGCGCACGGCGGCATTTTGTTTTTAGACGAGCTGCCCGAATTTAGCCGTAAAGTATTAGATGTATTGCGTGAACCACTAGAAAGCGGAGAAATCTGTATTGCCCGCGCAAGCCAACAAGTAACCTATCCTGCACGATTTCAACTTGTCGCCGCAATGAATCCTTGCCCCTGTGGCTACTACGGCGATGCGTCTGCCAAATGTACCTGCACCGAAGACCAAGTACGTCGCTATCAAGGACAAACCTCAGGGCCGCTTTTAGACCGCATTGATTTACAGGTAGAAGTACCTCCAATCTCTATTTTAGATTTACAAACCATCGACCCCAAAACACAAGAAGACAGCGCCGCAGTACAAGCACGAGTGCTTCGCGCATGGCAAAAACAAACCGAACGCCAACAATGTAGCAATGCCCAGCTTAGTAATGCTCAAGTTGAGGCCTATTGCCGTTTAAGCGAAGAGGATGAAACCTTACTACGCCTTGCCATCGAAAAGCTCGACCTTAGCGCCCGAGCCTATCATAGAGTCTTAAAGATCAGCCGAACAATCGCAGACTTAGACGATAGTGAGCACATACAAACAGGGCATATCATGGAGGCATTAAGTTACCGAAAACTCGAACGTTATCGCCAGAATTAAATCCTATTAGTTTCTTTCTGTATGCCCATTAAGACGGACTGCTATCAAATTTCGCCATCGTTGTTAGAATAGCGACCTGAATCAGAGAGGAACGTTCGTGGTCGACTTAAGTCATCTAAATCCTAGGCAAAAAGAAGCCGCTAAATACATCGATGGGCCATTATTAGTGCTTGCCGGTGCAGGCTCAGGTAAAACCAGTGTAATTACCCGTAAAATCGCCTACCTGATCGAAAGCTGTGGTATTAAAGCCCACCACATCGCCGCGGTAACTTTTACCAATAAAGCCTCTCGTGAGATGAAAGAACGTGTCAGCCAGCTACTTCAAGGTGGAGCAGGACGAGGGCTCACGGTTTCTACGTTTCACAATCTGGGCCTGAACATTATTCGCTCGGAATACAAGGCCGCTGGCTACCGAACAGGCTTTTCTATCATCGACCAAGATGATGCTAAGAACATTCTAAAAGACATCATGATGCGTGATCATGACCAAGATGATGATGCATTAGATATGGTGCAAAGCGCCATCTCTAATCTTAAAAACGACATGCTAGACCCTGAGCAAGCCATTGCCAAAGCGGAAAATCCGCAAGAAATGATGATTGCGCAATGCTATTCGGTTTATCAGCGAACATTACGCGCCTATAACGCCGTGGATTTCGATGACCTGATTTGGGTTCCGACCATGCTGTTTAAAAACCACCCCGAAGTATTACAACGCTGGCAAAATAAAATTCGTTATCTGCTTGTGGATGAGTATCAAGATACCAATACCAGCCAGTATGAACTGGTAAAAATGCTCCTTGGCAATCGCAGTGGTTTAACCGTGGTAGGTGATGATGACCAATCGATTTACGCATGGCGTGGCGCTCGTCCTGAAAACCTGAATTTATTGAAAGTCGATTACCCGCACTTGAAACTGGTGAAGCTAGAGCAAAACTACCGCTCTACTGGCTTGATTCTAAACGCCGCCAACAAGGTAATTGATAACAACCCGCACGAATTGATCAAAAAACTGTGGTCAGATAAAGGCTACGGCGACCCGATTAAAATCATGAAGTGTAAAAATGATGAAATTGAAGCCGAACGTGTTGTTACCGGTATCGTTGAACGTCGCATGCGCTATGGCGGCAAGTTTTCCGACTTCGCTGTTCTGTATCGTGGCAATCATCAATCCCGCATTCTAGAAATGAAGCTGCAAGCCCACCAGGTGCCTTACAAATTAAGCGGTGGTCAGTCGTTCTTTGGTCGCAGTGAAATTAAAGACATCATGGGTTATTTACGCCTGTTGATTAACCCAACTGATGATTCCGCATTTTTGCGAATTATTAATACCCCACGTCGTGAAATCGGGCCTAGCACTATCGAAAAACTCAGCGAATACAGTATTCGCCGTGGCATTTCGATGATGGCAGCAACAACCGAGCTGGGCCTTGAGCAATTATTAACACCGAAAGCTCTCGATAAGCTAAGACGCTTCGGCCATTGGCTAAACAACATCACCCGCATGGCGTATGCAGACGATGCTGTGGCAGCCGTAAAAGAAATGATCGAAGATCTCGATTACGAAGCACACCTTAATCTGACCAGTGGCACTCCACATCAGGCAGAGCGTCGCATGAGTAACGTTTGGTACTTAGTCGACTCGATCGCAAAGATGATCGAAAAAGCCGATGAAGTAGGCGACGAAGTCACCATTGAAGACGCCGTCAGTAAGTTAATTCTACGCGACATGCTAGAACGCCAAGCCGATGAAGATGAAGAAGATCAGGTTCAACTGATGACGCTTCATGCATCGAAAGGTCTTGAATTTCCGCATGTTTACATGGTGGGGCTTGAAGAAGAATTGATGCCGCACAGAAACAGTATTGAAGCCGATACCATTGATGAAGAACGTCGTTTAATGTACGTGGGTATTACGCGGGCACAACGTACGTTAACCATCACTTACGCCGCTAAGCGTAAACAGTTTGGGGAAATTCTAGACACGACACACAGCCGTTTCCTTGATGAGTTACCACCCGATGACATTGAATGGGAAGGTCGTACAGAGGTGTCTGCTGAAGAGCAGAAAGCCCGAGGCCAAGAAACCATGGCAAGCCTGAAGAACTTAATGGCGGATTTCTAATTCGATTCACTATTTCAAGAACATAAAAAAAGAGCCTAAAGCGTAAGCTAAAGGCTCTTTTTTATCGTTAAATAAGCGAGTTGCTTATTTACCCGACATAAACTTGATAGCAGCTGTTAGCTCATCATCAGAACAATCCATGCACAAACCTTTAGCAGGCATAGCGTTCAAACCGTTGATAGCGTTAGCCAAAGTCGCGTCAAAACCTTTTGCAAGACGCTTATCCCAAGCAGCTACGTCGCCTTTCTTAGGTGCACCGGCAACGCCAGCAGCGTGACACGTAGTACATGCAGCAGCATATACAGCTTCACCAGAACGAGGACCAGTAACAACCGCAACAACAGGGCCGCCACAATCATCACCTTGAACGCAAACTTCAGCGATTGGCTTAATACGATCACGGATCTTTTCCGCTTGCGCATCAGTCAATGCATCAGTAGAAGCATTTGCTTGAGCCATTACTAAAGTGGCTACGAATAACATCATTGCTTGTAACATTTTCACAGAAAAGTCCTCTCAGCTATCACGGTTAATCCGTGTATTTTAAATTTCTGGCGCAGATTATAGCGGCATTTTGTACTGGATTAAAATTATTCCATACAATCTGTAAGAAATTATAGCCGAAAGTTGATATATCACCGCTTTACCCGCAACAATTTAGAACAAGTCCAAGCCCAATAATGAAGTTCTTTCTCAGTAAAAACACTCGTAAAACAAGCACATACCGTGTTTTTTTGCCGGATACTAGACGCAGAAGGCATAACGGAATACCATTGCCAGATATAGCTTATACCCACCCTTAGCTCAGCTGGATAGAGTGCGCCCCTCCGGAGGGCGAAGTCACAGGTTCGAATCCTGTAGGGTGGGCCATTTTTCAAAACCGCCTTACGATAACCCCCCTTCTCTTACGAATCAGATCCTAGATTGTGATTATTAGTTCTTTAAGAATATCGCTGGTATTATCAAAGCTGCGGGCAGGTCTACATTTTCATTCTTAATGCCCATTGGTAAACATTTTTGGCTTTAATGGTGAATAGGGGCAACAGTAAACTCTATGGCAAAGAATAAGGCAGCAAAAAAATCATTAAAATCGGGGCGTTTAAAAACACCCGAAACGATGTTTTTGGACGATTTATCAAAACAGCAGTCATTTAAATATCGTTTAGCTCAGGGTTTCGGGGTGTTGTTTGCAGTATCTTTAATGCTTCAAGCTTGGGCGTTTGCAAATGTGTTTTCTGACATGGCGCTTCACCAGTCTTTTTCCTTATCATTTTTATTACTTGGTTTATTTGCGTTGCTATTACGCGCTTTGGCTAACTATAGCCGAGAGCGTATTTGCACCAGCGCAAGCCGTGACATTCGTTATGGTTTACGCGGTAAGTTAGTATCGATTTTGACTCAGCTGGGCCCAGCGCGATTAAGAATTGAGGAAGATGCTGCACTTTCGACTCGCGTGTACGAACAAGTCGATGCACTAGATGATTTCTTTAGTCGCTATAAGCCTCAAGTGTTTATGGTGGGTCTTATCCCTTGTGTGATTCTTTCATTCGTTGTGCCTATTTCTTGGATTGCCTTTTTTATTTTCATTCTGACTGCGCCCTTGGTTATTTTATTTATGATCTTGGTTGGTCACAAAGCCGCCGAGGCAAACAGGCGTCAATTTGGTGTTCTGGGCATGTTATCAAATCAGTTTATGGATTTGAGTCAGGGTTTATCTGAATTAAAACGCTTGAATCAAACACACGCCGCAAGAAAGCGCTTATCCCATAGCTCCGAAGAGTACCAAAGAACAACCATGGGTGTGTTGTATTTGGCATTTTTATCCACAGCTACACTTGAGCTTTTTGCTTCTCTTGCTATTGCTTTAATTGCCCTATATTTAGGGCTGGGTTTGCTCGAAATTTTACCTTGGCAAACGGGGAGCTCTCCTGTGACTTTAGCGCAGGGTATATTTCTTTTATTGTTGGCCCCTGAGTTTTATTTACCTTTACGCCAGCTGGGTAATGATTACCACGCCAAACAAAAAGCGGAAGCCGCTGCCACTGATTTATTAGAAATATTAAATGCTGCGTCTCCAGAAGCGGCCACTGCGCAAAGCAATGCTTTAAGTAACACACCAGAAAAAGAAAATGCTGTTAATAAAGAAGCTTTTCTGAGCCTTAGAGATTTGAGTTGGCTCGAATCGGGCCGACATCGTTTAGCGCCTATTTCTGCTGACATATTTACCGGCGAGCGTGTTTGGTTGAGCGGTGAGTCTGGGGTTGGTAAATCAAGTTTATTGCATCTTTTATTAGGCTTTGAAGAAGCGTATCAGGGGCAGTTTTTTATTAATGGTGAACCGTTTTCTGAACTGGATCTTCCAAAGTGGCGAAGTAAGCTGGCTTGGTTGCCACAAACGCCTGAATGGGTAAGCGGCAGTATTCGACGAAATTTATTATTGGGAATTGAAACCCCAAGTGAGGCCGAGTTAGAAGCAGCCCTAATTAAAAGTCAGTGTGACGTATTTATTAAAACGCTTCCAAATGGTTTAGATACGTCTTTAACTGAATTGGGTTCTGGCCTGTCTGGCGGACAAATGCAACGACTTTCGATTGCTCGTGCTTTGTTATCACACGCGAATGTTTGGTTACTTGACGAGCCTTGTTCTGGCTTAGATACAGAAACAGCGGATGCTGTATTGGAAACATTAAACCAAGTCTCAAAAGGCAAAACCTTACTGATTGTTAGTCATGATACGCATCCAATTACATGGGCAGATAAGCACTGGGCTCTGACCAAGGAAGGTTTGCATGAATAAAATAACTAAGTTATCTCTTAAGCAACTTTTATTTGCCAACTTTTGGGGATTCCTTGTTCCTGTGATTGTAGGCGTCGCAGCCAGTTTGGCAGGGATCGGCTTACTGGGTGTTTCCGGTTGGTTTATTAGTGCTGCTGGATTGGCGACGGCTATGGGGGTTGGCTTTGCTTTTAATTATCTGACTCCTGGTGCGATCGTGCGCTTTATGGCGATATTACGAACGGCTGGGCGCTATGGCGAGCAGGTTACGGCACACAATCATTTGCTCGACTTATTAAAAATCTTACGCCTTTGGGTGTGGGATCAGCGAGTTGCGAAAGACCCTGCAAATTTACATGAGCAAACCCGAGGAGATTTGCTTCAGCGTTTAGTGAATGATCTTGATCAAATTATCTTATGGCCATTAGTGGTTTTCTTACCTTGGATATACGCACTGATCAGCTATATGGTGGTGTCTATTTTGGCCTATGTAATTTCACCAGAACTGCTTTTACCAATGGTCGTTGCGGCAGCGCTGCATATTTTAATCGTACCTTATGTTTGTGGACGCTTTGCAACCCATGAGGTGCATGTTGGACAAGTTTTAGGTGTGCATCGTCGTAGTCGCTTTGTCAGTTTATTTTCAGCCTTAGTGACATTAACCATTCGAGGTCACTGGAAAGATTATGCGAAACGTCTTGGGCAATTAGATGAGCGTCAACGCAAAACCGAAATTCGTATCCAAAACGCCGTTAGCCTAGGGCGACTTCTAGCTTATTGCGTCACTATTTCATTAATAGCCAGCTGTTTATATTTGATAAGCCATATTGATTCAGACACTGGACACTGGGTGCTACTAGAAGGCATACAAGGCACATGGGTGGTCGGTTTTGTCTTATCTATATTTGCTGTGAATGAATTGGCATTACCCTTGGTTCAGTCGTTTGTTGCTCAAGGAAAGTCCCAAGTAGGCTTGCGTCGTTTGAATCAACTGCATCAAGAGCCCAGTGTTACACCTTTACCATCTGATAGCTTAAAACAACCGCTGAAACAAATATCACTAAACAACTGGCGCGGTTTTCATGCCTCAAACGGTATGGGAAATACGGCATTAGATTTATCGATTAAAACTGGCGAAACCTTGTGGATTCGAGGAGGCAGCGGCTCAGGTAAATCAACTCTACTAGCATCGATTGCGGGTGACTGTTTGTCTTCGGGCCAGGCAATGATTAACGGGGAAGAGTGTAATTTATACGGCAATTCAGATTATCAAAACCATATAAGCTATTTACCTCAATCTCCTTATATTTTTCAACAAAGTATTGCTGCGAATTTAAGGTTGGGAAAACCTAACGTCACTCATGAAGAATTATGGGCGGTGCTAACAGCAGTTTCGTTGGCTGACTGGGTAGAAAGTTTGCCAGACAAGTTAGGCACCTTGCTTAGCTCGCAAGGACGAAATTTATCGGGCGGACAACGTAAACGTTTGGCCTTAGCACGTCTACTACTTAGACAAGCGCCTGTTTTATTATTGGATGAGCCTTTTGACGGCTTAGACAAGGCAACAATTAAAACGGTTTGTCATGCGCTTCAAAATGAATATACACCTAAAATATTAGTATTGGTCAGCCATATTGATAGCGAGATAGGTGAAGACGCGAGAAGAATCGAACTGTAAGGAGTTCTACCTCCCATACAATTCGATTTCTATGTAATTTATGTTGTTAGCCAATCCACAATCTTGGATTGTATTTGTGGAAAGTACTTTCCAGAAACTGTCCAATGGCAGCAGTCAGTAATTTCCACTAACTTACATTGTGCTCCAAAGCGTTTCGCAATGTTTCTCTGCACACCTATAGAAGTAATTCGATCGGCAGTGCCACCAATAATAAGTACAGGGCACTTAATCTTTTCTGCGTTTACATGTGCCGCCGAATAACTGCGTAGCATCAGCCCCATAGAAATTTGCAGCGTCGCCATACCCGACTCATAAGTACAATTCTTCGCGATTTCTTGTTGAAGCTCTGAACTCTGTGAATTGGCTAATCCGTAGCGTACATTTTCTAGTTTTACTTCAGTGATTTTTTTCCATAACGGAAAACGTAATAAATTACTGCCTAACGTTCTAATAGCCGAAATACTTAATCCGTTGATTCCTGCAGGTGCTGCAGAAGATAAAAGAATTAATCGCTGACATGGCACTTGCGCGGCAACCAATTGTACCAATAAACCGCCCATAGAATGTCCGACCAAAATTGGCGGTGTAGACTGTTGCTTCACGCGCTCAATCACATGCCCGACATAATTTTGCAAACGCATCTTAGCCAAACTGGCTTGGCTTTCCGGCGTATGCTCTTCTTTGCTG
>CERE01097122.1_pt1 | contig 11850 bp, 12 predicted proteins | sample 530911 | NCBI WGS metagenome assembly CERE01 (sample SAMEA2621092, study PRJEB7988) | marine metagenome | biome: marine biome (ENVO:00000447); feature: mesopelagic zone (ENVO:00000213); material: "saline water (ENVO:00002010), including plankton (ENVO:xxxxxxxx)" | depth 800 m
CGCGGCGGGGGTTGTGATTGGCGACCGCCCGCTGGACGAACTGGTGCCGCTGTACCAAGACCCGCGCTCGGACATGCCTGCGACCCAGTTCAACATGAAATGGGTGGAACAGGCCGGTCTGGTGAAATTCGACTTTCTAGGCCTGAAAACCCTGACCGTCATTCAGAACGCCATTGAACAAATCCACGCCAGCGGGCGCGACCTGCACACCTCGGCGGATGGGGGCAAGATTTATGACCCCGCAGCGGGGGCCGAGAACGACATCGGGCATATCCCGTTGGACGATGAACTGACCTATAAACTCTATTCGTCGGCGAAAACGGTCGCGGTGTTTCAGGTGGAAAGCTCGGGCATGATGGATGCCCTGCGTCAGATGAAACCGACCTGTATTGAGGACATCGTGGCGCTTGTGGCGCTATACCGTCCAGGTCCGATGGAGAACATCCCGACCTATTGTGACGTGAAACACGGACGCAAGGAACTGCAATCGGTTCACCCGACCATCGACCACATTCTGGCCGAGACACAAGGCATCATCGTTTATCAGGAACAGGTGATGCAGATCGCGCAGGTCATGGCGGGTTACAGCCTTGGCGGCGCGGACCTGTTGCGCCGCGCGATGGGTAAAAAGATCAAAGAGGCGATGGACGCCGAACGTCCCAAGTTTGAGGCCGGTGCCGCCAAGAACGGGGTGGACGCGAAAAAGGCGTCCGAGGTGTTCGACCTCTTGGAGAAATTCGCGAACTACGGCTTTAACAAATCGCACGCCGCCGCCTATGCGGTGGTGTCCTATCAAACCGCGTGGCTGAAGGCGAACCATCCGGTCGAGTTCATGGCGGGCGTCATGAACTGCGATATGCATTTGACGGACAAGCTGGCCGTTTATGCCGAAGAGGTGCGTCGCGGTCTGGATCTGACGATTGTGCCGCCCTGTGTGAACCGCTCGGGCGCGAAGTTCAGCGTCGTGAACGGCGAACTGGTCTACGCCCTTGGCGCGTTGAAAAACGTGGGCCTTGAGGTGATGAAGATGATCGTCGAAGCGCGCGGGGACAAACCGTTCGCGACCCTGTTTGATATGGCGCGTCGCGTCGATCTGAAAAAGGTCGGCAAGCGGCCGATGGAAATGCTGGCCCGCGCGGGGGCGTTCGATCAGTTGGATTCGAACCGTCGCCGCGTGTTTGATGGCCTCGATGCGCTGGTCGCCTATTCGGCGGCGATCCATGAACAACGCGCCTCGGATCAAGTGTCCCTGTTTGGTGAGGCGGGCGATGACCTGCCCGAACCGCGTCTCCCGAACATCAGCGACTGGCTGCCCAACGAACGCCTTGCCGAAGAGCATAAGGCGATCGGGTTCTACCTGTCGGGCCATCCGCTGGACGACTATATGACCGCGCTGAAACGCAAGAAAATCCAGACCCTTGAGCAGGTGATGCAGGACGTACAATCGGGCCCCAAGATCACCAAGATGGCCGGTGCCGTCGCAGGCCGTCAGGAACGCAAATCGGCCAAGGGCAACCGGTTCGCCTTTGCCCAATTGTCCGACCCGACGGGGCTGTTCGAGGTCACGCTGTTTTCCGATGTGCTTGAGGCATCGCGCGATTTCCTTGAGGCCGGATCGAACGTCGTCCTGACGGTTGAGGCCACATTCGAAAGCGATCAGTTGAAACTGCTCTGCCGCGGGGTGCAGCCGGTCGATAGCGTTGTGGCCGACGTGGGCGGCGCGGGCCTAAAGGTGTTCGTGAATACCCCCGAAGCGGTGCAGAGCGTCGCCGGATTGCTGGAACGGGCCAAGGGCGAAAACGGTCTGCGGGGGCGTGGCCCGATTCAATTCTGCCTGTCCGCGCCCGACCTGTTTGCCGAGGTCGAAATGGCCCTGCCCGAGGAATATCCGGTCAATCCCCAGATCAAGGGTGCGATCAAATCCCTGCCCGGTGTGATGATGGTTGAGGACGCGTAAACCCCCGTCCGGCCCGTCAAAATGACCTTGACGCCAGTGGGGACATGCCATAGTTCAATCTGCGCTGAGCGGGCGTCGTATACTGGCTATTACCTCAGCCTTCCAAGCTGATGAAGCGGGTTCGATTCCCGCCGCCCGCTCCAGCCTATCCCGACATTACCTGCGGCCCGCGACATATGGGCCGGAACTTGTCCTCTGACGCGGTGTTTGGGGCGCTTTTTCTTGTCGTTCCGCACGCCGGACGGTAAAGACCCCATGCACACAGGGGAATAGGCGCAATGGCTCGACGTCCGAACACCACGTTGGAAGAACGTGAGAAATCCAAACGTATTGGGGCGTTGCGCGGTCTTGCGCCGTTTTTGGCCCCCTATCGTGGCATGGTATTTCTGGCCTTTTGTGCGCTGGTTCTGACGGCGGGCGTGTCCCTGATGCTGCCCCTCGCGGTGCGCCGTGTGGTCGACGGGTTTGAAACCGAAAGCGTCACGTTGTTGGACGATTATTTCGCTGCCGCGCTGGCGATTACCGCGCTTTTGGCGCTGGGCACGGGGATGCGCTATTACCTTGTGACGCGTCTGGGCGAACGGGTTGTGGCCGACATCCGCAAGGCCGTGTTTGACCGCATGATCGGGATGAGCCCCGCGTTTTTCGAACGTATCCTGACCGGTGAGGTCCTGAGCCGGATTACGACCGACACCACGCTGATCCTGTCGGTGATCGGGTCGTCCGTGTCGGTGGCCCTGCGCAATTTCCTGATCTTCCTTGGCGGCATGGTGTTGCTGCTGGTCACCTCGGCGAAACTGACGGGGTTGGTCTTGTTGTTGGTGCCGGCGGTGATCGTGCCGATCATCCTGTTGGGGCGGCGTCTGCGCGCGCTGAGCCGCGAAAATCAGGATTGGATCGCCTCCTCGTCGGGGTCCGCGTCCGAGGCCCTGTTGTCCGTGCAGGCGGTTCAGGCCTTTACGAATGAGGCGCCCACGCGGCGCAGCTTTTCCGACGTGACCGAGAAATCCTTTGTTGCCGCGAAACGCCGGATTTCCACCCGCGCAATGATGACCGTGATCGTGATCTTCCTGATCTTTTCCGGCGTCGTGGGTGTGCTGTGGATCGGCGCGCGGGACGTGCGTGCGGGCGACATGAGCGTCGGCGAATTGGTCCAGTTCGTGATCTATTCGGTGATGGTTGCAGGCGCGGTCGGGGCCCTGTCGGAAATCTGGGGCGAACTCCAGCGCGCCGCCGGTGCGACCGAACGTCTGGTCGAATTGCTGTCTGCCGAGGACGCGGTGAAAGACCCCGAAACCCCGCAGACCCTGCCGACGCCCGTGCGCGGAGAACTGGTGTTTGACAACGTCACCTTCCACTATCCTACGCGCCCCGATCAATCGGCCCTGTCGGGGATCAATGTAACGATCAAGGCGGGCGAAACCGTCGCCCTTGTCGGGCCATCGGGGGCCGGTAAATCGACGATCATCCAGTTGCTGTTGCGGTTCTATGATCCGCAGAGCGGACGGATTTTGCTGGACGGCACGCCGTTGAATGCCGTTGCCCGCGATGAGTTCCGCAAGTTCATGGCGCTGGTGCCGCAGGATCCGGTGATCTTTGCCGATACCGCGCGCGAGAACATCCGCTTTGGCCGCCCCGACGCGACCGATGCCGAGGTTGAGGCCGCCGCGCGCGCCGCCCATGCGCATGAATTCCTTGCCAAGCTGCCCGATGGCTATGACAGCTATGTAGGTGAGCGCGGCGTGATGCTGTCGGGTGGTCAGAAACAGCGTATCGCCATTGCCCGTGCGATCCTGCGCGACGCACCGGTTCTGTTGCTGGATGAGGCGACCTCGGCCCTTGATGCCGAGAGCGAGCGCGCGGTGCAGATCGCCGTCGACGACATGGCCGCGACCCGTACGACCCTGATCGTGGCGCACCGTTTGGCCACCGTGAAAAAGGCCGACCGCATTCTGGTGTTCGAGGATGGTCAGATCGTTGCCGAGGGCACACATGACGCGTTGGTGGCACAGGATGGCCTCTACGCCCGTCTGGCGCGTCTGCAATTCACCGAAGGTCTGGCCGCCGAATAGGGGCAGCTACGTCAATTAAATTTTATCGTTGCGTCACGATTGCGTGGATTTTTCCCCTTTTGCATGTTCCGATAGGGAGCAAGATCGGCACGTGTGCCAGATCGCAGGAGGAGGGAAACCATGGCTGACACCACGGAACTGGACCACGTAAAGGCGATAGAGGCGGAAATGCCTTGGGCGGATCGGGATGTGCCCGAGACGCTATATCAACAACTGACACAGACCGCCGCGAAATTCCCGACCCGTTCCGCGATCAGCTATCAGCTGTTTTCCGGCCCCAAGGACAAGGCCGAGACGCTGACGTGGGCGGAGCTGCACGCCGCGGTGACGCGCGCGGCGAATATGCTGCGCGCGATTGGCGTGGGTGAAAACGACGTGGTCGCCTATGTCATGCCGAATTGTAACGAGACGGCGGTGGCCCTGTTGGCCGGTGCAACGGCGGGGATCGTGAACCCGATCAACCCCTTGCTAGAGCCCGAGCAGATTTCCGCGATCCTGCGCGAAACCAATGCCCGCGTTGTGGTCACGATCAAGAGCCTGCCCAAGACCGATGTGGCCCAAAAGGTCGCCGAGGCGGTCGAGCACGCCCCGCATGTGACCACGGTGCTTGAGGTCGATCTGGTGCGCTATATGACGCCGCCCAAGAAATGGATCGCCCCCCTGATCCGGCCGAAAAACGATCGCATCCACCACGCCGATGTTTTGGATTTCAACGCCGAATGCGCCAAGCACGCGGGCGACAAATTGACCTTTGCCGAGAGCGGCGACCGCATTGGCGCGTTGTTCCACACGGGTGGTACAACAGGGATGCCCAAAGTCGCCCAGCACAAGCATTCCGGCATGATCTATAACGGCTGGCTGGGCCACCGGATGTTGTTCAACGAGAACGACACCCTGATTTGTCCGCTGCCCCTGTTCCATGTGTTCGCGGCCTATCCGGTCTTGATGTCGGTTCTTGCGTCTGGCGCGCATGTGGTGTTCCCGACGCCTGCCGGTTATCGCGGGGACGGGGTGTTTGATAACTTCTGGAAGCTGGTTGAGCGGTGGAAAGTCACCTTCGTCATCACGGTTCCGACCGCCATCGCCGCACTGATGCAGCGGCCTGTGGACGCGGATGTGTCCAGCCTGCGCTATGCCTTCTCGGGGTCCGCGCCCCTGCCGGTCGAACTGTATAACCGGTTTGAAAAGGCCACGGGCGTCACCATCTGCGAAGGCTATGGCCTGACCGAGGCGACCTGCCTTGTCTCGATCAACCCACCTGAGGGGCGCAAGAAAATCGGCTCGGTCGGTTTGCCGTTCCCGCATACGGACGTCAAAATCCTGCAATGCGATGACTGTGGCACCATCGTGCGCGAATGCGGTGTGGATGAGGTTGGTGAGATTTGCGTCGCCAACCCCGGTGTCCTGACGGGTCAGACCTACACGGATCAATCCAAGAATGAGGGCCTGTTCGCGGGCGAGACGTATCTGCGCACGGGCGATCTGGGCCGTCTGGATGAGGACGGGTATCTCTATATCACAGGCCGCGCCAAGGACCTGATCATCCGTGGCGGTCACAACATCGACCCCGCCGAAATCGAAGAGGCGCTTGCCGGTCATCCCGCCGTCGCCTTTGTCGGTGCGATTGGTCAGCCTGACAGTTTCGCGGGCGAACTGCCCTGTGCCTATGTCGAACTTGTCGACGGGGCTGAGGTTGAGGCAAGCGAACTGCGCGATTATGCCCGCAAGCACATCCATGAGCGCGCCGCCGTGCCCAAGCATGTCGAGATTTTGGACGAACTGCCCAAAACCGCCGTGGGGAAGGTGTTCAAGCCCGATTTGCGCAAACGTGCGATCACGCGGGTGTACAACGCCGCGCTGGCCGAGGCGGGGCACGCTGTCACGGTGCGTGAGGTCCGCGAGGACAAGAAACGTGGTCTTGTTGCCGTTCTGTCCCCCGAGGGCGAGGTCGACAAAGACGCGGTTCGCCACCTGTTGGGAGAGTTCACCCGACCGTGGGATTGGGGGGAATAACCCCTGAAAGTGCACTCTATGTAAGAGTTGGCGTTGCAAAATTGACGGGAGGGACAATTTTTTGACGCCTACTTTACAAAAACACCACAAAGTGAGCCGCATTTGAAATAATATTAGGTACATCTGGGCTGGGGTATTTTGAGGGAGAGACCAGATGGGCTTTGGCGCTCTGACTGTGGGGTTTCTGTTCGGAATTGCTTGCGCGTGTGGCGTGGCGATGTTGGGCGGATCTTGGATGATGACGTTGTTTATCTATTCGTTGGCGGGAAGCGCGGGCACGCTTTCTGCGGCGGTCCTTACGCTTGAGGGCCAAATGGGACTGCGTGATTTCACCTGACATCCGGCGTGGGAACAATCCGCGCCGCCCAAAAAAGCGATTCACATTCCGCACGATGACTATCCGTCATCCGTGTGACGTCTGCACGTGGTCAGCGGCGGACGTTCATCCGCGCGTAAAGCACACAGAACAACCTCGCCCTAGGCTAGGCCAGATATATCCGAAATTTTGCGGGAAAACCGGTGGTGCGCCTAGAGAGAGAAAGTTTGAACTCTCTCTTTGAAACTCTGCAAGAGTGGGAACGCCAACTCGAAACTTTTGACCATGACGAGCTTAGAGGCCGTCATGAGCAAAAATCGTCATAACTTCAATGATATAGCCAAAGGTGGCAGCAAGAAGCGCGAAGCGCCATTTTCACTGCGTTTGACCTTTGAGGAACGTGCCAAACTAGAGGCTGCCGCCAACGGCATGCCTCTTGGCGCGTATATCAAGGCTGTTCTTTTCGCTCAGGAGCTACCGAAGGTAAGGCGTCGCGGCTCTGCTCCTGTGGCCGATCATGAGGCCCTTGGGCGCGTTCTAGCGGCTCTTGGCAAGTCCCGCCTCTCATCCAACCTGAACCAGCTTGCACGTGCCGTGAACACCGGCACGCTGCCCGTTCATCCCGAAATCGAAGACGAACTGCGAGAGGCCAGCGCCGAGATCGCTAAAATCCGTGCTGAGCTTATCAACGCACTCGGCCTCAAGGGAGGTGCGCCATGATCCTCAAAGGCAACGAACGCGGTCATGGCAACGAACTGGCGAAGCATCTGCTGAACGCCCGCGATAACGAGCATGTCGAGCTTCACGATCTTCGCGGCTTTGCCTGTGATGATCTGGCGGGCGCGATGCAGGAAAGCGAAGCCATCGCGCGCGGCACGCGCTGCCAGAACCATCTTTTCTCGCTGAGCCTCAATCCGCCGGAGCATGAAGATGTGCCGGTCGAGGTCTTCGAGGCAGCGATAGACCGGATCGAAGGACGGCTCGGCCTGGAAGATCAGCCGCGTGCCATCGTCTTCCATGAAAAGGAAGGCAGGCGTCATGCGCATGCCGTCTGGAGCCGGATCGACGGCGACGAGATGAAGGCTATCAATCTGCCGTGGTATAAAACGCGGCTCAATGAGATCGCGCGGGAACTCTACCGCGAACATGGCTGGGAGATGCCGGACGGATTCCGCGACAAGGGGCAGCGTGATCCGCTCGCCTTCACGCTGGAAGAATGGCAGCAGGCCAAGCGCACCAAACAAGACCCGAAACACACCAAATCTCTCATCCGCGAAAGCTGGGCAGGCTCGGACAGCCGCGAAGCCCTTGAAGCGGCTTTGCGCGAGAAGGGATTCTGGCTCGCCCAAGGTGACAAGCGCGGCTTCGCCCTCGTCGATTGGCGCGGCGAGACCTATTCGCTCAGCCGTATGAGCGGCGCAAAGACCAAAGAGCTCAAAGCCCGTCTCGGTGATCCGAAAGCGCTGATGTCAGTGGACGAGACCAAGGCGCATATCGGCGAGCGATTGAGCCCCAAGTTGAGAAACTGGGCTAAGGAAGAGCAAGCCAGAGCCGAAAAAGCCGGTCTGGCGGCGCAGTTTCAGCGCGAACAGATGGTGCAGCGTCAGCGCCGTGCCCGTCAGCAACTTAAGAGCCAGCACGAAGAGCGCTGGCTGGCTGAAGAGAAAAAACGGGCAGAACGCACGCCCAAGGGCATTCGCGGTCTATGGGGCTGGGTGACGGGCAAGAACCGCAAGATCAGAAATGAGAATGAGGCTGAGATCGCGCGCGCACAGCAGCGCGACCGCGCGGAGAAGCAAGAGGCGATCCGCAAGCAACTGGCAGAACGGCGGAACCTGCAACGGCAGGTCAAGCTTGCCCGTGAAAAGCAGCAGGCGCGCATTGCTGAGCTCAACAGGGACGTCGCCCGCGCCATCAAGATGGGCCGCGTACCAGAGCAGCAAGACAGCAAACAAAAACAGCGGTCCCGCACGCTCGATCAGAAGCGCGAGCGGGATCGCGGCAATGATTTTAACCCAAACTAGGAAAGGAGAACGGCAATGAGACACACACTCATGCTTAACTTAGACGAAAGACACGCAAGGTTGCTGGAAGAACTGCGACAGCACTTCCGGCTTGCTGCGGATGATACCGTGCGCTTTGCGATCCGTATGGCTCATGCACGCTACAAGCAAAAGGCCGATGTGCTGGTGCCGGAGTTCAAGCCGCGCGCAGCCAAGCGCAGTGATCTGGACAAGGATGATTTTTCACCATGTTGAACGGGCAAGAATATCTTACGCCAACGGGCGAGCGCGTGCTTCGCTCCGGCGATCTTGTGCGTATCGGCCCTGGGGATGACATCAGGAGCTACACCGGCAAGATCGGCTATCTGCACACCATCAAGAGTGTGGGCGAGTTCGTTCAGCGAGGTGAAGCCGTGATCGTCGCCGAAGGCGAGAACGGCGCTGTCGAGCTTTACGCCCCGCGTGACGGTGTGGTTGTCTGGATCAATGCTGCGCTGGAGAATGCACCGCCATGGCTGGTCACGATGCGTTTGTGCGCCGATAAGCCTGATCGGTCGTGCAAGAAGCAGTACCGAAGCTGAAAGGATCAAAGTGCGCGTATGGAGAAGATATTGGCCGTCCGGTTGACCGAGGAACTCGCAGATCAACTCGCCGAGATGAGCGATCATACGGCCTTTGAAGAAGCTGATATCGTTCGGCACGCCATCGGAGCGGCATATGCCGAATATCGAAAATCAAAGCTGGATGATCCGCAACGCGAGAACGGCGCGGAATAGATCACCCAACAATGTGCGATAGCGGCACCGTTCAAACTGCGGTTGCGCCCGCCGTAGTGGCAGGTGCAACATTGCACGATCAGAACAGCGACATCTGCCGCGCGGCGTTTTTGCGGCGTTTCCAGTCTGGGCTCTGCGCTTCATGGTCGAGCCAAGCGCGGACGAAGCTTTCCGGCCCGCCAAATTCTTCGACGGTCACTGCTGGAAGGAAGTGCGAGCGAGAGCCGGTTTCAGTGACCGGTAGGATGAAGCCCTCATCCACCTGAAGCTCGATATGATCGAAGTCTTCGTGAAAGCGCTGCTTTCGGTAGGTGATGGTGAGGGGCGTTCCATCCCAGACAATGCGGATTTCGATGGGGGCGCTCATGAGCGCCCCGCTTCGTTTGCGTTGGCTTCGGCATCTTCCAGCGGCAGGCGCAGGACGATGCGGCCATTGATCGGACAGGTTTCGAGCTGGAGGCTGTAGCCGCGCCCGTCCTTGTGTTTCCATGCGGCTCCGACCTTGTTCCAGAAGGATTTCTCGCCTTTCTGGGTGACGTGCCATGCCAGATAGTCCGGCGCGTTGTGCTCTTGGTTGGTGTTCTCTTTTTCGCGTGCCATGTCTTTTCTCCTTTGCTTGGGTTTGGCTTGCTAACGCCCTCCCGAAGCGCCCGAGGCAAAGGGCCAGCCGTCATATCCAACACGGATACTTTGAGCGGGCAGGATATTGAGGGATGGGCCGCTTCCGGCCAGGGAATTGGGGCATCTGGTGCAAGCCGCGCCCAAGCAACGGGGAAGACCGGCCAACCTTCAGAAAATGACACTGACCACGTCCAATCGCATTATGGACAGACCGCGCTAACGATCACCCTTTCGGCGATGATCTGCATGCAAGGTCAGACGTGGAACGACGTAACAACGACCGCCTCTGCGCAACCCTGCGTATCGAAACAAAGCCTACTCAGCCAAACCTGCAAATGCCGCACTGGAGAATGCATGCGCATCGAAACGTGCCGATGCGTTTCATCGCACCCCTACTAATCGAATTGGACAAAGACACCCGACCCATCAGCGCCTTCACGAGGCCGATGATGGTGAGGAACGGGGCCGAAAGGCCCTGAGTGGTTCGGGGCCTCCTTCAACGACAAGGAGGATGAGCCATGAAACTCGTCACCAAGTTTGAAGCGGCTTCCCGCAGCACGGCAGAATTGCACGGTCTTCTTCGTGAGGCCTTCAACGCCTTCGCCGCCGCCCCGCGCGGCAGCATCGAGCGCCGCAATGCGCTGGAGTCGATGCACAACATCGAAACCGAGCTCGCGACCCGCGCGCCGGGTCTCTAACCAACCAGCGGTCAGCCCTCAAGCTGGCCGCTATCATTGCCCTGTGGGCAGATCGGCAGGCCGTTGGTTTCTTGGTAGCTTCTGTCAAAGCGCCTGCGCTACGATACTTCGCATGGGTAACAGGCTTGCAGATTTACAACGTTTTTATGAGCTTATGGCCGCACTCGATGTGCGTGCCAGTGGGAAGCGCTACCTTCGAGATTGCCACGGGCGGATGGACTGGCCGATGCGCGGGGTCTACTTCTTCTTTGAAGACGGAGAGCTGCGAAGCCAATCCGGCAGCGGACCGCGCGTGGTGCGCGTCGGCACGCATGCGCTGAAAGCGGGTTCCCGCACGACCCTCTGGAAACGATTGTCACAACATAAAGGCGTGGCGCGATCCGGTGGCGGAAATCATCGCGGGTCGATTTTCAGGTTGATCGTCGGCACGGCACTTCTCAACCGCGATGGGCTGGAATGTGAGAGTTGGGATAACCGGCAATCAACCGTGCCGCGCGATGTTCGTCTTGCAGAGCAACCTATCGAACAGATGGTTACCTCCGTGATCGGAGCGATGCCATTCCTGTGGGTGGATGTCGGCGACGACGCTGGCGCAGAAAGCGAACGCGGCATTATCGAACGCGGCTCCATCGCACTTCTCAGCAATTGGCAGAAAGAGCCTATCGATCCTGCGTCAGAGTCCTGGCTGGGCAACCGATGCAACCGCGAGCGAGTTCGCACGTCCGGTCTCTGGAATTCTAACCACATCGATGAAGCTTACGACCCAAAATTTCTTGATGTTCTTGAAAGACGTGTCGAACAAATGGGATGGCGCGGATGATCGTTGTCATTCAGTGTGCTGGCTCCAAGAGAGCAGATGCAGGAAGCCTCAGCGCGCCGGATGGCAGGCCCGTTCGCTTTGTGGCGCATCCAGAACTCGCGCCCGATGACGGCGAATTCTACGCAAGGCCGGATGATGCGTGCGGCGACGGATCGACCTGGCGTGATCTGCTGTTGGCGATCAACCAAAGCGGCACGGCATCCCCGCCGAACCTCTTGGCGGCAGGCACCCTTTATCGGCCTGCTGTTTATCAAGGATTGTTGGAACATGTAGGACGCGAAAAACTGTACATCCTCTCTGCTGGGTGGGGGCTTGTCCGCTCTGACTTCCTGTTGCCGGACTATGATATCACCTTCTCGGGGCAGGCAGAGCGTTACAAGCGGCGGCGCAAAGCGGATCGCTACGAAGATTTTTCCATGCTGCCGCAGGGTTCAGACGAACCCATTTTGTTCTTTGGAAGCAAGGACTACCTGCCGTTATTCCTCCAGATGAGCGCAGATCATCGCGGGCAACGGATTGTCCTTTTCAGATCGGCGGAGCCGCCAGATTGCCCTGATTGCGTCGCAGTCAGGTA
>CERE01001499.1_pt1 | contig 11724 bp, 13 predicted proteins | sample 530911 | NCBI WGS metagenome assembly CERE01 (sample SAMEA2621092, study PRJEB7988) | marine metagenome | biome: marine biome (ENVO:00000447); feature: mesopelagic zone (ENVO:00000213); material: "saline water (ENVO:00002010), including plankton (ENVO:xxxxxxxx)" | depth 800 m
ACTGGATCGATCCAAATCCAAGGCCAGCAGCACGCCGCAGGGAACGCCCAGCTGACCGGTTGAAATTACGTGCCCTGATTGAATTTCATGTTAGCCTAACCCTCTAGGGTGTGGAGCAGCGGATATCCCGTCGGTGCTGCACCCTGTTTTCTGGGAGGGAAGAAAGATGAAATTTACCAAGATTATCGCAACTGCCGTGTCCATCGGTGTCGGGGCATCTACCGCATGGGCGCAAGACTGTGACCATTCGCATTGGGGCCCTGACGACCAGCTGGGATCGGCGAACCTGATCTCGACCGAGCGCACGTTGGAGGCCGCCAAGCTGATCAAGCAGGGCAAATCGATGCCGCTCGGGATCGTGATCGGGCCGGATACACCTGCCTTCCCGCCCCGTTCGCTGAGCCTTCAGGTGGTCCAGCCGAACCAGCACGGCGGCCAAAAGCTGTCGTCCTTTGGCTATGAGGGCAATTATAACGACGATCTGCTGCAAACTTGGATCGGTATCGGGTCGCAGTTGGACGGGCTTGGGCATCTGGGCGAAGACGGGATGTATTATAACTGCCTGGACGAAAAGGAAATCTCGGCGATCAGCGGCCTGACCAAATTGGGAACGCATGCCGTGCCGCCCTTGGTCGGGCGTGCCGTGATCATCGATATGGCCAAGCACATGGGCAAGGATGTATTGGCCGCCGGTGAGCATTTTGGCGAGGCAGAGATTACCGCCGCGATGGAGGCGCAGCAGATCACGGTAAACGAAGGTGATATCGTGCTGTTTCACACGGGCTGGACCGACGGCATGATGGAAAGCGACCCGACGGCTTGGGGGTCCACCGAACCGGGGCTGAATAACGAAGGCGCGGTGTTTATGGCGTCGATGAACCCGATGGCCGTGGGCGCAGACACATGGGGCCTAGAAGCCATTCCACCGAAAGAGGGGGACAAGGTGTTTTATGGCCATGTCACGCTGCTCAAGGATAACGGCATCTATATTCTGGAGACGATGAACACAGGCCCGCTGGTCGCTGAAGGCGTGCAAGAGTTTATGTTCGTGCTCGGGCAGCCGCTGATCAAAGGCACGGTACAGGCGATGATCAATCCGGTCGCGCTTTACTAACACGACGTGCTGCACCGCAGGTGCGGACATGAAAACGGCGCGGGGGAGAGCCCCTCGCGCCGTTTGTTTTGATGGGGCAGTTCAGGACCGGACGAGCTTTTCGTAGTCTTCCGAAATCTCGCGGGTGAGCGCGCCGACCTCGAAGGTGTAGTCGCCGATCTGTCCGACGGGTGTGACCTCGGCCGCGGTGCCGGTCAGCCAGCATTGCTCGAAGCCTTCCAGCTCTTCCGGCATGATGTGGCGTTCGTGCACGGTCAGGCCCTTTTCCTTGAGCATCCCGATGACGGTCTGACGGGTCAGCCCGTTGAGGAAGCAATCGGCCAGTGGCGTGTGCACGTCGCCGTCCTTGACGAAAAAGATGTTCGCGCCGGTCGCTTCGGCCACATAGCCACGGTAGTCCATGAACAGCGCGTCGGAACAGCCCTTTGCCTCTGCCGCGTGTTTGGAGGTGGTGCAGATCATATACAGGCCCGCTGCTTTGGCGTGCACGGGGATCGTTTCGGGCGACGGGCGCTTCCACTTCGAGATGTCGAGCTTGGCGCCCTTCATCTTGGCGTCCCCGTAATAGTTGCCCCATTCCCAGCCCGCGATGGCCAGACGTACAGGGTTGCGCGCCGCCGAGACACCCATGTCGGGGCCGGCACCACGCCACGCGACCGCGCGGACATAGGCATCGGTCCAGCCGTTCGCCTTGAGCATCTCGTATTTTGCGGCTTCGATCTCGTCCACGGAATAGGGGATTTCGAAATCGAGGTATTGCGCCGATTTGCGCAGCCGTTCCGAATGCTCGCGGCCTTTGAAAATCTTGCCATTGTAGCAGCGTTCGCCCTCGAACACCGATGACGCATAGTGCATGGCGTGGGTCAGGATGTGGACATTGGCGTCGCGCCAATCGACCATTTTACCGTCCAACCAGATTTTGCCGTCGCGATCGTCGTATGCGCCGTCCATGATGTATCCTTCCTCAAAGCACCTCGGGATTTATGAAAATTGCGTGAAACCCGCTGCGTGCAGACATATAATTACGCAAAACATGGGATTCGATAGCCTTTGACTCTTGGAAAGTCAATAACGCTGACGTAAGCTCTTGGCGCAGCAAGGGGAGAGTATAATGGCAGACGGACGCGGCCCATCATCACACACGGGCGAGAACCTGCTGTTCCTGACGGATGAACAGCTGCGGCAGGGGATCGAGGCGATGTTCTTTGCCTACCGCGGTTTTACAGCCGACCCTGACAAGATCCTGGTGGATATGGCCTATGGCCGTGCGCACCACCGTGCGATCCACTTTATCAACCGGGCACCGGGCACGACGGTAAACAACCTTCTGGGGATTTTGGGTGTTACAAAACAATCCCTTAATCGTGTATTGCGCACGCTGATCGCCGATGGTCTTGTCAAAAGCCAAGTGGGAAAAGCAGACAAGCGGGAGCGGCACTTGTATCTGACTGACGCCGGGCGCGCGCTCGAACAGACATTGTCTGATGCACAACGGATGCGGATGCGCAGTGCGTTCCGCGACGCGGGCCCCGAGGCAGTCGCCGGTTTCCGCACCGTGCTAGAGGCGATGATGGACCCCGAAATGCACCATTGTTACACCCGTCTGAAGGAAAACGGCGCGTGAACGAGGCCGACGCACACCTGCTGATCGTCGATGACGACGAACGTATTCGCACGCTGTTGCAGAAGTTCCTGATGCGACACGGATTCCTTGTGACCTCGGCCCGCGACGCGGCCCATGCGCGGCGTATTCTGGCGGGACTGGATTTTGACCTGATCGTGCTGGATGTGATGATGCCGGGCGAGGATGGTCTAAGCCTGACCCGCAGCCTGCGCGAAGACATGCAAACGCCGATCCTGCTGCTGACCGCCAAGGGCGAGACGGGCAACCGGATCGAGGGGCTGGAAGCGGGGGCGGATGATTACCTTGCCAAACCGTTTGAACCCAAAGAGCTGCTGTTGCGGATCAACGCGATCCTGCGGCGTATGCCCGACACTCGTGTGGCTGATACCGCGCCCAAGGTGCTGTCGATGGGGCCGATCCGCTATGACATCGAACGCGGAGAGCTGTGGCAGGGCGACGATCTGGTGCGGCTGACCGCCACCGAAATCCAGCTGATGCGCATTTTTGCGGCCCAACCGGGTGCCGCGCTGAGCCGGTCAAAACTGGTGGAGGAACTGGGCCGTGACCGCGGGCAGGCGCAGGAACGTGCTGTCGATGTGCAGATCACCCGTTTGCGCCGCAAGATCGAAGACAATCCCAAACAGCCCCGCTATCTGCAAACCGTGCGCGGCGCGGGCTATATGCTGGCCCCCGACTGATCACGCGCTGCCTTGGCGGTAAATGTGGTGTCGTGGCGTAAGAGAATTTGCGCCCAAGAAATCGGCACGGTCACTGGAAGCCATGGCGCGGGCGGGCTATGGTCAGGCCAAGTTTGATTGATGGGATTCACGGCAATGACGGATACTCCGGTAGAAGAGATGAGCTTTGAGGCAGCAATGGCCGAACTGGAAAAGGTTCTGGGCCAGCTGGAACGCGGCGATGTGGCGCTGGATGAAAGCATTTCGCTTTATGAACGCGGGGCCAAGCTCAAGAAACGCTGCGAGACAAAGCTGAAGGAAGCCGAAGAGAAAGTCGCGCAGATCACGCTGGATGGCGACGGCAACCCTGTCGGAGTGGCTCCTGTTGGCGGGGTTTGACATCTCGCTTGAGACAGAGCTGACGCGCAAACCGTTTCATGCGGCCATGCCCCATGCTGCGGATCTGGCGATTGGCCAGATCCTGCACGGGCTTGGCGGGTTGGACGGCACCGTGGCCGAGGCGATGCGCTATGCCGTGACAGGCGGCAAGGGCCTGCGGGCCTTTCTAGTGATCGAAAGCGCGCGGCTGCACGGGGTGATGGACGCGCAGGCCGCCCCCGCCGCCGGCGCGATCGAGGCGCTACACGCCTATTCGCTGGTGCATGATGACATGCCTTGCATGGATGATGACGCCCTGCGTCGGGGTCAACCCACGGTACATGTGAAGTGGGACGAGGCGACGGCGGTTCTGGCGGGCGATGCGCTGCAGACATTGGCGTTTGAGCTGGTCGCGGCAACGGGCTGCGGCGACGCTGAACGGGTTGCGCTGGTCACGGGGCTGGCGCGGGCTGCTGGTGTGCGCGGCATGGTGGGCGGGCAGGCGATGGACATCGCCGCCGAAACCGCGCGCCAGCCGCTGACGCTGGACCAGATCACGACGCTTCAGGCCGGCAAGACCGGTGCGCTGATCGAATGGGCCGCGACAGCAGGGCCGGTGATGGCGGGCGATGATGCCGCCGCGCTGCGCAGCTATGCGCGCAACCTCGGACTGGCGTTCCAGATCGCGGATGACATTCTTGACGTCGAAGGCGATGCCGCCACGGTGGGCAAGGCCGTGGGCAAGGATGCCGATGCGGGCAAGGCGACCTTTGTGTCGCTGCTGGGGCTGGACCCCGCCCGCGCCCGTGCCCGTGATCTTGTCGATGCTGCCTGTGATGCCCTGTCCCCCTACGGCAGTGACGCCGAAACCTTGCGAGACGCGGCCCGCTTCGTTATTGCCCGCAAAAGCTGATCCGGTGGAGAGCCAGATGACCGATAGACCAGATACGCCCCTTTTGGACCGGGTGAACCGCCCTGCCGATCTGAAGAATTTCTCGGATGCAGAGCTGGTGAAACTGTCCCATGAACTGCGGGCAGAGACGATTTCTGCCGTATCAGAGACGGGCGGCCATCTGGGCGCAGGCCTGGGCGTGGTTGAACTGACGGTCGCGATCCATTCGGTGTTTGATACGCCGAAGGACAAACTGATCTGGGACGTCAGCCACCAGTGCTACCCGCATAAAATCCTGACCGAACGCCGCGACCGTATCCGCACCCTGCGGATGAAAGACGGGTTGAGCGGATTTACCAAACGCAGTGAATCCCCCTACGACCCCTTTGGCGCGGCGCATTCATCGACCTCTATCAGCGCGGCTTTGGGCTTTTCGGTGGCGCGTGATCTGGGCGGCAATGTCCCCGAAGGTCTGGGCGATGCGATTGCGGTGATCGGCGATGGGTCGATGTCGGCGGGCATGGCCTATGAGGCGATGAACAACGCAGGCCATCTGAAAAAACGGATGTTCGTCATCCTGAACGACAACGAGATGTCGATCGCGCCGCCGGTGGGGGCGATGTCGACCTACCTCAGCCGTCTTTATGCCGAAGAGCCGTTTCAGGATTTCAAAGCCGCGGCCAAGGGCGCTGTCAGCATGTTGCCCGGCCCGTTCCGCGAAGGGGCCAAGCGCGCCAAGGATATGCTCAAGGGCATGGCCGTGGGCGGTACGTTGTTCGAACAGCTTGGGTTTTCCTATCTCGGGCCGATTGACGGGCATGACCTGAACCAGTTGCTACCGGTGTTGCGCACGGTCAAGGCGCGGGCGACGGGGCCGGTGCTGATCCATGTGATCACCAAAAAGGGCAAGGGCTATGGCCCCGCCGAAGCCGCCCGTGACAAGGGCCACGCGACCGCCAAGTTCAATGTGCTGACGGGCGAGCAGAAGAAAGCGCCGTCAAACGCGCCCAGCTATACCCGCGTCTTTGCGGACAGCCTGATCGCCGAGGCCGCAAAAGACGACAAGATCTGCGCCGTGACGGCCGCGATGCCGGATGGGACAGGGCTGAACCTTTTCGCCGAACGCTACCCCAGCCGGTGCTTTGACGTGGGCATCGCGGAACAGCACGGTGTGACATTCTCTGCCGGATTGGCGGCGGGCGGGATGAAGCCGTTCTGCACGATGTATTCGACCTTCCTGCAGCGCGGCTATGATCAGGTGGTGCATGACGTGGCGATCCAGCGCTTGCCGGTACGCTTTGCGATTGACCGCGCGGGGTTGGTCGGGGCGGATGGGGCCACTCATGCCGGTGCCTTTGACGTGGCGTTTTTGGCGAACCTGCCCGATTTCGTCGTGATGGCTGCCGCGGATGAGGCAGAACTGGTACATATGGTTGCCACCGCCGCGGCCTATGACGACGGGCCGATTGCCTTCCGCTTCCCACGAGGTGAAGGCGCGGGCGTGACCATGCCCGAACGCGGCGAACCGCTGGAGATCGGCAAGGGGCGCATCATCGCCGAGGGCAAGCGCGTGGCGCTGCTGTCCTTTGGCACGCGCCTGTCAGAGGTGGAAAAAGCCGCCGAGGCGTTGCGGGCCAAGGGCATCACGCCGACCATTGCCGACGCCCGCTTTGCCAAGCCGCTGGACCGCGAGATGATCCTGTCGCTGGCCGCCGATCACGAGGCGCTGATCACCATCGAAGAGGGTGCAGTTGGCGGTTTTGGCAGCCATGTGGCACAGCTTCTGGCGGATGAGGGCGTGTTCGACGCGGGGCTGAAATACCGTTCGATGGTGCTGCCCGATATCTTTATCGATCAGGCGAGCCCTGCGGATATGTATGCGGTCGCTGGGATGAACGCCGAACATATCGAGGCCAAAGTGCTGGATGTGTTGGGCATCGCCAGCATCGGGGCGCAGCGGGCCTGACGCACAGGCCCGCGCGGTCAACCCGTCTCAGGCGTCAAGCAGTTGACGCGCCGCGACGATGCCAAGCGCTGCCGAAGCGGCCTCGCGGCCCTTTTCGACGAAATGCGCGCGGTAGATCGCATTGTGGTGGTCGGTTTCCTGATAATGGTGCGGCGTTAGCGACACCGAGAGGACGGGCACGCCCGTATCAAGGCCTACGCGCATCAACCCGTCAACCACGGCTGTCGCCACGAAATCATGCCGGTAGATGCCGCCATCGACCACGAAGGCCGCGCAGATCACCGCGTCGTATTTGCCGGATTTGGCGAGGGTCTGCGCCATCAGCGGCATCTCGAACGCGCCGGGGACATCGACAACATCGATCTGGCTTGCGGGGATGGTTTCGGAAAACCCGTCATAGGCACGATCTACAATATCGGCGTGCCAGCGTGCTTTTACAAAGGCGTAGCGGGTGTGTGTCATAGTGATCTCCTTTTTTACGTCAGCGACACAAGTCACCCAAGGCGATCACGATTGCGGACGGCCCCAAGGGGCCGCAACAAACGCATTCTCTTTCATCCGGACTATGACCGTCGGCTCTGGCATCTCACCAGATCTGCTGACCCGGCGCATCACGAAGGGATGTCGCCAGCGCTCGCGGGCTCGTGGCACTGGGGCCACATACCGCCGGTGGGGAATTGCGCCCCGCCCTGAGAATAGGGATACGTTGCCAAGGCAGGGGCGCGTCTGCAATACCAAAAGCGCGTTTGCAGTTTGGACCCTACGTTATGCACCCGAATCCCGTTTACCACGACGCCGACACCGCCAAGAACATCGCCTTTGCCCGCGACCGCAGCTTTGGCGTGCTTGCAGCCAATGGCAACGACGGCCCGTTGATCAGCCATGTGCCGTTTTTGCTGAACGAAGCAGGGGACCAGGCGGATCTGCATTTGGTCCGGTCAAACCCGATTGCGCGGGCGCTCAAATCCGCGCTGCCGGTCAAGCTCGCCATCAGCGGGGGCGATAGCTATGTCTCGCCCGACTGGTACGACATCGACGATCAGGTGCCGACGTGGAACTATGTGTCGGTGCATCTGACCGGCACGCTGGAGCTGCGCCCGCAGGAAGAGCTGCTGGACCTGCTGGATCGCCAGTCTGCCTGGTTCGAGGATCGTCTGCTGCCCAAGCCGCCGTGGACCACCGCCAAGATGAACCCCGTGACCCTGCAGAAAATGATGCGCATGATCGTGCCCTGCCGGATGCGGATCACCGGCGTCGACGGGACGTGGAAGCTGAGCCAGAATAAACCCGATGCGGTGCGACTGGCCGCAGCCGACGGGGTAGAGGCGCACGGCTTTGGCGCTGGAACAGGCAGTTTGGCCGACCAGATGCGCGCGGCAAAAGGTGCCTGATCAACAAGCGATTGCACCGCGCGCGGATGACGGTGATAGTTCGCCCAAACCCCGAGGAGGAGACACCCGTGAAGCTATCCTATTCCCCCACATCACCCTATGTCCGCAAGGTCATGGTATTGCTGCATGAAACCGGCCAGATCGAAGATGTGACGCTTGAAAATATCTCGACCACGCCGCTGGCGCCTGATGCCGCGCTGCTGCCGAACAACCCGCTGGCCAAGATCCCGGCACTGGTGCGCGACGAGGGGCCTGCGCTGTATGATAGCCGTGTGATCTGCGCCTATCTGGATGATCGCGCGGGCGGCAAGCTTTATCCCACGGGCAACCGCCGCTGGGACACGCTGACGCTTGAGGCAACGGCGGATGGTATGCTCGATGCGGCGCTATCGATGGTCTACGAGGGCCGGATGCGCCCCGAAGGCAAGCAGATGCCGGAATGGGTCGAGGGTCAGTGGTCCAAGATCGAACGGGCGTGCGCGGCGCTGAACACACGCTGGATCAGTCAGCTTTCCGGTCCGCTGGATATGGGGCAGATCGCCGTCGGCTGTGCTTTGGGATACCTTGATTTCCGGCATGACGCGCGCAATTGGCGTAAGGGAAACGACGCCTTGGCAGATTGGGCGCGCCGCTTTGATTCGCGTGCATCCATGCAGGCCACTGCCCCTCCGGCAGGATAAAAGCGCAAAAAATCCGGTCTGCACCCTTGAAGGAATGCAACACTGCGACGGTTTGCGCGACAAAGGTATCTGGACGTGCGCGACGCAGCCCGCTAGTAACCAAAAGAATTGTGGGAGGTGCGTCAGCGCCGCCCCTTGATTTAATGGCCGTCAGGCCCTCGATTTGGAGTTAACCCGTGTCCCAAGCAGAAGATCACGCAGGCACCCGGAGGGATTTCCTCTATTACGCCACAGCTGGTACAGGTGCGGTCGCCGTCGGCGCGGCAGTCTGGCCATTGGTCAATCAGTTGAACCCATCCGCAGATGTGAAGGCGCTGTCGTCCATCCGCGTCGATGTGTCCGCTGTTGAGCCAGGTACACAGCTCACGGTCAAATGGTTGGGTAAGCCGGTGTTCATCCGCCGCCGTACCGAAGAAGAAATCGCCAAGGCACGTGACGTTGAAATGTCCGAGCTGCCCGATCCGGGCGCCGAGAACGCCAACATCGCAGCCGGTGCCCCCGCGACGGATGAAAACCGCGCGATGGCCGGTAAAGAAGACTGGCTGGTGATGATGGGCGTCTGTACCCACCTGGGCTGCGTGCCTTTGGGCGACGCAGGTGACTTTGGCGGCTGGTTCTGCCCCTGCCACGGGTCGCACTATGACACTGCGGGCCGTATCCGCAAAGGGCCAGCACCGCGCAACCTGCCGGTGCCAATCGCAGAATTCGTGGATGAAACCACGATCAAACTAGGTTAAGGGAGAACGGGAATGGCTGGAATTCCTCACGACCATTACGAGCCGAAATCCAACGGAGAGAAGTGGCTGCACACCCGTCTTCCCGTTGTTGGGCTGCTGTATGACACATTGATGATCCCGACACCGAAGAACCTGAACTGGATGTGGATCTGGGGCATCGTTCTGACGTTCTGTCTGGCACTGCAAATCGTGACCGGCATCGTGCTGGCGATGCACTACACCCCCCATGTCGATGTCGCCTTCTCGAGCGTTGAACACATCATGCGGAACGTGAACGGCGGCTACATGCTGCGCTATCTGCACATGAATGGCGCGTCGCTGTTCTTTGTTGCGGTCTACGCGCACATCTTCCGCGGCCTGTACTACGGGTCGTATAAAGCGCCACGTGAAATCACGTGGATCGTCGGCATGCTGATCTACCTTCTGATGATGGCAACCGGCTTTATGGGCTATGTTCTGCCTTGGGGTCAGATGTCGTTCTGGGGCGCTACGGTTATCACCGGTCTGTTCGGTGCGATCCCGTTCATCGGGGAAAGCCTGCAAACGCTTCTGCTGGGCGGGCCTGCGGTCGATAACGCCACGCTGAACCGTTTCTTCAGCTTGCACTACCTGCTGCCCTTCGTGATTGCCGGTCTGGTGATCGTGCACATCTGGGCCTTCCACACCACCGGGAACAACAACCCCACAGGGGTCGAGGTCCGTCGCACAAGCAAGGACGACGCAGAGAAAGACACGCTGCCCTTCTGGCCCTACTTCGTGATGAAAGACCTGTTCGCGCTGGCCGTGATCCTGGTTGTTTTCTTTGCGATCGTTGGTTTCATGCCGAACTATCTGGGCCACCCCGATAACTATATCGAGGCGAACCCGCTTTCGACGCCTGCGCACATCGTGCCTGAATGGTACTTCCTGCCGTTCTACGCGATCTTGCGTGCCTTTACTGCCGAAGTCTGGGTTGTTCAGATTGCGTCCTTCGTGACCGGTGGCATCATCGACGCCAAGTTCTTTGGTGTTCTGGCGATGTTCGGTGCGATCGCGGTGATGGCACTGGTGCCTTGGCTGGACACATCCTCGGTGCGTTCGGGCCGCTATCGTCCCATGTTCAAGTGGTGGTTCGCGCTGCTGGTGATCGACTTCTTCGCGCTGATGTGGCTGGGTGCCATGCCTGCGGAAGAGCCCTATGCCAGCTTCTCGCTGATCGCTTCGGCCTATTGGTTCGCATACTTCCTGGTGATCCTGCCGCTTCTGGGTGTGATCGAGAAACCAGCGCCGCAGCCTGAAACCATCGAAGCCGACTTTGACGCGCATTACGCGCCAAAAACCGGCGGCACCAAGACGCTGGTCAAGCCAGCAGAGTAAGGACCATGACAATGATCAAGAAAACCTTCCTTTCGGCTGTTGTCGCCTTGGGCTTTGCAGGTTCCGCTGCTTTCGCCGCCGGTGGCGAAGCGCATGTCGAAGACTTTGACTTCTCTTTCGAAGGGCCTTTCGGGTCCTTCGATGCCAACCAGCTGCAACGCGGTCTGCAAATCTATACCGAGGTCTGCTCTGCCTGCCACGGGATGAAGTTTGTGCCGATCCGTACACTTGCGGATGAAGGTGGCCCCCACCTTCCCGAAGACCAGGTCCGTGCCTATGCCGCGAACTTTGATATCTTCGACCCCGAGCTGGACGACACACGCCCCGGCACGCCGGTTGACCATTTCCCTGAGTCCGCGTTGGATACCGCGCCCGACCTTAGCTTGATGGCCAAGAAGCGCGCCGGTTTCCACGGGCCTTATGGTCTGGGGATCAACCAGTTCTTCAAGGGCATCGGCGGACCCGAATACATCGCGTCCCTGATGGTCGGCTATGAAGAAGCGCCTGCCTGTGCCCCCGAGGATTTCCCCGGTCACTACAACACGGCGTTCGCAAGCGGCGGTATCCCCGAGTCCTGTAAGGACGAGAATGGCCACGCCACAATCGAAGGCAGCTGGATCGCCATGGCACCCCCGCTGTACGGCGACGACGTGACCTATAACGACGGCCACGATTCTGACCTGCACCACGAAGCCGAAGACGTTGCGGCCTTCCTGATGTGGACAGCCGAGCCCAAGATGATGGCACGCAAGCAAGCCGGTTTTGCTGGCGTTCTGTTCCTGACGCTGTTGTCGGTACTCCTGTACCTGACCAACAAACGTCTGTGGGCTCCTGTGAAACACAAGGAAGACTGATCTTCCTTCACACGGCCAATGCCTGAGTATAGCCCCCCGATCCATTGTGGTTCGG
>CERE01009994.1_pt1 | contig 11653 bp, 10 predicted proteins | sample 530911 | NCBI WGS metagenome assembly CERE01 (sample SAMEA2621092, study PRJEB7988) | marine metagenome | biome: marine biome (ENVO:00000447); feature: mesopelagic zone (ENVO:00000213); material: "saline water (ENVO:00002010), including plankton (ENVO:xxxxxxxx)" | depth 800 m
TGTAGTGGTCAACTAATCCCGGACAGTATTTTAAGGTTTTCCTCAGCTGCAACGGGCGGAATGCCATCGTTGAATGTGTGAGGTCGCTGCCGGTTGTAATAGTCCATCAGATAGCCACCAACATCTTTTTTGGCCTCAGGCAGATTCCGATATCCCAGGGCCGGTATCCATTCAGATTTCAGACTCCGGAACAGCCTCTCCATCGGGGCGTTGCCAGATTAGTTGTTAAGCCTGGTATCAACTTCCTTGGGATCCAAGATAGTAAACGCAACTCTATCACTTAGTGCGCCCCGAGCCAATTGACCTGAAAACGCCCTAAAACCAATATATAGATTTTCATTTATTGTTACGGAGCCATTCGATTCAGCTTCACGCCTTATTTCGCCTTTTAAATTGGCATTTTTAAGAAATTCTGCATCGAAACCTACTTTTTTGCCGTCTGTTCCTATAAAACTAAATTTTACACCTTTGACTCCAAGAAGTTGGTGAATTACAATATTACTCTCATTTTCTGCAGCATTCTTGCAAACTTCTGAACCGCTATTGAATGTTTCTTGCGCCGAAATCCTAGAGACCACTTTTAAATAAGGAGCGATAAACTCAAGATTAACGCTTTCAATTTTTGAGTATTCAAGAATAGCTAAAAGATTAGCTGACCTCAAAATATCTTTTGAAACGTTTAGATCTAGATTCGTATATTTATCTACTCTTTTATTCAAAGAGGTAAGAAGTGTTTTCGATAATACAATATTAGGCTCAATAGACCATGAACAGTCTTCGGGAAACGCCACAAATTCTTGAAACCCATCGTTTTTCGTCATGATAGATAGCGGTTCTACGATTTGATTAGAAGGCACAAACTGGGTAAATTTATACGCCTTCAAAAAATCATCAAAAGCTGCGACCTGTTCCTGCGGCGGATTCGAAGCGCACCCGGTAAATATTACTAAAGAGACAGCGATAAAAATTTTTAAATATTTCATTTTTTCACCTACTTGAATAGAATATCATTCGAGACAGCCCAAAATGCAGCTTCCATTGCCGTGGTATCTTCTGCACGCTTAATTAGAATTTTTTCCAATTCCTCATTTACTCTTACCATACGTTCTTCAATGGTAAGATGAGTTGCATCTCCGTGTGAAAACTTAGAATCTTTATAGACGTCAAAGATAATATCGCCACCAACCCGAACTTGAGCCATAATTATGCTTACGGGATCAGAAAAATCATAAGTATATTTTGTAGAGGTGATTGATCCCATGGTTTCAACTTCAGTGGTCAGACCAACTCCAGCCATCATTTTTCTGCGAAAATCAGCTGTCAACGACAGTTCGCTCGATACGAGAATTGCATATGAATCTGCACGTATTTCAGATTCAAGCGTTCTATCACCAACTTCATCCAACCAAATATGTGTCACTTCATGCGCAATTATAAAAATTAAGCCCTCTAGTATTTCTACCTTTGTTGGCTCTAAATATATTTCATTTATCTCCTCGACCAGATTATTATATAAAAACCCATAAAGATCGTCCCGAGCTTCTTCGATCTCTCCACTTTCTAGCTCGCGTAACTTTTTAATAAATGGGTAAATTATTTTTTCAATTAACTGGCTGGAAATTTCTATTTTCGGATTGCGACCCTGAACAGCAATCGCATATGATTCTTTACTTAAAACTATTTCCAAACCTATCTCAGGTAATGTCTCGTGCGCAGTAATCTCTTCAATTCCAACTTCATCAAGCTTTATTATCTCATTTCTTACATCTTCAAGTAGTTCATTAAGGATAATTTCGACCTCCCTTTTTCGGTCTCCCTTAAAGTCACTACTTAAAATATAAAGGAGTCTGTTTGATGGTCCCACCAAACGCTGGTATCTTGCTTCGGAAATAGCCCAATCAGCAAGATCCGCACCTATATCTTCAGGTGAGCTAGAACACCCAGAAAAGACCAGCAAGAAAACTAGTATTGAAAAGGTACACGTCATTCTCATACAAGAATTCCCTGTGCAACTCCGACGACACGTTACCGAGTGAGACTATGGTTCCGATGAAGTACGGCATTGAGGAAGTTTCTAGGCCATATGCTTGGTCCTCAATGAGACGGGTACCACCACATCGGATTGAAGTCTTCCAGAGTCGGTAGAAGCTCCTTATTAACGTTAAAAGCATAGGAGGGATTTTGATGAGTAGCCACTGCTATGAAGGCAAATTAAAATGTAGCGGTCAAACAGGGACCTACACGTAGCTACTAACATTATAGCCTACTGGTGCGGCAACTGAGCCCATGTCGCGTCTAGTGGTTTGATCCCCGAGTTTGAGTCCGGAAACCTAATGAGCGGAAAATCCCTGTGTTTTTCTGACTCGATGTAGAGTTACTCGGAGTGCCGCTTTGCGCTCACCATCAACACCTGTCTGTTTAGCGTTTAGGGTGACGCTATCAGGCGTCTAATGCATCGGAGGCTTGCCGTTCCAAGAATGGTTCGTCTGCGCAGACTCACTGAGCCCTTAAGCATCTGCTATCCGACGACAAAACCAGAATTCTACCTCCAGCTTCAGCCGAAGTGGGGTTCGAGAAAGCCTGTCTGAGGTCATAAAGGAAACGCGTCCTTCGAGAGTTGCAGTTTATAGCCTATCGAAGAGATTGATCAGAAAACTTGCTAGGCCGAATTGTCGATGCAGAAAGAAGATCGTAAAGGTCGCAGAATCTTGAGCGATTATGACGTATCGAATTGTGGCTCTGGGGTGAAGCCACAGAGATTTTCAGGAACGTTCAAAAATCGAAAAATGGTGCTGGAAGGGGGACTTGAACCCCCACGGCTATGCAGCCGACAGATTTTCTCGAACACTTTGGTTTTCACCAAACGCAGTGCGCTGCTCGACGGACTATCTCATCACCCTCAACTTAATGGTCGGGTGTCGGGCGCTTATGGCGTTTTACATGATAAGTTCGTATCAAACCGCCTAGTCTCTGAACCTTCCTAGCACGCTTACTAGGCTTGGCTGCTGATTGGCATATTCCAGATTATGGAACTTAGCTTTCCAGCAATTCACCCGATTCTAACGCTATATTTCGATAGCGCCGCTCAATTTATCAAGTCTGTTGTGTCTACCAATTCCACCATTCCAGCATAAAAAACCATGTACATTCTTGTACACTCGAACCTAGCAAAGAGGAATGTACATGTGTACAACACCCAAATACCCCGAAAGCCCAAATTTGGCGGGAGATTCGAGGACATTGTACATACTTCCTACCTCACAGGTGCTACCAATTTCACCATCCGGGCATCGGAGGGGAGATTCTTGAAGGGCGGAATTGTATAAGGGCCGGTGGCGTAACGCAATTCTGTTTCCCGGCCGCTCTTCAATACGCTTTCTATGCCGCCACCGGCTTGGTCGCCCTGCCCTTGTAGATGTAGCCCGCGATTTTGGGCGCTTTGGGGATGTAGAGGTTTTCCAGCTCCTGGATTTCGAAGCCCGATTCCTTGATCAGATCCGCTATATGGCGATTCAGGTGGCAGCCACCGGCCAGTATGCGCCAGCCGGGTGTGATGCGGTGCTGCCATTTGCGGGTGGCATCGTGGGGGGATTCGCCGTGCTCCAGGAACAACAGGTTACCGCCCGGCCGGAGTACCCGTTTCATTTGCTGCAGCGCGGCGTGCCAGTCAGGGATGGTGCATAGGGTGAAGGTCAGCAGCACGGTGTCCACGCTGTTGTCCTCCAGGGGTATTTTCTCCCCCGGCAGACCCAGCCACTCTACTTTTATGGGGGAACGTTGCAGGTTGGGCAGCGCTTTTCGCCGCATGCCTTCTGAGGGTTCCAGGCCGTAAACCAGCTCAACCTGGTCCTGGTTGTAGAACTCCAGATTGATGCCAGAGCCCATGCCCACTTCCAGTACCCGGCCCCGGGCCTGCGGAACCACCTGGCTGCGCAGCTTCATCACCTGGCCCATGGAGCAGGCCTTGTCTATGATGTGGGGGAGAATTCGTTCCTCGTAAAAGCTCATCTGGCTCACCATAATTGTTTTATATCAAGGGGTGCGACAAACTGCCCTATCGAAATCTGCTACGATTTGCGTAGCATCGTAATCATCTGCCGGTAATAACAACATAACAAAATAAACTATGGCAGCGGCTGAACGGGTTCGCTGACCCGTTTGTTATGACTTGTGCGAGTTACCGGAGGTTCCTATGGAACTAGATCCTCTCATCCTATCGCGAATCCAGTTCGCGTTTGTGGTGTCATTTCACGCCATTTTTCCGGTGTTTACCATCGGGCTAGCCTCCTACATCGCGGTACTTGAGGGCCTCGCCTTCAAAACCCGTAATCCGGTGTGGACCAAACTGTCGAGCTTCTGGACCAAGGTATTCGCCGTGGTCTTCGGCATGGGCGTGGTCTCGGGCATTGTGATGTCATTCCAGTTCGGAACCAACTGGAGCGCCTTCTCTCAGGCCTCGGCCAACTTCCTGGGCCCCATTCTGAGTTATGAGGTGATCACCGCGTTCTTCCTGGAGGCGGCGTTCCTGGGTGTACTGCTGTTTGGTCGCGACAAGGTACCCGCCGGCGTTCATCTGTTCGCCGCCATCATGGTCGCCACCGGCACCTTTATCTCGTCCTTCTGGATTCTCGCAGCCAACAGCTGGATGCAGACACCGGCCGGTGTCGAATTCCGTGAGGGCGTGTTCCATGTGGTCTCCTGGAGCGAGGCTATCTTCAACCCGTCCTTCCCGTATCGCTTTATGCACATGGCCCTGGCGTCCTTCCTTACCGGTGGATTTGTGGTGGCGGGTGTCAGTGCCTGGTATCTGTTGCGGGGGCGTGAGGTGGAAGCCAATCGCAAGGCACTCTCCATGTGCCTCTGGTTGCTGCTGTTCATTGCCCCGGCCCAGGCGGTTGTAGGTGACTTCCATGGCCTGAATACTCTGGAACATCAGCCCACCAAAGTCGCGGCTATGGAAGGCAACTGGGAAACCTCCCGCAATGTGCCGCTGTTGCTGTTTGCCATTCCCGACCAGGAAAACCAGACCAACCATTTCGATATTGGCATTCCCAGCCTGGCCAGCCTGATTCTTACCCACGAGTGGGATGGCGAAGTGCCGGGTCTGAATGAAGTCGCGGTCGAAGAGCAACCACCGGTGGCGATTGTGTTCTGGTCCTTCCGGATCATGGTCGGCATTGGTGTCCTGATGATTCTGTTTGCGCTCGCAGGCCTGTTTCTGCGCGCGGGTGGCCGGCTTTACAAGACCCGCTGGTATCTTCAGGGGATGCGCTTTATGAGTATCGCGCCCTTCTTTGCCGTGCTTACCGGCTGGTTTGTGACCGAGGTAGGCCGGGCACCCTGGCTGGTGTACGGCATGATGACCCAGGCCGAATCGGTAACGCCCTCGCTTACCGGCGGCATGGCGCTGTTCACGTTGATCGGCTATATCGTTGTCTATGCCCTGGTGTTCAGTGCCGGCGTGTATTACCTCATGCGGGTGCTTTACGTTGGTCTTGAAGACGCTGACGACGAAGAGCACGCCTCTGATCGCCCTGCCCGTCCGCTCTCTGCGGCCCATGTGCCGTTCGAGATTGAATCCGGCTCACACGGCGTTCATCAGGCAAAACCGGCTAACGAAGGGGGGCACTGACCATGGAACTGTTTGATCTCGCCCTCATCTGGGCATTCATTATTGGCTTCGGCATCATCATGTATGTGTTGATGGACGGCTTCGACCTGGGCGTGGGTATCCTGTTTCCGTTCGCTCCTTCGGAAGAGGACCGGGACACCATGATGAACTCGGTGGCCCCGGTCTGGGACGGCAACGAAACCTGGCTGGTGCTGGGCGGAGCCGGCCTGTTGGCCGCCTTCCCGATGGTGTATTCCATCTTCCTGCCGGCACTCTACATTGGTGTGTTCCTGCTGCTGGCAGGGCTCATCTTCCGGGGTGTGGCGTTTGAATTCCGATTCAAGGCTCGTACCTCAAGGTACCTGTGGAACTGGTCGTTTGCCGGTGGCTCTACCATTGCCGCATTCGCTCAGGGTGCTGTGGTCGGGGCTTACATCCAGGGTTTCAATACCGTGAATGGCGCCTACGTTGGCGGCGCGCTGGACTGGCTGACCCCGTTCACCGTGCTGACAGGCCTGGGGATGCTGGCCGGTTATGCCCTGCTGGGTTCTACCTGGCTGATCATGAAAACCGAAGGGCGCCTGCAAGAGTGGGCCTACCGGGTAAGTGCACCACTGCTGATTGCCGTGTTGGTGGTGTTCGGCATTATCAGCGTATGGACGCCCTTTGTTGACGACATGGTGCGGGAGCGCTGGTTCTCCAATCTGAGCGTGATCTGGATTCTGCCGGCCCTGACCCTGCTGTGTGCTTTCCAGATCTGGCGTTCGGTACGCAACCGGTTTGAAGGTATGCCATTCGTCGCCACCATGGGCCTGTTCATCACCACCTACCTGGGACTTGTGGTGAGCAAGTGGCCGTATGTGGTTCCGCCCAACTACACCCTGTGGGATGCGGCTTCCGCCTATGAGTCCCAGCTGTTCCTGCTGCTCGGCCTGCTGTTCGTCATTCCCATTGTTCTGGCCTACACCGCCTGGACCTACTGGGTATTCCGCGGCAAGGTGCGTGCGGGCGAAGGGTACCACTGAGTGGCAGATCCGGCCCGTTCAAAGGTCCGCGCCTGGCTATCGGGTCTGGCCCGCAATAGCCAGCGCTGGATCACCGCAACCGTTCTGGCCGGTGTTCTTGCCGGGCTGGCCACCATCGTACAAATGGTGTTGCTGGCCTGGCTGATTCACCGGGGTGTGATTGAAAAAACGCCGGTTTCCGAACTCACGCCCGTATTTCTGGCCCTGCTTGCGGTTCTGGTGATTCGGTCCGCAGGCCAGGGGCTGCAAACCCGCTTTGCAGCCCGCTGCAGCGAGCAGGTGCGGCGCGATGCCCGCCGGCAACTGCATCATCACTGGAAAGCCACCGGCCCGGTTCATCTGGCGGATACGTCCGCTGCGTCCCTGGCTCGCGAGTGGTTGGACCACGTGGAGGCGCTTCACGGCTATTTCGCGCGTTTTCTGCCGCAGATGCCCCTCTCCGTGGTGATTCCCCTGGCCATCCTTGTTCTGGTGTTCTGGCTGGACTGGCTGGCTGGTATTTTCCTGGTGCTCTCTGCTCCGCTCATTCCGCTGTTCATGGCCCTGGTGGGCATGGGCGCAGAAAAGCTGAACCAGCAACATTTCGAAACGGTCAGCCGGTTGTCCGGCCAGTTTCTGGATAAGGTACGAGGGCTGACGACGCTTCAGCTGTTCGGGCAAACCGAGGCGGCCAGCCGCACGCTGGAAAACCGTTCCGACCAGTACCGCAAGATCACCATGAAAACGCTGAAAGTGGCATTTTTGTCGTCAGCGGTACTGGAATTCTTTGCCTCTGTGGCGATTGCGGTATTGGCCATCTATATCGGCTTCGGATTGCTGGGTTATATCGAATTTGGCCCAAGCGACGAACTCACGCTGTTCAGCGGATTGCTTATCCTGCTGCTGGCCCCGGAGTTCTTTCAGCCCTTGCGCACGCTATCCCAGCACTATCACGACCGGGCAGCCGCCCTGGGGGCCGGTGCCGAGATTCTGGCCCGGCTGGAACAGTCTGTCGACAACGCAGAGCCGATCCGGCCAGACAACAGCATTAGCAATCAAGGCATTCAGATCTCCGGGGTCACGCTCCGTTACGGCGAGGGCCCGGTCATCTTCGATAACCTGGATATCCGCATCAAGGCCGGTCAGGTGATCGCCCTTACCGGCCCCTCTGGTGGAGGCAAATCGACCCTTTTGCATCTGCTGGCTGGCTTTATTCAGCCAGAGGCAGGGGCTGTGTCAGTATTCGGCGAGGCTCCCGGCAATCAGCCGTTCGGATGGCTTGGCCAGCGGGGCTTCTGGATTCAGGGCACCTGGGCCGAAAACCTTCGGCTAACCACCCCCGATGCGACGGATATTGCCATCGACTATGCATTACGACAGGTGGGCCTGGGTGAGCTGGTGGACAGCCGGGCTGACGGCATTCACAGCCGCATTGCCGAGGATGGTCTGGGGCTGTCCGGTGGTCAGGCCCGCCGTTTAAGCCTGGCCCGTATCTTCCTGGCGGACTATCCCCTGATTCTACTGGATGAACCGACGGCCGGGCTGGATGCCACCAGCGAGCTGTTCATTCTGCAGGCCCTGCATAGACTCAGCGAATCCGGAAAAACACTGGTGTTCTCCACCCATCATCAGGCGCTGCTGACATTGGCAGACCGCGTATTGATCGTAAATGACGGCGAGGTGCGCGATGCCTGAACTGAAGCCCTGGCTGGCGCTGATTTTCCGTCGCAAAGGTCGCCTTACGGTTGGTGCCGGGTTGCTACTGGGCACCCTGCTTTCCGGTATCGGTCTGCTAGCTTTGTCTGGCTGGTTTCTGACCGAAACCGCGCTGGTTGGCCTGTTACTGGCCGCAGGCATACAGGCCTACATCAATCTCTATGTGCCGGGCGGCGGTATCCGTTTTTTTGCGGTGTCCCGAACGGTGTTCCGGTATCTGGAACGTGTGTATAACCACAATACCGTACTGCAGCTACTCACCGATATTCGGGTGGCTCTGTTTGACCGACTGGCGGCCCGGCCGCGAACGGAGCGCAGTTCCCGCTCTGGCGCCCAGTGGCTTTCCCGACTCACCGCCGATGTCGATGCTCTGGACACGCTCTATCTCAGGCTGATTGCCCCCGCCGCCCTGGCAGCGGTGGTTACCCTACTGCTTGCCGCAATGGCGTGGTTACTGTTTGATGGTGTTGTGGCGCTGATTCTGGTGGTGATTCTGTCGCTTTCGTTCCTCCTGTCCACCTGGCTGGTGTATCTACGAACTTACGCTGCCTCCGGACAGTTGAGCGATCAGCAGGAGAGCCTGCGAGGCGAACTGGTTGAGCATCTTGAAGGCTTTGCGGAACTTACCGCCGCTGGCCGCACGGGTAAGCACACGGCCCGGCTGATGCGTCGAAGCGTAGAACTTTCCAGGGATCAGGCCCGGATCGACAGCCGAACCGGCTGGCATCAGGCTGGCTCTCATCTGCTGATCAATGTCGCGGCGGTGGCAGCCTTGTGGCTGGGCTTCCGCCTGTTCGAGCAAGGCACTCTGAGCGGCCCGGTACTGGTTCTCCTGCCCATTGCCCTGCTGGGCCTGGCCGAAGTCTACGCCATGCTCCCGGATGCCTTTGGCAAACTGGGAGCGACTCGAGCTGCTGCGCGCCGCCTGAACTCCGACCACGGTCTGGAAAGGGCCGCGGCATCACCCGCTGGTTCTGCTGGCGAACTGCCGGAGGGCTTCTCTCTTCAGGCCTGCGATATCACCGTGGGTTACGCGGGTTATTCGCCCTTACTCAGTCACTTCACGCTGACGCTTCGCCCGGGCGACACCGTCGGTATCGTTGGCGTCTCCGGCAGTGGCAAATCCACCCTGGCAGATACCCTGGCCGGGCTGGCAGAGCCATGCCGGGGAGAACGTCATTCCCTGCCCTGCGCCTACCTCACGCAAGCGACCGTGGTGTTTGAAGACACCGTGAAAGCGAACCTTCAGTTGGCAAACCCCAACGCCGGGGACGGTGATATGTGGCGGGTACTGGAGATAGTCGAACTGGCGGAACGGTTCGCCCAGGACGCTGAAGGATTGGGTACCTGGCTGGGCAGCGCCGGCAACCGTTTATCAGGCGGGGAGGCCCGGCGCCTGGTGCTGGCCAGGGTGTTACTGAGTCAGGCACCCGTGGTGATTCTGGATGAGCCTTTCACTGGTGTGGACGAGGCAACCCGTACACGAATTTCGCCCCAGATCAGCCGTTGGCTGCAGGGGCGCACCGTGGTGTGTCTCGGGCACGGGCCGGACGCCCTGCTGGCCTCCGACCGTATTCTGCACCTGGGTTGATCAGCGGGTTTCGACCACTTCAAACGTCAGACCGGCATTAGCCTGCAGGCGCTCGAGCAATTTGCCATCGAGCGCCGAGGCCGGTGTCCAGAAGCCACCTTTGACGTCCTCTTTCACATCAAAGGCCAGGCACAGACCGGCTTCACCAAGCATTTTTGATGTCGAGCCGTAACCCGGGTCGCGATCGCCCGTCACCTTGGTGATCATGGTCTTGCCATCGGTGGTTTTGCCCACGAAACGCAGGTCGTAGAAACCTTTCTCCTGATCGTCCGGGCTTGGGCCCTCGCCAGGCTTGGGTACCAGCTTTTCGACCACCCAACGTGTTGGCTTGATGGCGGACGCGGTGAAGAACGCACCCAGCGCACCCACCATACCGTAAGCGGTCAGGCGGCCTTTGGTGCCCTTGCCCGTCATGATGGCTTCGTCGTAGGTGAACTCTTTGCCGTAGCGGGCACCCTGCAACGCATTGGAGCGGTGCACCACACGGGTGTTGATGGCACCCATCACAAACGGGGCCAGCCAGGCGTTGAAGTTCTTGTCGAACTCCGCAGATTTCAGGCTGGGCTGGCGTTTCTCGGAGCGATGCTCCGGCGGGCAGATGGAGAACGGATTGGCCAGTTCTTTGCGCAACTTGGGGTCGGCTCCGGCTTCCTTGGCCACGTTGATCATGGAAGCCACCGTGCCGCCAGAAAGGCCGCCCTTGGCGACTTTCACCCTCATGCGCACGTCCTGGCAGGGTTTGCCAAAGGTTGCTTCCGATTGCTGCTGCAGGAACCAAACGCCCATATCGGAAGGAATCGAGTCAAAGCCGCAGCAATGCACAATCCGTGCACCGCTTTCTTTAGCCTTGGCCTCGTACCGCTCAATCATCCGACGGATCCATTGTACTTCACCAGTGAGGTCGCAATAGTCCGTACCTGTCTCTGCGCAGACTTTTACCAGAGTTTCGCCGAAAAGAGCGTAAGGGCCCACGGTTGAGATGACCACTCGCGTCTGGCCGCACAGATCGCGCAGCGCAGGCTCGTCTGCTGCATCCGCCAGAATGACCGGTAGTGATGCGGCGCCTGCCCCCAGATCCGACTTGAGCTGGTTCAGCTTTCCTTCGGAGCGGCCGGCAATGGCCCATTTGACCTCCTTGTCTGCACCATAGTTTTCCAGAAGGTAGCGAGCCAGAATCTGGCCGACAAAACTGGTGGCACCGAACACGACAAGGTCATAGTTCGCAGCGGTGGTGTCTGTCATGGTCTGTCCTTGTTCAAACGAATGTATGAATGGATGGTAACAGGTTTATTCTGTGGTGCTACTTTCCCGTGAACTCGTGAACCGGCGTCGGGCCGGCCAATCGTTTGTCCTGTGGACTGCGGCACACTCTGCCCAGTCATTGAAGGAGGAGAGCCCCTTTGAGCGTCTTTCTGATTATTATCAGCCTGTTTCTTCTGGCTTTCAGCGCCCTGCTGGTCTGGCAAGTGCTTGAGCAGCGAAAGATGATCAAGCAAATGCTGGAAAGCGAGGATATCAGCGACACACATCAGGATCCTGAGCTGGTGCTTACGTTACGGGTACGGGATCCGATTGCCTTGGCCAAACGCGAATCCCGCACCGGACGGGTGCTGGCCGACCGCCTACCAGTAATGACCCGGAAAATGGTCTATCAGGAAGTGATGAAAGAGCTGGAGCGGGAGCTGGACGAGCGGGACATTGAGGTAGATATGCACATTGAGTATCGCTAGT
>CERE01014079.1_pt1 | contig 11513 bp, 10 predicted proteins | sample 530911 | NCBI WGS metagenome assembly CERE01 (sample SAMEA2621092, study PRJEB7988) | marine metagenome | biome: marine biome (ENVO:00000447); feature: mesopelagic zone (ENVO:00000213); material: "saline water (ENVO:00002010), including plankton (ENVO:xxxxxxxx)" | depth 800 m
CAGCGTGCGGTCGCAGATCTCGGTCATTTCCAGGCGCGGGTCCACCTCGCGGGTTACCCGTTTCAGTTCGCCCAGCTTTTCCAGTTGCTGAATAAAGTCGCGCAGGTCGCGGTATTTCATCAATCCAATCTCGCCGGCTGCAAGGTGGCGGCAGTATAGCAGCCGAGCCGCTGTCCCCGGGGCTGCTCACATGGACAGTATGACTGGTGTCGGCAAACCAAGAGGTCACGTGATCGGGAACGGACCCCTGGCGATAGGTTTGTAACTTTCTGAAATATCTGATTTATTCGGTTTTACATAAAAACCAGAAGGCGGGATAGGACGCTGGCGCGTTCATTGGATATTCGTGCCGGCGTCCTAATACCTGTTAGCTCGTCAAATATAGTAGGAGGAGAACATGGAAGATGAACAGCAAGTTCAATGTGCGAACTGCCTAAGAACTCTTTACTGGGTCGAAAGTGGCGTATGGGGGATTACTGGCGAGCTGTGTTCCGATTGTCAGGCGGCAAGCGATCGAGAGGGTTATGACGACGATATTTGATATTGAAATCCAACCGCTGAGTAGCACTTGCGGTTGTTGGGCTTACCGCAAATCCCATTCGGCGCTAGGCGAAAAATTTACATGACTGTTAGGCCCAAGGGGCGCGGTTTCAGCTATTGGTCGAGAGCTGAGCTAACAAATCGCTGCAGTTGACCGCCCAAAGCACTGGCGCGCTATGGATTCCCTCCACAGTCTTCGGCTGTTCCGGCGGCAACTGAGCTTCGGCGTTATGCTTGTGAATTTCCACAACGGTAGTTGTTCGAGATAATAATGAGGGAAGAATGAAAAGAATTGGGCTTTTGAATAGCTTCTCCCGTGAAGCGGACGATCTAAAAAACGCACTTAAGTATATATCTGAAAATGAAGGATATGAAATCGAGACCCTTGATGATTTTGATCTAAAAGAAACAGTATCAGGTGCAATTTGGGGTCTAATTAATCTTTGTGATGTGTTGATTGCTTTTGCTAATAAAAGAAATGAAAGCCTTTATTATCAAATAGGGTTGGCTCATGGTGCAGGAAAGCCCGTAATCATCGTCACCGAACATGAATACTCTCTTCCCCCAGAAATCAGAGGGCAGCGTATATTGAGTACATCTCAGCGTAGCCTTTTTGATAGCAATTTCATATTTCAACTTACAGAAGCAATTGAAGATGCAACAAGAAGGAAATCTGGCTATCTGGGTCCTAGATATGAATACAAACGGTATTCAATGTACGAGGATTTTCGACCTTCAAGAAACTTCCGTGACTTGTTCGCAGAAGAAGGTCCCAGAAGAAACCAGTTATTTGAGCAATGGTTTTCCGAGCTGGCTGCGGGAATTGAAGGTTGGGAGGTTATCGAGTCTGACACTAAAAATAGAAGAGATAGAGGGTTTGACTTAGTTATCTGGAACTCCCACGAAGACTCTGAGCTGGCTGTTTTGGGTAACCCAATAGCTGTTGAGATAAAAGCCATTGGCTCAATGAATTCTTCAATGTTGCATCAGTTCCTCCATATGAGCAAAAAGTCTGGGATCAAGGGGCTTATTTTAGCAACTACAGGATCAAATGATAGAAGAACAAGAAATCTACTAAAAAGGCTGCGAATTGAAGAAGGTATAAATGCTATAGCTTTGGATCGGGATGACCTCATAAATGTAAGAAATTCCAGTGATTTGTTATTTCTCGTAAAATCCAAAGTAAGAGAGCTCTTGTACGGGCAGGAGTTCTGAAAATGTTCGATATAGATCAATTTAGAACTCTAATTGACGACGTTGATGCAGCTACCACAAATCAACAAAAAGGCCAGTCATTTGAGATTTTATCGATATACATGTTTGAGCACTTAGAAGGTGTAGACGTAACCGAGCATGATATTCGAATGCCTTCGGAAGAAATTGACATTGTGCTTTGGAATGCCCAAACAGAAGAAATACTTCGGCCTTGGGATTCCGTCATACTGGTTGAATGTAAAAACTGGACCGCCTCGGTCGGAGCGCCTGTTTTGGATAACTTTGTAAATAAAGTAAAAAGGAGAGCGTTAACTACTGGAATATTTGTAGCAGCCAATGGAGTTACCGGTGGTTTTGTGAGGGGCGATGGCGCTGACCCAGGCGCAGCAGGGATTTTAACTAGTGCTTTGCAAGATGGAGTAAGAGTAATAGTTATAATCATGGACGATATTCGAGCCATAACATCGCTAGATGATATTAGGGCATTGATAAAGAAACGATATTGTGGGCTATATGTTCATAAGGTGCTTTAAGTATAACAGGGCGCTGCTGCCGGACAATTTTTTCGCTGCGCGCAAAATCTGCCGCAGAGCGGCGTTACGCGATCATGGGGGTATGGTGAGCAATTTGGAAAACATCGATACGTTTCACACCTGCGTCTCTGTAGTCTTAAATAGGCTGTATGAGAACTTCCCTAATCCCATCGATATTGATGTCTTCTATATTGAGGATAAAAACCTATCTTCTCGTGTTTTATACAATTATGACGATGAGATGGGCTGCTGGGATGAGGAGGGTAATTCGTCAAGCGATAACCCCATTAAAGATGATATCTACATCTATAAAAACTCCATCTACTTTTTGATTGACGAAGAATACTTGAGAGCTGATAAGCCGGAGCATGGCCAAAATCAAAGGACATTCTCCAGCTGTGTTCTTACGTCAAAAGGGTTGGCTGTGCTTGGTAAGGTGGGTGTGAAGCAGAAATTTAATTGGGGAGAGGTCCTGCACTCGGCAATCAGGGATGGAAAATACAAGACAATCAGGAATGTTGCAGAAAATATTCTGTCATAGAATTTCGTGTAACCAGGCGGTCAACTGGAAACCAAAAGCGTGTCGCTTTCGGTTTTCTCTGCTGGCGCTCCAGCGCTAGTTACTTCAGCGTTATCACTTATCCAAAATTGAAGAATAGTAAAGATGAGTAAGCTCGAAATTTCTGGATCGGCATGTTGTTTCAATTCGCTTTCCGATGTTGTGGCATCAATAAATAGGGAGTGGAAGAATCGATGGGGACATGGGAATCCAGGTTTTTGTTTTCGGGGTTCAGATATAGCAAGCTACGATCTAAATCCAAGCTTACTTAGGGAGCCCTATCCAGATGTGCCAAGTGACCTTGCCAAACTTGAAAACACGCTATGGGTTGAGTTTCGATTAAGATCGAAGCCGTTATTGGGTCACAACGTGTCTGGGGGCTGGGAAGCACTTTTTACCATGCAGCAATATGGACTCCCAACTCGGTTATTAGACTGGTCTGGCAGTTTAGCTGTAGCTACATACTTTGCTATTCGAGATATCGACAAGCATGAAGATGGGGCGGTATGGGTGATGGCTGCTAGGCACCTCATGGAGTTACGAGGTGTCATGGGCTCTTGGCGGACGGTTGTTGGAGATCCGTCTATCGAAAATCTATCCCTCAGAGAGAACGATAAGGAACTCGATAAATTTATGGAAAATAAACCTGTACCAGTTGGCCCAGATCAATTAGTACCAAGGATGATTGCTCAGCGCGGTATATATACGCTTCATTCCTTTGAAAAAGGTTCACTTGAATCGCTTGCCGTGAAGGATAGAGAGCAACATGGTGATTCTTGCTTCCTCCACAAAATAATTATTCCGGCTCACGTCAAGGAAGGTCTACGGTCTGAAATATTGTTGGTCGCTGGAATAAACGAAGAAACGATATTTCCGGATATCGAAGGGTTTGCTAGGGGTTTTGCCAATGAATATAAGCGAAAGCATTCATCAATGTGATAGCAGAGCCATTAAATTCGCTCCGGATGGACGCTCGCAAGATCGCGCCATTTATGGCAGCGTTATGCAGGTGGTAGACATTGACTGATAAATTAGAAATTGAAAAGCCATTGGCATATCTGGATCAGAATGTTCTTGATCTTTTTGTTAAAGGTGAAGCTTCTGAATTTAAGGAGGAAATAGCTGCTAGGTTTCATGTTGTTTATTCTGATGAGACCTTAAAAGAGATCTCTAGGTCTGGAGAATATGATGTTAATTTTATTGGTGTTCTTAAACGTCTAAATGCCTACCATATTAGAGTAAAAGCTGAAGAAGGGAGATTCTTGATTGGAGGGGATGCCACTGTAAATGGCGCAGATCCTGACCATATCTATAGAGAGTACTTAAATAATAAATCTAGTGGGCAAGATATAATATCCTCAGGGAACAAGTGGCTCCATAAGTTTTTTGGTGGTCGCCCAGGTGAGAGTTTTTCATCAATATACGCTGAGCAGAGGTTGGCATTCGAGGCTTTGCTTGGTGAAATGGATTCCCATGCCAAAGATGCAGAGAAAGAATTTCCAGGCATACGCGAGGTCGTCGACAGTAAAAAACAAGAAATGCTTAGACAGTTTGAATCTGCTATAGGTGAAATGGAAGAAAGAATGCAGCAGGATATCGGCGATGGGCTGGAGTGGTCTGGAGTAACCGATTTTCGAAAAGGTATAGAGCTTGGGCCTGCCGAACTAAATAACATAGAACCCCCTAACGTTGTAAAGAAAATATGGGAGTTGGTCCAAACAAAAGAGAGAAAACTTTCAAGCGTGTCTCTCGAAGAGTTCTTGTCTTTCGGAAAGGCGCCGGCCCAGCCTGAAAGGTCGTTGCACGAATATGAGAAAGTTCATGCCATTTACCATATGTTAAATATGGTCGGGTATTTTCCTGACTCAAAGCAGCATAAGGAAAGGCGATTCATTGCGGCTCAAAGTGATGCCGGTCACGCAGCAATGGCAAGTTTTTGCGATATGGTATTCTCCAGGGATGAAAGATTTGTCAAGAAGCTCGGCGCTGCGTTGGAGTATTTGGAGATTGAAACACTCGTGTGCTTCGTTAGGTTGAAGGGGGCATAACAAGGCGCTGCTAAGGAACATTGTAGCTCCCCCGCTTTAGTGGACACCTTCTCCTAACGAGAGAAGGAAGGTCTGGGTGTATTCGACCAACTTCGCACCACCTTCATGCCTCATCCGGTAATTAGGACCCAAGAATGTTAAAAGCAGACCGGGGTTCAAGGGATGCGTATTCACAGGGTCGGGGCAGGTGCCGCCGTTATGGGGTTGTTCTGGGCGATGTCTTCGCCAGTGGGCGGCCACGAGCTGCAACCGGTCAACGTGAGCGGGGAAGCACAGCAACAGCCGCTGCCGGTGGCGGCCTCGGAAGGCCGGGTGGACGGCGACGAACTGCGGACCCGCCCGATTCTGAGAACCGGCGAAGTGATGGAAACGGTGCCGGGGCTGATCGCGACTCAGCATTCGGGCAGCGGCAAGGCCAATCAGTACTTCCTGCGCGGCTTCAATCTGGATCACGGCACCGACTTCAATACCTCGGTGGACGGCATGCCGGTGAACATGCCCACCCATGGGCACGGGCAGGGCTACACCGACATCAATTTTCTGATTCCGGAAATGATCGATGACGTCTATTACCGGAAGGGCCCCTATTACGCCGGCGTGGGCGATTTCTCCGGCGCCGGCAGTGTGGATCTACGCACGCGCACCCGTGCCGACGGGCAGCGTCTGAAGCTCACCGCCGGGGGCGACGACTATTACCGGGCGCTGTTGTACGGCGGCTCCGGGGTGGGCGACGGCGACTTGGTCTACGCCCTGGAAAGCCAGACCTACAACGGCCCCTGGGAAGACGTCAGCGAAGACGTGGAGAAGTATAACGGTCTGCTTCGCTATGGCTGGAACCAGGGCGATACCCGCTATACCACCACGGTGATGGGCTACAGCAACCGCTGGAACAGCGCCGATCAGATCCCCCGGCGGGCGGTTCGCTCCGGTCTGATCGATGAGCTCGGCTCCCTGGACGAGGACGCCGGTGGCGAGAGCGAGCGTTATTCCCTGTCTCTGTCCTGGAGTAACCCGCGCCAGCAGGGCACGATTTACGCCATCGATTACGGGCTCAATCTTTGGTCCAACTTCACCTACTTTCTGGATGATCCGGTCAACGGCGACGAATTCGAGCAGGTCGACGAGCGTGGCGTCTACGGCGGCGAGGTGTCGTTCAACAACGATCTGCGCCTGGCCGGCATGCCGGTGACCGGCCGCTGGGGGCTTAGCCTGCGGCACGACGACATCCGCGATGTGGGGCTGTTCAGCAGCGCCGGGCGGCAGCGCATCGGCACCGTGCGCCGCGATGAGGTGTCGCAGACCGCCGCCGGTGTGTTCGGCAGCCTGGAGTTTCAGCTCGCCGAGCGCTGGCGGGCCACCGCCGGGCTTCGCTATGACCACTACTACTTCGATGTGAACGACCGCGCCGGCATCAACGAAAACGGCGTCGATCTGTCCGCCAACTCCGGCAATGCGGACGACGGCATCGTCAGCCCTAAATTCAGCTTGGTGTGGCTGGCCAGCGAACAGGCCGAGTATTACCTCTCCAGTGGTTTCGGCTTCCACAGTAACGACGCCCGGGGCACCACCATTGAAGTGGACCCGCTGGACGGTTCGGCGGCTGAAAAAGTGGACCCGCTGGTGCGCTCGCGCGGCGAGGAGCTGGGTGCGCGTTTCTACCCGGCACGGAATCTGGAGATGTCGCTGGCGTTATGGCAGCTGCGGCTGGATTCGGAGCTGTTGTTCGTGGGCGACGCGGGCAACACCGAGGCCGGGCGGCCGAGCCTTCGGCGCGGGGTGGAGTTCAATGTGTTCTATAACCCCACCGATTGGCTGTCCCTGGACCTGGAGCTGGCGGCCACCCGCGCGCGTTATCGTGATAATGAACCCGGAGAGGGGGACTATGTGGAAGGCGCGCCTGATCGCGTGATCGGCGCCGGCGCCCACTACCATAGCGGCCACTGGTTCGGCGGTTACCGTATTCGCCATCTGGGCCCGCGGCCGCTGGATTCATTCTCGGATCAGGAGTCGTCCAGCACCACCATTCAGAACGTTAAGGCGGGCTGGCGTGGCGGTGATTGGGAGCTGGCGGTGGAGGTGCTGAACCTGGCCGATTCCGGTGACCACGATATCGATTACTTCTACGCGTCCCGCCTGCAGGGCGAGCCGGCGGCGGGCGTGGAGGATCTGCACTACCACCCGATTCTGCCGCGCACCTGGCGGCTGAGCGTGCAGCGCGCGTTCTGAACCCCGGGCCTGAAACGCAAAACGCCCCGGCGATCACCGGGGCGTTTTTTGTAACGGGGCCTTGTGGAAAGATCGCCGCTGTTACTTGCGCTTCATGGAATCGAAGAATTCCGCATTGGTCTTGGTCTGCTTCATGCGGTCGATCAGGAATTCCATGGCGCCGATTTCGTCCATCGGGTGCAGGACCTTGCGCAGAATCCACATCTTCTGCAGCTCGTCCTCGCTCACCAGCCGCTCTTCGCGGCGGGTGCCGGAGCGCTTGATGTTCATGGCCGGGAACACACGCTTTTCCGCCACTTTGCGGTCCAGGTGCAGTTCCATGTTGCCGGTGCCCTTGAACTCCTCGTAGATCACTTCGTCCATCTTGGAGCCGGTTTCCACCAGGGCGGTGGCGAGGATGGTCAGGCTGCCGCCTTCCTCGATGTTCCGCGCGGCGCCGAAGAAGCGCTTGGGCTTTTCCAGGGCGTGGGCGTCGACACCGCCGGTGAGTACCTTGCCGGAGCTGGGCTGCACGGTGTTGTAGGCGCGCGCCAGACGGGTGATGGAGTCGAGCAGAATCACCACGTCCTGTTTGTGTTCCACCAGGCGCTTGGCTTTCTCGATCACCATTTCCGCGACCTGCACGTGGCGGGCCGGCGGTTCGTCGAAGGTGGAGGCCACCACTTCCCCGCGCACCGTGCGTGACATCTCGGTCACTTCCTCGGGCCGCTCGTCGATCAGCAGCACGATCATGTGCGTTTCCGGGTTGTTGCGGGCGATGGACTGGGCGATGCCCTGCAGGAGCATGGTTTTACCGGCTTTCGGCGGTGCCACGATCAGGCCGCGCTGGCCTTTGCCGATCGGCGCTACCAGGTCGATCACCCGGGCGGTGATGTCCTCGGTGGAGCCGTTGCCGACCTCCATGACCATCCGCTCGGTGGGGAACAGCGGGGTCAGGTTCTCGAACAGGATTTTGGTTTTGGCGTTTTCCGGCCGGTCGGTATTGATCTCGCTGACCTTGAGCATGGCGAAGTAGCGTTCGCCATCCTTGGGGGGCCGGATCTTGCCGGCGATGGTGTCGCCGGTACGCAGGTTGAAGCGACGTATCTGGCTGGGCGACACGTAAATGTCATCCGGGCCGGCCAGGTAAGAGCCTTCCGCGGAGCGCAGGAAGCCGAAGCCGTCCTGCAGAATTTCCAGCACCCCATCACCGTAAATATCCGAGCCGTTTTTCGCGGCTCTCTTGAGGATGGAGAAGATAACGTCCTGTTTGCGGGTTCTCGCCAGGTTCTCCAGGCCGAGTTCCTTGGCAATATCCAGAAGTTCGCCGATCGGCTTCTGTTTCAGTTCGGAAAGATTCATTGGTGTTTTACAGGATGTCCAGAAATGAATTGACGGAATACACCTTGGATTGGTGTCTCTCGATGGTCGGATCCGGGCCGGCGGGCCTCGGAATTTCTTATTGATTCGTTTTCATTCGCAGGGGCCGTTTCACGGTCTCCCAAGGTCGGGGACATCGTGTCGAACGGGGCCTGCTTGACTAAGGCTGACGCATTCAGTGGGAGCGATAAACGGTGAAACCCTTGCAAATCATCCGTCGGCGGGGCCTGAATTCCAGGGGCCGGACATGATGACTATCTCGGAAAAAGGACGCTCAGAAACGTACGAATTAGAGATCCCTGCCAGAGGGTGCGAATACGTTGATTCGGGAATGTACCACCGGGCCGGAGGGCTGTCTAGTCCGGCACGCGCTGTCCGGATACATTGTCCGGAGACAGGGGCGGCCACGGGCCAGACGGCCCGTGGCGCGTTCACCGGCTGGATCAGAGTGTGCTGTCCAGGAACGCGGTGAGTTGGGACTTCGACAGAGCGCCCACTTTGGTGGCCTCCACGTCGCCGTTCTTGAACACGGTCAGCGTGGGAATGCCGCGCACGCCGTACTTCTTGGGCGTGTCCGGGTTCTCGTCGATGTTCAGCTTGGCGATGGTCAGCTTGCCGGCGTAATCCCCGGACAGGTCTTCCAGGATCGGCGCTACCATTTTGCAAGGGCCGCACCAGGGCGCCCAGTAGTCCACCAGAACCGGACCGTCGGCTTTCAGGACTTTCTCCTCGAAATCCGCATCGGTCACGTTGATAATCTCGCCGCTCATTGAAATCTCCTGCTAGGCTTTCGCGGGATGATGACGCCGACACGCGGCCGACGCCGTCACAGGTCGATTAATATCGGGGTCTGGCGCGCGGATTTCAAGCGCGCCGAACAATGGTGCCGACAGAGCGCGCCTATCGGTGGCGCGCCGAAGCAGCGGGAAAGCCCGCGTGGCGCCCGCTGGGGGCCGTTTCACGGCCGGCTCTGGACCGTCAAGGAGAGAGGTTTTGCGACAACCTGAACATCTGGCCGCCATCGATTTGGGGTCCAACAGTTTCCACATGGTGGTGGCCCGGCAGGCCCAGGGCGAGGTGCGTGTCCTGGAAAGTTTGTCCGAAAAGGTGCAGCTGGGCGCCGGCCTGGGGCCCGATAACCGCCTCGACGAAGACGCCCAGACCCGCGCCCTGGATTGCCTGAGCCGCTTCGCCCAGCGCATTGACGGCATCCCCCGCGGCAATGTGCGCGTGGTGGGCACCAACACCCTGCGCATGGCGCGCAACGCCACCCGGTTTATCGCCCGCGCCGAGCACGCTCTGGGCCACGATATCGAAGTGGTGGCGGGCCGCGAGGAGGCCCGCCTGATCTACCTGGGCGTGGCGCACAGCCTCGCCGATGACGCCGGCGCCCGGCTGGTGGTGGATATCGGCGGCGGTTCCACCGAGCTGATTATCGGCGAGCGCTTCGAGTCCACGGAAACCGAATCCCTGCATATGGGCTGTGTCAGCTACGGGCAGCGCTTCTTCGCCGACGGCAAGATCAGCGAAGCCGCGTTCAAGAAGGCGGTGACCGCCGCCCGCCAGGAGGTTCTGTCGATCGAGACCAACTACCGGCGCCTGGGCTGGGCGCAGGCGGTGGGCGCTTCGGGCACCATCAAGGCGATCGCCCAGGTGTGCGAGGAGAACGGCTGGAGCACCGAAGGCATCAGCCTGGAAGGGCTCGACAAGGCGCGCCGCAAGGCGGTCAAGGCGGGCAGCGCGGACGCCCTGTCGCTGAAAGGGCTGCGCGACGACCGCAAGGCGATTTTCGCCTCCGGCCTGGCGATTCTGCTGGGCATTTTCGAGCAGATGGGGCTGGCCCACATGCAAGTGTCCAGCGGCGCCCTGCGCGAAGGCCTGTTGTACGACCTGCTGGGGCGCTTCGCCCACGAGGACGTCCGCGAGCGCAGCGTGCAGGCGCTGATGAACCGGCACCATGTGGAGCGCGCCCAGGCCGAGCGCGTCTGGGAAACCGCCCGGGGCCTGTACCGGCAGGCCGCCGGCGACTGGGATCTTGAGGACGAAGAGGCCCAGGCCACGCTGCGCTGGGCGGCCCTGCTGCACGAGGTGGGGCTGGCGGTGTCACACAGCCAGTTTCACAAGCACGGCGCCTACCTGGTTTCCAACTCCGACCTGCCCGGCTTTTCGCGCCAGGCCCAGCAGGCGGTGGCGGTGCTGGTACGCGGTCACCGGCGCAAGCTGCCATTGTCCACCCTGGCGGAATGCCCCGAGGATGAACAGGCCCGGCTGCTGCGGCTGTGTCTGCTGCTGAGGCTGGCCTGCCGCATGCACCACGCGCGCAACGGCGCGCCGGTGCCGCCGCTCACCCTGAACGCCGGCGAGCGCACCCTGGAGCTGGTGTTCCCGGGGGGGTGGCTGGCCGAACACCCCCTCACACTCGCCGATCTGGAGCAGGAGCAGGAGTTTTTCCAGGCCGCCGGCTACCAGTTGACGGTGACCGACGCCGCCTGACGCACGCGCCGTTCAGGCACCGCCGGACAGGGCGTTGAGCAGCGCCTGTTGGGCCAGGAAGGGCGCCTCGTGCTCGGCACGTTGGACCCGGCGGTAGATGCCGTCGCCGTGCAGCTCCCAGGCCTGGCCGTTGTCGCGCAGGTAATAGTCCAGGCCCTGCTCCAGCACCTGGGCCTTGAGCGCCGGTTCGTTCACCGGAAAGGCGGTCTCCACTCGGTTGAACAGATTGCGGTCCATCCAGTCGGCGCTGGAGCAGTACACCAGGTCTTCGCCGGCGTGGTGGAAATGGTAAATGCGCGTGTGCTCCAGGAAGCGGCCGATCACCGAGCGCACGCGGATGTTCTCCGACAGCCCCGCGATGCCCGGGCGCAGGCAGCAGATGCCGCGCACGATCAGATCGATCTGCACCCCCGCCTGGCTGGCCCGGTACAGCGCCCGCATGATCTGCTCTTCGGTGAGCGAATTAAACTTGGCGATGATGCGCGCCGGCTTGCCGGCCAGGGCCTGTTCGGTTTCGAAATCGATCCACTGCACCAGGCT
>CERE01014932.1_pt1 | contig 11463 bp, 12 predicted proteins | sample 530911 | NCBI WGS metagenome assembly CERE01 (sample SAMEA2621092, study PRJEB7988) | marine metagenome | biome: marine biome (ENVO:00000447); feature: mesopelagic zone (ENVO:00000213); material: "saline water (ENVO:00002010), including plankton (ENVO:xxxxxxxx)" | depth 800 m
AAGAAAACTTATAACGGGTTGGCCAGTTTTAGTTGACCACTACAAATTTCTTTTTAGAATTATTTTTCAATAAATGTTGTCTTTTAAAATATACCCACCAACATCAGCTTCATAGGTGATTTCTTTTGTAAATTAAAACAATTTAAAAATTCTACATATTAGTGCTTTTTAATTTATTGATTTTTATAACAGATATATTAGTAGAGCCCAATTTCTGTCTGTTGTTTTAATAATCTATCCATGGCATATATTGATTTAATGCAGGCTATCTGTTGGGTTTTATCTATGTATATTGTTTAGGGGGATGTTTGTGGGAGTAAAAAAAGTTGTGTTTTTTGAGGGGAGGGAGTACTTCAGACCACAGGGTGTTTATATTCATGGTCGCAGTGTTCGTCTCGAATTCGTTTATAATGGTCGACGTGATAAAGCAAAATTCTGTGAAATTAATTTTAGAGATGATCTTCAGGAAACGCTGGATGAGGCTGGTCTAACTTACAAAACGATTCGACGTATGATTCGTGATGGTCGATTCGATGATGCTGCTTATGCATCATTACTGCCAGAGTCGAGCCATTCGCTAGGACGGCGAAGAGACGGCTCTTTAGGTTCTTCAGTGATGACCTTTTATGAGGTTAGTCAGGCCTACCTACAACATCAGTTACCATTTGTGAAACGTGGTGAAATGGCTCTTTCCACGTACAATAATTACAAAAAAATATTGACCTCTAAGATTTATATGGGAGTTCAGAACAGGGCGGATCACAATAAGTTGGCCACTCGAGGGTTAAAGAGTTTCTATATGCGTGAGATAACACCTCACGTTTTAGAAAATCTACAGATGTCATTATGTGAGGGACGTACTCATAAAACAGTTAATACCTCATTTGACGCTATTCGAGCGGTTACTCGATTTGCACACAAAAAACTGAAAATCATTCCATCTGACCCGTGTATTGATCTGACCAATCTTCGAGTGGCTGGCCGAGAGGGGCACCCAGAGGTCTTTACGGATGGCGATTTGGAGCGCTTATGGAGATTCGGGCGAGAGCATGATTTGTTATGGCTGATTAGAATTCCAGCCTTTGGCTGCTGGTCTGGCTTACGGGTTGAGGAGCTATTAGGGTTGGCTTGGGAGGATGTGGAGGGTGATATATCTGATCCCAACGCAAGTTTGGCTATTAATATTCGTCGGGCACATACCTCAGATCAGTATAAATCTCCAAAAACTCGGGGCAGTGTTCGACGGTTAGTGCTTCTAAAGCCTGCAGCAGACTTATTGCGCCAACAATGGTTACTCACAGGTGACGCTGTGGCTCAAGATGTTGATGTTCTCGCTTCTGGGGGGATGCGTCAGGAGTCGCTGCGCATCGTATTTCAAAATTACGCAATAGGTGGGCCGATACCGCGAACTTTCTCCAGTGCGAGCATTAGAAAAATGTGGAAAAAGCTCAGGGTCAAATCTGGTGTTGATAAACAGATACGAATCGCCCGTCACACATACGCCAGCCGAATGATTTCGGCGGGTCAGTCGATGGCGGTAGTGGCGGCAGATCTTGGGCACAGCTCAACACAAATGATTGAACGTCACTACGGCGGAATTTTTGATGAATATTCGAGACGTCATCGGCAGCAGGTTCTGGATAATCTTGGTGAGTTACCGAGTTATGATGATCCATCTCCCATGTAACCCCCATTTCTTTTACGGATTCGCTAGACGCTTTATATAGAAGCGTTTAGTCGTGTGGTGGATGGTTATTAACAGGTGAGTATTAACGGCTATCAATGGATTTGTGGGTTTCGTGAAAATAATGGATCTCTATAAAACTTTACTTTATTCATAGAGTGATATAGTTTTGTTTCTCCTGAAGCTTCAGGAGAAACAATCAAAATGCTAGGAGTTATAATTTATGAAGTGCAGGCCACCGCCAGATAATTTGGCGACAACTAAAAGTTCAGATTGAAACCCTGATTGCGAAAGCAATTGGGGTTTTCTCGTTTTTGGGGGTTGAATTATTTGGGCGTAAAATAATTCGTCCATTTATTTGAAGGAAAATTAAATGAAAAAGTTTTTCGCGAACTGGAAATCTAACGGAGAGAGAATTTTGACGGTTCAGTTTACAACGGATGAGCATGTCGAAACTCACTACAGTTCCGATTCGCTCCAACTAGAAGTTTTGGATGATACCGATGTGGTAATTCTATCAGGTGATATTGGCTCGGGTAGTCAAGTCACTGAGTTGATTAAAAAGTACGCCGAAAAATATCCACGAAAAATATTTGTTTTTGTGGCGGGTAATCACGAGTTCTACTCGCGCCATTATTGGGGTGTGCATGAACACTATGAAAAGGAAATTAATGCGATTGAGAATTGCTATTACCTAGAGAGAGGCATCCTATATATAGGTTCTGTTCGGATTCTAGGTTGCACGTTGTGGAGTGGGTTTGATCTTTACGGTACTGAGCGTGTCAGGGAGATGGGTAAGCTAGCCGAGTCTCTGGTGAATGACTTTCGATGTATCAAGTTCGGAAAAACGATGATGACTTGGCAGGATCAGCGTCGCTTAAACCTAGAGTCAAAGAAGTTTCTGGAAGAGGCTCTCGAGGAACCATGGAGTGGTGAAACGGTTGTTGTGACGCATTGGCCGCCGATTCCTCAGTGTATCAACGATATGTATGGCGCTGAAGTTTTGAAAAACCCGTTGGCTGCATATTTCAATAATGACCTTTCTGATCTGGTCAGAGAAAGCAAAATTTATGCATGGCTGTACGGTCATCATCACGTTCACCAAGCGTTTGAGTGGGAGGAGACTTGGTTCTATTCCAATCCATCTGGTTATGAGTGGGAAAAAGACTTGGAGCATGATAAGGAGTTTAAGCTGGAAATTCAGGTTGTTGGATCGGATTAAAACTCATTTGTCATGATCACGATAAAAGTTTATTCGCTATTTTTATTTTAGATTTTTGAGGTGAGTACATGAAAAAGATGGTCGATTTTGAAAGAATAGGCAGTGAACTAGTGGTAAAAAGAGATGTAAAAGATGTTTTTCAGTCTGAGGATACATTCAACCTCTGGCTTTCCAATAATCTAAGTTTGATTACTAAGTCTATTGGTATTGACTATGATCCAGTCAGTTGTACAAGAGAAAGGACTTTGGGTAGTGGTAGGACTGACATTTACCTGAAAGACAACCATGGAAGGGTTGTTGTAATTGAAAGCCAGGTGGGGCAGTCAGATGACGGTCATCTTGGAAAACTTCAGAGATATATTGGTGAATCTGAATCGGGTGGAAATTATGTTCTGGCTGGAGTAATGATTTGCGGTAAAGTTTCAGATGGTATCCTGGCTGCCGTTCAATCCTTGAATAGTAACTCGAAAAGATCAAGGATCTACTTAATCGAAGCTGAATTCTACGAAGTTCGAGGACATGGCTATCATCCAAAATTTAATGTTGAAGGGATTTCTCTTATAGGTGGACGCGAATCAAAAAATACGAAGTCCAGTATTGTTCGTGATGATTTCATGAGGTTTTCCAATTCGAAAGGCGCTTTACAGCTAAGTCTTCCTAGTAATAACAATGAAGTAACTAGCAGGCTTGGAGTTACTGGTATTTATGTTCAGCTTTCATTCAATGTCGCTGAAGGTACTGTGAAGTGTCAATTGATCATCGATGGAAAGAATCAGGATCGGTACGTACAAGGTTTCGTTAAGGATGAGGTCGAGATAAGAAAAAGTCTTGGGGTTGAGGTTGAATTCAATCTTTCAAGGCCTGATGGCATAAGGAAAACGATCGGCCTGGTTGATGAAGTTGACTTTTACTATAGTGAATCGCCTGATTTTTTTCAGCGATATTACGAAATGATGAAAGTGTTTGACTTAACTTTTCGTTCTCGTATTGAGTGCCTTAAATATGCTGGTCTCTAATTTTTAGCCATAGAGATTATTAACCTGAAAGTATACGGAGGGGAATGCCCCTCTACTTGGGGGTAGAAGTGATCACATTAAGACCTTATGACATTGTCGTTGCTATCAAAGTAGGCTTGAACAATATGTATAAAATGAAGCATCCAGTACAGATTTTTTCAGATCATGGCTATCTTGCCCCTGAATGGCGTAGCGCACCAATCGGTAATAGTACTGAAGAGCTTAGTTTGGCACTTGGCCTGAGTGTTAGTGAGGTAGAATGCAGCTTGGAGAGATTAACCGCCCTTAACATGCTCACTCTTGTGCTTGAATCACAAGGCGAGTCAGAATATGTTCTGAATATCGAGGCGATGACCCAATTTCTCTGTCATTCTCTTCGTCATGTTATGCAACCTGAAGCTTCAAAAACAATATCTCGGGGGGTGCCCTGTGGGTGGGACTGTCCATGGGCTGAGTCAGAAATGAATCCCCCCCACGTACCATGGGTTTGGCCTGATTCGGACGGACCTGTTTATGGGGAAGGTGTAGAACCTTTTTACCTGAGCATGACACGCGCTGTGAGGCTGGATCCAGGGCTATATAAAGCTCTCGCGCTGATAGAACCCATTCGACTGGGTAAGCCACGAGATTGTATTCATGGCAGAAAAGCGTTAACTGATTGGCTCTCTAAATTACGTTCAAGTTAAGTACGGTGGTTGGATGCGCTACGATCCAATAGCCTCGTCGTAACGTATATCGCGCTTTGAGCAACTAGCGGCGAATGTCATTATGTTAGAGTCGTCCTCAAGGCTGGCGAAATGTCCAAAAGGAGCGCTAACGAGCTAACCCGGTAGTGTCTTGGGCTCACACGAGGAACAGCAAGGCAGTACCCAAATGTATAGCATCAAAGATTTGGCAGCATGCGGCAAGATTGTTTTGTTCGTAGCGCTGTGATCGCCAAAGCTGAAAAGATGCGGGTAAGCAGGAAAACTACGAATTTGACTAAAGACGCATTACTTCAAGCTGGACGACACCACCTCTTCAAAATACGTAATGACGGCCATCCAATCTGGAAAGGCACCTGTTCCAAAGTGGATCAACTGACCTCTGAAGTTTTCTTGACCTTTCCCACAGTCATAGTCATCGATCAGATAATCACCTATCAGCAGCGATTTATCGATAGATAGTATGAGTTTTTTACAGGTGTTTAGCCCTAGGTGTTTCTCAATCCACAGTCTTTTTTCCGTGTAGCAAAGCGGATTCATGTAGCTGGGGGCGCTTAGAACCCAGACATCAAACCCCATTTCTTCTAGCGTTCGATATCCATCGATTGCCCCAGTAATCGGTGCTAAACCTTCAAACAACCTAGGCAGCGATTGGGGGTAGGGTATATCCGGGTGTACTTCTTTTGCATGACGATAAGCACTGGCGTAATCAGCCAGTGTTTGGTCCATATCCACGTAGACTCTGGTCATGATGCTTTTACTCTTCTCGGCAGTAAAGAAGTAGGGAATATCTATGTGTTTAGAAAAAGCTAATGGCAATTTTAAGTGAAACTATTTTTCTAGGACCAGGACCTGTTAGCACATAAATTGTGTTCTTCGTTTCGAACAGGTAATTGTCTCGAAATTTGACGAGCGGGCTGGTTCTGACCCAATGACCTTCCTCAAAGCAGGGGTTGGTTGTGGCCAATATTCGGTCAGCCATTATCATCGATGGTGGCCAGTCAATGCCTTTCGCCCTCATTTCTTTTTCGAAATAATCGATATCAGATTCACTATAACTTTCATCCAATGTATTGATATCCCACCACTGCCAAAATTTCACAACGGTCACATATTTTCCAGTTGTGTTTTTGACTTCATTGAGTAGGTCGTAAGGATCTCTAGGTCCCAGGTCAAAACCAAAACCTATCGGGTCGCCATCATCAAAATCTACTGCCTTGACCATTTCTGGGAGCCTGCCGCTTGGTAAAACTGGTATGTCTTCAGGAATATTCATATAAAAAAATCCAAAAAAGTGTTTCTTGTTAGGTGGTATGAAATCCATTTTGACAAGGAAAATATAAAATTCAAGCATTATAAATGCGAGGTACTTATGTTTATATTTTTAGCATTGGCGCCTAGTTTAACTGTCTGTGAGAGGCTGGTATACGTTCTAGATAAAAGGGGGGTTTAGAAGGTCCATCAGGTTAGTTAGGGGCGTCGATTCCAATAATTTTTATGAGTTGATTCTATTTAGAAATTTCTCTGATATTTCGTGGAGGTTTGAATCAGCTTTTAACGCGAAAGTAGAGTGTGTGAGACGCGAGAATTTATCCTATTTATAGTAATAGCGTGAGAGTGTAATCCCCCCATTATTAACCGCTTTTTTCAGTAGAAGGTTAAGCCGACATCAATAGCCTTCGAGGTGGTATACCTCCAATAGCTGTGTTCGGTCGTTCATTATTGTATTGCCATAACCACTCTGTCGCCAACAGTTGAGCGTGAGAGATGCTTTCAAACTGATGTAGATCCAACCATTCGTGTCTTGCTGTTCGATTAAATCTTTCGATATAAGCATTTTGTGTTGGCTTTCCAGGTTGGATATAGAGCAGCGTAATTTTCTGATCGTTGGCCCAGTCCACTAAGGTCTGACTCAAGTATTCCGGTCCGTTGTCGCAACGCAGTGCAGACGGTTTGCCCCGCCATTCGATCACTTGTTCCAACGCGCGTACCACCCTGACCGACGGCAAGGAGAGCCCAACCTCAATACCCAAACCTTCACGGTTATAGTCATCCATCACGTTGAAGGTGCGAAAGGCTTTACCACTAGCCAACTGGTCTGACATGAAATCCATCGACCAAACCTGATTTGGGGCTTTTGGAACATCCAGCTCACCGGGGTAGTCACGTTTTATACGCCGTCTTGGCTTAATCCGCAGATTCAACTCTAACTCCCTGTAAATTCGATAGACCCGCTTGTGGTTCCATCGGTAGCCCTTCACATTGCGCAGGTACAGGAAACACAAACCAAAGCCCCAGCGTTTATGCGTCGTTGTCAGCCTTAGCAACCAATCAGCGATTTGTTGGTTCTCGCTAGATAGTTTTGCCTCGTATCGATAACAGGTTTCACTGATGCCAAACGTTTTACAGGCTAAATGAACACTAATACCATCGCGCTCGACGGCTGTCTTCGCCATCGATTTACGGCGTGATGGCTTTACAACTTTCCCTCAAGAGCCTCCTGGCGCAACTCAGCCTTGATTCGCTCTTCAGCATACATCTTCTTTAAGCGAGCGTTTTCCGATTCCAGGTCTTTCAAGCGCTTCATCAGTGCCGCATCCATACCGCCGTATTTAGACCGCCACTGATAAATCAGAGCAGTACTGATCCCATGCTCACGAGCAAGCTCCGCTACAGAGACACCAGCTTCATGCTGTTTCAATATTGACAGAATCTGGTGATCCGAAAATTTCGATTTCTTCATAGATAACTCCTAGTTCAAACATCATAAAAGTCTCTACTTAAATATTCGATTATTTTTCGGGGGATTACACTATGAAGCTGGCCGCGGATATAATCCACACATCCAACCTCATCTTTTCTAAGCGATGGTAACCCTCGATGACACCAAACATGGGAGCGAGCCCTGAACGTATCTCAGGTATGGTTTGGGGGAATTTAATTTCGGACTGTTCTGTTCGTACCCGTTCATAGGCGTTGGCGTAATCTGCTAGCGTGTCTTCCATAGCAACGTAAATTCTGATCACTGCATTCTCCTAGTGTTGTTGCAGGCGTACTTTATTCAAAAATGAGTGGCTGAAATATCAGGACGACAGTTTTTCGGGTGCTAGGGCCTGTCAAAGAATAGATGCCGTTTATAGTTTCTAAGAGAGCGTTTTCTCAAAGCTCTACGTCTAACCTAGTCGCCCTCGCTAAATGCATGTTGGTGGTAATTATGCAATCGAAGTGAATTACTTCGGGTGGCCAAACTAGAGCTCTACCCCGTAATTTTCCATTGAGTTTGGCGTCGTGCAGATCTACATCGAGGTCCCACCAACACCAGCTCCTCACGATAATTATGTCTTTCCTGACGATTTGGGAGATTTCGTCTTGCAGGTCGTATGGGGCACGACTACCTAGATCCTGCCCAAAGTTCGTAGGCTCTCGATTCAGTAGTGCTCTAACTACGTGTAGCAGCCCGCCACCGGGAAGTAGAGTGAATTCTGATGAGGCGTCCCTTACAAGTCGTTCCAATGGGACAAAGGGATTGCTTTTTGAAGGCCAGGTCCATGAATCATGTAGACGTTATTCTCGGTCTCAAATATGAAATCGTTTTTGAATTTCACCATGGCTGTGGTTTTTCTTCTGAATCAGTTAGCTCTCACATGACCCACTGATTGAGAGCGAAGACAGGCTCCTTGGGCTTATTGGCAAGAGTGTCCATCGCGGTGCGCAGCCTGTCCCCTTGAGATATAGCGTCAAGTGGTGATGCCATCGGTAGGGCTGGAAGAATGGATCCAATTTGGGCTGAACGATTTTGGTGTTGGCCTAAACGGAATTCCTCAATATGGCTGTTATTTTTATTTTTCATACAGTTGATTTAGAAGAAAACCACACAAAAAACAAGTAGTAAGAAATCTAGTAGGTTATTGATTTAAATTAATTTTCCCCAGTTCCCCCCAATTATTAGTAATGTTACATGGGTGGCCTTAAACTGCTTGTAATACAACAGGTTAGGATTTATTCTTGTGGGGTTCGTCGGTTCAAATCTGGCCACTCCGACCATATTTCAAAAGCCGCTTGTAAAGCGGCTTTTTTACGTCTATAGAAAATGCACTGTACTTGGCCTAGAGGATGTACTTGGTCTTTGTCCAATTCACTAATGGATCTTTGTTATTGTGAGTGACTATCGTAATTGTCCTTTGATTTTCTAACTCCTATTGAATGCTCTATGCCCGTACACAAGTATCTATCGCACTATTCACCCGAACTACAACAACAAGTCAAAACACTGATCGATGAAAATCGATTGGCCGAGTCTCTACTAAGCCGCTACCCCAGTACACACGATATTGGCAATGATCAAAGCTTGCGTGACTATGTTTTCGAGCTCAAAAACGACTACATGAAAAAGTCGTCACCACTGAGCAAGGTGGTTTACGACAATAGAATTCATGTGATCAACAATGCACTGGGATTGCACAGCTATGTACCGCGGGTACAAGGCAACAAGGTCAAAACCAAAAACGAGATACGCATCAGTTCGGTATTTAAGAAAGCACCTGAACCCTTTCTAAAAATGATAGCCGTACATGAGCTGGCGCATTTGAAGGAAAAGTCACACGATAAGGCTTTCTATCGATTATGTACTCATATGCTGCCGGAGTATCATCAGTTAGAATTCGATGTTCGTTTGTACTTGGTGCAGTTGGATCTCAACGGAGAGATCTATTAATGAAGCACTATAAACACAGGTAGTAAGCAATGGTAACAATCACAGATGAGGCAATCTTTCGGTTAGCCGATATTGCCGGTAAGGGCCAGGCGGACTTTCAGCGCGATTACAAAGACGTCGATCCCGTGGTGGGAATCATGCGCAGCTTGCGCGATTCCGGTTTTGCTGCCGATGCCATGACCATTGATTGTCTGCAAAGTGGCAAGCGCATTATTTGTATTTTGCACGATAGCACTCCTGAGGTTGTGGACTATCAGTTCAGCTATCGAGACAAAGATCCCGCCGCAACCTTTGAAAAAATTGCCTTAGAAGAGCTTAACGCCTCCCAGTTTTATGCGTGGATGAAAGATTACTTTATTGGAGCCGAGCCGTCGTGAGTCGAGCTGATGTTAGCGCAGACTCTATCGTGGTATTGGATTTCGAAACCACGGGTTTATCGCCGGATCAAGGCGATAGGGCGATCGAGATTGGAGCGGTTCGTATCGAGGCAGGCGAGGTGGTCGATAGTTTTCAGCAGCTGATGAACCCAGGGCGGCCCATCAGCCAATTTATTGCCGACTACACCGGCATTACTAATGATATGTTGAGAGATGCTCCCAGTTGTGAAGAGGCGATGAGTGACTTCCACCGCTTTATGGGTGACAGTAATCTGCTGGCTCACAACGCATCTTTTGATAAACGCTTTCTGGATGCCGAGTTACAGAACATTGCAAAGCGCTACCGCGGTGAATTTGCCTGCTCGCTACTGGTATCCCGTCGTATCTACCAAGCGGCGCCTAATCACAAATTGGCCACCTTGGTGGATTACGCCAACATTGAATCCAGTGGTGGTTATCACCGAGCGCTTTACGACTCACAGATGACGGCAAAGCTCTGGCTGTCGCTATTGGATGAAATCAAACATCGCTACGCGGTAGCTAGTGTACCGTTTGAATTAGTGGCGAAGCTGCAGAAAACGCCGAAGAAATCCGTCGATGGCCTCTTGCGCAAGTGGAGTACGGCCTAAACTTAAAGGGTTGTTCGGCGTTGGGGATTCGCTGGCGTAGGGATCTCAAGACAAGATACGTTGCTTGGCCCTGAACTGGCTGGGGGTTGAGCCCATCACCTTTTTCATTAATCGGCGCAAGGCGCTCCCGTCTTGATAGCCGACCTTTTCTGCAATGATTTCTACCGACAAGTTTGTGGTCTCAATTAGGACTCGCGCTCGTCTGAGCCTCACGTTCTGGATCAGCGATTGAGTACTTTTTCCGGTAGCCTCAACCACCTTTCTGGCGAGCGTACGCTCAGACATAGATAGCATAGTGGCGAGGTCTTTTGTTTTCGGCACGAGGGGTAGTGAGTGCTCTATTTCACGAGAGAGTATGCCGACAAAATTATTCTTTTGAGCCAGCATTTCTGGGGCAATAAAGGGAGCCTGAGAATCTCGCCTGTTCAGCAGCAAGACTCGAGCAACAGCGTCGGCGAGCTTGCTGCCCAGTTGATCGCCAATTAGGTAGAGCATTAAGTCAATTTGTGCAAAAGCTGCCCCTGCGGTTATTAGGTTCTTGTCGTGGCAAATCATTAGATCCGCGTCCACAGTGCACTCAGGTTCTAGCTTTGTCAGGCTTGGCGCCAGTCTCCAGGCCGTAGTCACGGTATGGCCCACCAATAGTCCAGCGCTCTGAAGTAAAAAGACGGCAGAGCAGGATGCCGCAATTTTTCCGCCATGAGCCGAATGATCTCGTATTTCAGCAATTGCGGCTTGGCTGTCGTCGTTTGCCAATCGCTCCAGCACCGACTCAATCGAGCTCGAGCCAAGGCCGGGAATGATCCAAGTAGAGGTATCTGCTTCTGGCTCTGCCAACGAAAGCTCCGCTTGGGATTGGTTGCACGAGAGCTTGCCGTCGTGTTCGCAGTGAATAATCCGCCATCTAGGTGGGATTTCTCCTATTTGAGGTGCTATCTCCGCTGCAGCCTCCAGTATGTCCAATGTAGCGGCAACACTCGTTCGGTAAGCGTCTCTGAGTAAGAGTATCGTAAAATCATACATTGACTGATTGTGCTCGAATAATGTCAAATTGGACGCTCGTAGTCTGACCCCTTTACTCCCAAAATGCCAGCTCTGACATGCATCCAACACGGTT
>CERE01062059.1_pt1 | contig 11463 bp, 9 predicted proteins | sample 530911 | NCBI WGS metagenome assembly CERE01 (sample SAMEA2621092, study PRJEB7988) | marine metagenome | biome: marine biome (ENVO:00000447); feature: mesopelagic zone (ENVO:00000213); material: "saline water (ENVO:00002010), including plankton (ENVO:xxxxxxxx)" | depth 800 m
GCCTGTCACGCCGGAGGTCGCGGGTTCGAGTCCCGTCCGGTCCGCCAATAACCCCACAAAGAGGCTGCCCATGGCGGCTTTTTTTGTGTCTGCTGTTTGAGCCGCGTCTGCTACGTCCTTAGCCTTCCTTCTTGTCGCTCCAATCCCAATCATTTTTCTGAGCCCTCACCTTTCCTCATCAAAGTTCATGCAATTGTCATGAAGTGCGTCTATCTTTTAACTAAGTCGAACGCAAAGGATGTGTACGGCTTGCAATAGAAACACGATAAGCCTATGGAGGTTGTTATGCAGGATTATTTGGAAGACCTGCTGGATGAGCATTTCGAAGACTATGACGATGATGCTTATTCTGAAGACTATTGTGATGTATAGGGTCTAGCTCGCTAGACCCACAGTGCAGCTCTCGGAGCTGTAACCCACGTGTAGAATATCCGTATTTCGCTTTAATCCGACCCAGCCCCAAACCCACCACATGTCGGCGGAGCTGGGCATTCTATAGCTCAGTGATTTGCTCGCATCTATTTAACTCGCTCTCTTGGGCCAGTTTCGACCTATTTCTCTGAGCTGGCTCCCGTCTTGATTGCCGACTTTGTTGAGCTGGTCACAGATGCTCCTGTGCTGTTTGCTGGATAATCCATACCTCAGTGCTCCCTTCCGGATTTACGGGCACCCGACAAATTCAAGTAAGATAGCTTCAGCGCGAGGCTGGGTAATGTTTTATGAGTTTTAGGAACAGCTATGCAGAAGCCGTGTTTATCTTCTCTGGCAAAGATGTTGTTCGCGAAATGCACTTCTCTGAATTTGAGGCGGTATTAGAAGGCTTTGTCCCTCTGGCAGAGCAGGCGGCTCAGTCGGTACACGCCGTCTATCTCCGAGTTGGGACGGGCTGCCGGGTGACCGCCGCTGTCTTCTTCTTGATTGAATTTGATAAGGCCGGATTCGCCGATCGTCGCTGGAATGTCCCTCTTGAGCAGCTTGCTGAAACCTCCGCAGAAGGCCCGGACCTCGGCGCGGGCCCAATCCGGCTGGCGTGTAGAAGTCAGTGCGCAATTGCATGGCACCAGCAACAGCTTTGGGACCCCCAAATGTCACCACAATGTAATCACTTTGCAGCGATCAAGAGATCTATAGAAAAAAATGCACTGCATTTGGTTGTCCCTGACGATATTCCGACCTTATCTGCAGAGCCGGCGGTGAAGACGTTGGATGAGCCTCAGGCCATTGCACAATCTAACAAAAAAGCAATGGCGGATCTTGATGCTCAATGGCGAGCGCGCGTTGCCCAAACTATCAAAGAGGCCCGACTGAGGGTGTCGACTTTGAAGCAGCAGTCGCAGCAACAGATCGATGACTTAAAGGATCAATTAAGGCGACAAAGCGAATCTTCCAAGCGTGAGCAGCTCAAGTTAGAGAGCGAGCTGCAGCTGCAAATAGATAAGGTCAGTGAGCATTCTCATGTTATTGATGGGCAGGAGCAAAAACTCAAGGGCCTGAGAGAGTACTTCGAGCATAAGCTAACCAATTTAAAGAGTGTCGACACTGTTTCTGTGGATACCATTAGGCAGCACCTGCAGGCAGATTTTGAAGCAGAACTCACGGAGCTAAAGAAAAGCTATGAAGAGAAGCTGCAAATGCGAGATGTCGAAGTGATGTACCGAGACACGCAGCTGGCAGGGCTTACCGAAGAGATCGATAAATTGCGCGCTGAAAAGCAGGCGCTGTTGGAATCCAGTGGAAATAATCTACTAGAGCAAATTCAGCGCAGCGGCATCAGTTTTGTGAGTTTTCAGCCTGGTGCTGGGCATATGACTATTCCCGTGGAGGACGTCGCCCGATTCATGAATGATAGTGCAGCCTACACCGCGGAAAAGTGTCGAGTCGACGTAGGCGTGTTTCGGCGGTGGCGGCGCCATTATCAGGATCCGGTGTGCGTCAGGGAAATCGCTGGTGGTACAATTTGCGGTAAGTTACTCACTCGAGTGGATCGTCCGGCGGATTTTGTTGAAGGGAGCAGTGATTGCTGCAATGAGCATCAAACCGCTGATAGCCCGCTCGCGCAAGTTTTATCCTAGTATCGGCTCTGCCGCTTTCCTTAAATCTATGTCCCTTTGGGGGCTAAAGCTCTTAATATGGCTCAGCGCTCCACGCTCTCTCCCAGTGAAGGGGATCTACTCTCCCGGCTACTCCAGTCAAAACCTATTAGCTGGTCGGCGAAAACGCCCCTACAGCGCGTTATGTTGCCGCTGTTTGAAGCCCATAATGTTGAGTTGTATATCAAGCGTGAAGACCTAATTGACTCTCGACTCTCGGGCAACAAGCTTTATAAACTGTACGGTCATCTGCAGCGCGCACAGCAGTTAGAGGCTAAGGGGCTTGCGAGTTTTGGCGGCTATCATTCCAATCATCTTCATGCGCTGGCGTATGCAGGCGCCGCTCTAGGATTGAACACCAAAGCCAGAATTCGTGGTTTTCAACCCAATCAGCTCTCACCGACGTTGATTGACTGCCAGCAGCAAGGGATGGAGCTGGAGTTCGGAAGCCGGCGGAGTTTCACAGATCTGAAGCAGCAGTGTCTTGAGGCGTCTGAAGCTGCGACCTTAGACGATCGCGGGTACTATTGGATACCAGAGGGTGGTGGGGCGCTCGAGGGAAGCCAGGGGTGTCGCGCAATCATTGCGGGCATTCACCGGCAAGCAGATAAATTGTCTCTATCAGACTATAAGTTGTGTGTGCCCTCTGGCACAGGCACCACTGCCGCAGGGCTTTTATCTGGGCTTTCTGAGGGCGACGAATTGTACGTCTACAGTGCACTAAAATTGGGTCAAAAAGCGGAGGCCTACAAAGCTGAAATAGAAGCGCAATCGGGCGCCCACGGTCGACAGTTGACGTTGTTTGACGAAACTGACTTTGGTGGCTTTGCCAAGACTAAGCCTGAACTGTTTCACTTTATGGAGCGCTTTACTGCCTCTACGGGTATCTTGCTGGATCCGATCTATACCGCCAAAATGTTCTACAGAATAGAGCGGCAGGTCGGGGAGGGGGTTTGGAGCTCAGGCGACAAGATCGTAGCCATACATACCGGAGGCCTGCAGGGGCGGAGGGGCTTTCCTCAATTAATGAACAACGATACTCTCGTATCAACCGCAATGAATAAGTAATGGAGAGCACTTTGAACGCTGCTGAGCAGTTAGATTTTCAACAACTCGAAACGTTGGTGCCGTTGGGGGCGTTGATGGAGTCTCACTTGGCAACCCTGTTAGAGGAGAGCGAGCTCTCCTACCGTTTTACCGATGACGTTCTATTTGAAGTGGGTCAATTCGATGGCAACGAGTACTTCTTGTTGGCTGGAGAAGTGGAGCTGGCTGACGCTAATGGCAACACACTTCTGCTCAAGGGTCGCAGCACATTGGAATCCATTGCTCAGGGGCAGCCGAGACAATATCGCGCCAAAGTCATCGCCGACGCAAAACTGCTTATGGTCAAGCGCTCAAGGCTTGAACAGCTGTTAGATTGGAGTCAGTCAGCTGAGCATTTATTGGTCGAGCTGGCCGTGAACCGAGCCTTTGATGAAGATGCCGCATGGTTAGAGACGGTATTGAAGTCAAACTTATTTCTCAAGGTGCCGCCCACGAATGTCGGCGCTATTTTGAAGAAGTTGAAGGTCAAAACGGTGTCGGCCGATGAGGTTATCGTGCGTCAGGGAGAGCTGGGAGATCGCTGCTATTTTATCAAGGAGGGCAGTGCAGAGGTCACTCGAAATCAGCTAGGAGGGCGAGAGTTGCTGGCAACAATCGAGCAGGGGCGCTGTTTTGGCGAGGACGCACTGATCACCGAAACGGTTAGAAATGCCAATGTAACTATGACGTCTGACGGCGTTCTGCTTGAACTCAGCAAAGAAGATTTTTTGCCGCTGCTTAAAAAACCTGATATTCCCGTATTGCAGTGGACCCAAAAGAGCGAAAACACGGTGCTGCTAGACGTGCGCACGGAGGAAGAGTATACCGGTTCCCACTTGTCGTTTGCCGCCAATCTTCCTTTGCATCTTTTGCATCTCAAACATCGATTGCTAAATCCTGCTCAGCGCTATGTGACCTATTGCAGCAGTGGGGCGAGAGCCGCTTCTGCTTGCTATTTTTTGCGCGAACTGGGTTATAGCGTCGAGGCTATATCGGAGCCACTATTTGCTCGACAGGATCTCAGTGAGGGCTTCACCTCTACGGATTACATTCTCAGTGGTGGCGTGGCTGTAGAGTCTGTGTCTTGACGACTCAGCGCTACACGTTCATCTAGTCCGCACTACATTTCGCTTCTCACTTCTCACTGCGCGCTAGGCCACTGTTCAGGCACGACAAAAAAGCGCTCTGATTCTTGCCAATTATTTGAGCCCTCTAGCAGGCTAATTACTTGAATCGGGCTGTCATGCCTGCCGAAATAGTCCCTTAGAGCTTCTCTCGTTTGTTGATGAGATAAAATGCGCTCCGGCGGCACCGCCTGCAGCGGAGCAAGCCATTCATGCTTGTCGAGCATTAACCAATAGGGGCGCTCTTCGAGGCAGTGCCATCGCTTGAGGTTGAGCCAGTACCCAAAATCATGCTCAGGATTGATGTAAGGCTCAAACAAGGGCGGTTGGTCGTCGTCGAGCTGATAAAACAGCCGACCCTTGAAGATCATGTGTGTTCGCAGGCGAGGCACTTTCTGCTCTATGGGCCACGGCATCCAATCTTTAAGTGTGTCTGGCGTCAGGCTGCGAAGTTGCTGGTCGCGCATCTGTTGATATTTCTTGTGCAGCCAATCAATTACATTTGGCCCTACCCATTGAGTTGACTCAGGCAGGGATTTAGCCGTATCAGGTGGAGTTCCTAGCGCAGTCTTAGGCAGTTGAAGATAGAATTTAACCGCAAGCTCATAGTGATCTAAGGCGCCGATTGAGGAGCTCCATCGGAGCGCATCTAGCTCTCCTAAGGTACGACCATTGCGGTGGAGTTGGCGGTTGAATGCCCACAAATCATTGTCGGTGTGATTGGCCCAGTAATACTGCCAGTAGCGTTCAAACATCAATCCTAAGCGAGGACTGGGAGCGGTGTTGATCCAGTCGATCAGTTTGCTCGGATTTTGATCTAGACGCACCAAAAGAAGTTCAAGCTGCTCGGTCCTCGGCTAGGTGTATATTTCATGGCCTTTGGCTGCGTCAATGATAGAGGGCGATGTTAAGCACCAAGCTAAGTTCTGCACTTCTCTATGGTGATAGTTGGCGTTGGCCTCAGCATTCGGCCGGCGGCTGCGTACTTCTGGGGGCGGAGGGGCTGGCATTGCCTGACGACCTTAGTTTAAACGGTTATAATAGACAACTTTACACCACTTACTGGAAAGAGCTCATCTATGTCGGAATTTTCACGCATTGGTCTTGTTGGTCGTCCTGGAAGCGATCGGGCTCTACTCAGTTTAAAGCGGTTGATACGCTATCTTCAAAGTCGCGGTGTCGACGTAGTGCTGGAAGAAGAGACGTCAAATGCCTTGCCCGGGCACACCTTAGAGGTGTCCAACAATGAAACCCTGGGTAAAACCAGCGATCTGGTGATTGTCGTCGGGGGAGACGGCAGCCTCTTAGGTGCCGCCCGTTCGCTATCGAAATACAACGTTCCTCTGCTTGGCGTCAACCGAGGCCGACTAGGGTTCTTGACCGACATCACGCCCGATGACATTGAGGCCAAGGTCGACGAAGTACTGAGCGGCAAGTACATGATGGAAACCCGGTTTTTGCTGGATTCATCGGTAATTCGCAAGGGCGCATTAATCGGCGGTGGAGATGCTCTGAATGATGTGGTGATACATCCCGGTCGCTTTATCCGGATGATTGAATTTGAGCTCTACATTGATGGGCAGTTTGTCTACAGTCAGCGCTCTGATGGATTGATTATTTCTACCCCCACTGGATCTACGGCTTATGCATTGAGTGGCGGCGGTCCAATTATGCACCCAAAGCTAGATGCCATTGTTATCGTGCCGATGAATCCACATACCTTGAGCAGTCGGCCGATTGTGGTTGATGGCAATAGCGAAATTAAGATATTGGTGGGAGAGCAAAACTCAGCCTACCCCCATGTCACTTGCGATGGTCAAAACCACGTAGTCACTAATCCCGGTGATGAAATCCATATCCATAAAAAGCCACATAAACTCCACTTAATTCATCCGTTAAACCATAATTTCTATGAGACCTGTCGAACCAAGTTGGGCTGGGGCAGCCACTTGGGGGATTAGCGTGCTCGCAGTAATAGAGGTAGTGAGATAATGGTATCCGTAGTACAGACTAAGCCTGCACACGTGGACATCATTGGGGATGTTCACGGTTGCTGTGGTGCGCTGATTAGGTTGCTCGATCGGTTGGGTTACAACCTAGTCGACGGCGCTTACCAGCATGATGAACGGCAAGCCGTGTTTGTCGGCGACTTACTCGATCGCGGCCCCGAGATTCGAGAAACAGTCTGCTTAGTAAAATCCATGTGCGAACGAGGCTCAGCGGCAATGGTGCTGGGCAATCACGAATACAATGCGCTCTTGTTTGAGCCCCAAATATCGCGCTGGCTTTTGGGGGAAGACGAAAGCCTAGAGCTACCTGAGCGGCTAAGAGTGTTAATGGCTGAAACCTTAGAGCAATATCGCGACTACCCTGACGAGTGGTTTGAGTGCTGTCGCTGGCTCGCAGCGTTACCGCTTTTTCTCGATGCAGATAATTTTAGAGTCGTGCACGCTTGCTGGGATCACGCAATGATTGAGCAGTATCGTCAAACCTACCCGGAAGAGGGGATTAATCAGGCCTTTATCGAAGCCTCGAAAGCTAAAGGCAGTTTCGAAGTGAGAATCGCAGACCGTTTGACTCGCGGTACGAGTATGCCGTTGCCAGATGGCATGCAGGTCCATAGCAAAGACGGGTTTATTCGTCGCTTCTTTCGCACCAAGTTTTGGGAGGCGAGCCCAAAAACTTACGGTGATATTGTTTTTCAGCCCGATCCTCTTCCTTACGACTTTGCTGATCACCCAATTGAGCAAGATCATAAAGACAATCTATTGAATTATGCGACCGATGAACCCCCGGTTTTCTTTGGGCACTATTGGTTGAGCGGCAAGCCAAAGCCTCTGCAGAATAACATTGCGTGTTTGGACTACAGTGCAGTCAACTTTGGTCGTTTAACGGCCTATCGGTTTGATGGAGAAACTCAGCTATCGCGGGACAAGTTTCGCTGGGTTTATGTCGATCGCGAGGCGGCAAAAAAATCTACAGATTCAGGTGACGGGCAATGAGTGTTCGCTGGCACAAAGTTGAGTTATTCAACGTGCATTACAATCTGTCTCCGCTATTGTCTCAGTTGCAAAGCGAAGGAGTTTTGTATCGCGTTACTGAAGAAAGTGATGGTCAGTGGCTGTGGGTGGATGGTGGCGATACGGCCGAGTCTTTGAAGCGATGGCTAGCCGATCAGGGGGTCGATTTTCGCCAGCCTCCACAACATGAGCAGCCCCAAGCTCTAACAAACCCCGGCGAATCGAGTGTTAATTTTGTGTTGCGGAAGTATCTTGAATTAAAAAATGTTTCTCGACACTTTCCTGTCACTATCTTAACGATTATTTTGGGTGTTGTAGGCGCGCTACTGATTAAATTTGATCAGCACTACCAATGGGTGGGTTGGCTGACTTTCCAACCGGTCGCCAGATTAGGAGATCGCCTAGCCTTTGCGGAGTTTAGCTACGGCTGGGAACAGCTGCACTACTGGCGACTGTTTACGCCCGTCTTTCTTCACTTTGGGCTCTTTCATATCTTGTTTAATGCCTTGTGGATTTGGGAGTTCGGACGACGCATTGAACTGCGTTTTGGCAGTGGCTTCTTGGCTTTATCGATTTTACTGACGGGCGTCGGAAGCAATGTTGCTCAGTACGTATCGCAAGGTACATCGTTGTTTGGTGGCTTGTCCGGCGTGCTCTACGCGTTATTGGGATTTTTATGGATTTACAATCGTTTTCGGCCACACCGGCTAACGACATTGCCGCCAGGTATCATCGGGTTTATGTTGTTTTGGATGGTGTTGGGGATGAGCGGTGCAATTGATGTCTTCATTGATGGCCGTGTCGCTAATGCGGCCCATTTTGGTGGTCTGCTGTGTGGCATATTGCTGGCTTTGATTGGCTCAAAAGTGAAGCTTGGACAACCCTAATTGTTTCCAGCTTAAATTCAAGATTACAACGAAATTGACTTAGAGATGGCTCTATGAACTTTGAAGAATTGGTTAACAGTATAACGCCTGACGTTTACGAGAATATGAAGACAGCAGTGGAATTGGGTAAGTGGGCGGACGGGCGGCCACTTTCTCCAGAACAAAAAGAAAATACCATGCAAGCGATTATTGCTTATGAGCTAAAGCATGTGCCGGCGCAGGAACGAACAGGGTATGTACCACCGAAGTCCCATTCCCACTGTGGTGGAGACGGCGAGGTCGCCGAGCCCGAAGATAAACCCTTGAAGTGGCAGTAACTTGTGACTGACGTGTTATTGGCCAGTGGCCATTTAAAAAAAATGCACACCGATCACGCCCAGCCGGTGAATTACTCGTTGCCTATCGGCGATAGCGTGATCCCCATGAATGCGCTCATAGGGTCCAAAATTCGCATAGAATATGAAGGAGTCATTAACTGTCATCATTGCGGGCGGAAATCCAAGAAGAGCTTTAATCAAGGTTATTGCTACCCGTGCTTTCAGTCACTGGCCCAGTGTGACAGCTGCATTATGAGCCCGGAGAAGTGCCACTACGATGCTGGCACCTGTCGTGAACCAGAGTGGGGTGACACCCACTGCATGACCGACCATATTGTTTATCTCGCCAATTCATCGGGGGTCAAAGTCGGTATCACTCGGCTAAATCAAGTGCCGACTCGCTGGATGGACCAAGGCGCCATTCAGGCGCTGCCCATTTTTCGAGTCGCAACACGAAAGCTTTCGGGTTTGGTGGAAACACTGTTCAAAGAACAGGTGGCAGATAAAACTAATTGGCGAAAGATGCTCAAGGGAGAGGTGGATTTTCTTCATTTGCCGAGTGTCCGTGACGAGTTGCTCGACAACGCTTGGAATGACGTCGTGGCTCTACAAAAGGAGCATGGAGTGCAGTCCATTCAGGTTATTGATGACGGAGACGAATACGAATTTGAGTATCCGGTTGAGGAGTTTCCAACCAAGGTCGTCACTTATAATCTAGACAAACAACCCACGGTTGAAGGCCGACTTATGGGGATCAAGGGACAATATCTAATTCTCGATAGTGGCGTCATCAATATCCGCAAATTTGGAGCCTATCAGGTCAATTTTTACGGCTCTGGCAACTGACGATTTTTTAGGTAATGGCCGAGATTGGTCGTGCCCGACCAAGCGTTGGTTCACCTTCGAACAATCAGCTCCGCCAATGCGCTTTGGTGGGGCTGAGTACTTATAGGAAGATTCACAATGAAAGATGCCCAGCCCAAGATTATCCACCTCAAGGACTATCAGGTACCTGATTTTTTAATCGACAAGACAGATCTTCATGTAACCTTAGATCCGAGGGAAACTAAAGTGCGTGCGCGCTTGTCCATGCGTCGTAACCCCGCCGCTAAAACACCTGCGACAGAGTTGGTGCTAGACGGGCAAGAGATGGCTCTTGTGTCTGTGTCTATCGACGGTAAAGCTCTCGCAGGTAGTGAATATCAAATCGCACCTGAGACACTTACGATAATCAGTGTCCCAGACACCTTTCTATTGGAAACCTTGGTGCGCATCGACCCCGAGTCAAACACGAGTCTGGAAGGGTTGTACAAATCCCGAACCATGTATTGCACCCAGTGTGAGGCTGAAGGGTTTCGAAAGATTACCTATTACCTCGATCGACCCGATGTGTTGAGCGAATTCACAACAACGGTGGTCGGCAGTCAATCCGACTTTCCGGTACTGCTCTCAAATGGTAATAAAATCGATTCGGGCAACCTCGATGGCGGCTTACACTACGCAACGTGGCACGATCCTTTTAGGAAACCGGCCTACCTGTTTGCGTTAGTCGGTGGTGACCTCGATGTCATTGAAGACAGTTTTATCACCCGTAGTGGTCGAGATGTCGCGTTGAAGATCTTTGTTGAAAGCAAAGATCTGGATAAGTGTGACCACGCCATGCGCTCGTTGAAAAACTCTATGCGTTGGGATGAGGACGTGTACGGTCGTGAATACGATCTAGATGTTTTTATGATAGTCGCGGTAGATGATTTCAATATGGGCGCCATGGAAAACAAAGGGCTCAATATTTTTAACACCTCTTGCGTCTTAGCGAAAGCCGAAACCACAACTGATGTCGGCTTTCAACGGGTCGAGGCGGTTGTGGCTCACGAGTACTTTCATAACTGGTCGGGCAACCGAGTCACTTGTCGAGATTGGTTTCAACTCAGTCTGAAAGAGGGCTTCACCGTATTTCGGGACTCTCAATTTTCTGCAGACATGAACTCCGCCACGGTCAAGCGGGTCGAAGATGTCAGCTTTTTAAGAACGATGCAATTCGCCGAAGATGGTGGGCCTATGTCGCATCCGGTGCGACCGCCATCATTTATTGAAATTTCAAACTTCTACACCCTAACGATCTACGAGAAGGGTGCGGAAGTTGTGCGGATGATCCACACCCTCTTGGGAGCGAAGGACTTTCGCAAGGGAAGTGATCTGTATTTTGAGCGCCACGACGGCGAAGCTGCAACGATTGAAAATTTTGTCGCCGCGATGGAGGATGCCAGTGGCCGAGACTTAACGCAGTTTACTCGCTGGTATTCTCAGGCCGGTACGCCACGCGTGGAAGCGAGCGATAGCTTCGATGAAAATACCGGCCTGTATAGCTTAACGCTCCATCAAAGCTGCCCTGATACGCCAGAAGCCAAAGCAGAAGAGAAGCAACCCTTTCTAATTCCTGTTGCCATCGGGCTGTTGGGAGATGCGGGCAATCTGGCGATTCGTCAACAAGGCCAGCCCATTGACGCCGAGACGTCAGACAATACCCATGTCGTTTTGGAGCTGACGGATACAGAGCAAACATTCCACTTCGAGAATCTTCCTGAGCGACCAATCCCAGTTTTACTGAGGGGGTTTTCTGCGCCCGTTAAGCTTACCTATGATTACTCACGTGAGCAGCTGATGGCGATAATGAGTCGTGACGCCGATGGCTTTAGCCGCTGGGATGCGTGCCAAACTTTGGCGTTGGAAGTTGTCAGGGATGGTATGCGTGCCTTTAGGTCGGGTGAAGATATCGTGGTGGATCCACTGCTGATTGATGCCTTTCGCGCCATTCTTGTCGATAGCAGTTTGGACAAGGCGATGGTTGCATTGATGTTAGAGCTACCAACAGAGGCTTTTCTAAGCGAGGTGGTTGATGTAGTCGATGTGGAGGCCATCCATCAGTCTCGCCAAGAAAT
>CERE01022908.1_pt1 | contig 11400 bp, 13 predicted proteins | sample 530911 | NCBI WGS metagenome assembly CERE01 (sample SAMEA2621092, study PRJEB7988) | marine metagenome | biome: marine biome (ENVO:00000447); feature: mesopelagic zone (ENVO:00000213); material: "saline water (ENVO:00002010), including plankton (ENVO:xxxxxxxx)" | depth 800 m
CATTCATAATGCTGGGGTCGCGTGTTCAAGTCACGCTCTAGCTACCACTTTCGGGGTCGACCTTTACCTTTTTTTACAAAAAAAGTAGATGTCGTCGATTGAACGGTTGAGGATAGGGTTTCTTGTCCTCTACGTTCACCCCAAAATATCCGAACGGATAGGTGGTGGGTAAATATATCTTTACATAAGGGGTATAATTTCTCGCAGAAACAACATTTAGAGAAAACTCTAAACGACCATATCACCGAGGATATGTCCTCCAGCTATACGATGAGCAGCCCCCCTAGGCTACTCATGTTTATCAATATGTTATCCTATTCGACACTTGTCAAGTCTTCAGAGGTTTTCTATCTCTGGTAAGTTATTTACTGCTTTCCTCATATTGTCCAAATTAGTATGAACATACATTCTTGTCGTAGCCAATTGAACATGCCCTAGTAAGTCTTGAGTTACCGAAATATCTGCTCCACCTTCATTTGGATTGCATAATTTTGTCGCGGTTGTATGCCTTAGTCTATGGGCTCCAATACGTGCATCTATTTTTCCAGACAGACGCTTGAAAAATCCAGTAATTTGTTCTCGCTGCATCTGCTCAGGATTTATGCTGTTAACAGCATATCGCTTGTTGAATCGTCGAATGACAAATAAGTAATCATTAGGTCTCAGCTCTCTTCCTGTAGCAAGCTCAGACATCACTATTAGATTTTTAAAAACTCTTTCTGCCTTTGGGTGCAATGGAATCAGCCATTCTCGTCTTGTTTTGCTCCCTTCCGCGCTTGCGCACAATGTACCATTTTCAAAGTCGAGATCCTTCAGCTTTATCGTGACCAGTTGTCGCCTCCGAATGCCAGTGTAGTAAATTGTCTTCATCACTGTTTTCCAAAACCAGGACGGCTTAAATTCAGTGGGATTTCTAGCGAGATACCAAAAAGCACTTCTAAATGTGCTTTGATCAACAGTTTTCGGGGGAGCTATCGTTTTTGGGGCTGCACGCTGCTTTTTGAAAGGATTCTCTGCAACAATTTTTTCTTCTTCCGCAAAGCTCCCCAAAGCCTTTAGGTGTCCCAAGTACCCGTTAAACGTGACTTCTTTCGCTCCACTTAAGGTCGATGTTTTAAATCGCAATAACGATTCTGGTCCAATATCCTCAAGTTGTTTCACGCCGCTGCGCTCTTCAAAAAGCCTCGCCACTCGCAAAATAGTGTCTTCTGTATCCTTGCTGTATACATGTAAATCGACCGAGCGCCGCGCTAATTCCTGTAGTGTCATACATCGTCCTAATTGTCCGTTTTAGAGCGGATACTTTAACCTATCTGGCACGCTAATTATTCTCGCTCGCCGATAGAAATTTATTGGTCTCAGGCCGTGCGGCACCATCTTCGAACATAAGACTGTAGGGCAACAACATGCCGCTTAATCTTACTTCTTTCCCGCCGGCCCTCTTTCCGGTGTAGATCAAAATATTCTTATTGGTAAGCTTTCCCTTGATGTGTTTATGCAGTCTTACTAGGCGCTTTTGCAACTTAACGGAGTCATCTTCCTTTAAGTCCTTGTGCTCAACACAGAACATTTTAAAAATGATTGGGCTGATCAGGAGAACCCCTTCTTCAACAAAGTGTATCGCGGCTTTACCGTTATTGACCTGAAGCTTTTTGTTGTGAATTCCGTCCTTTATCCATGCAAAAAACTGTCTGCCAGTGTCGTCATTCATTTGAGTTTTTACGGGCACAGCTTCTGAGTTTGTAACAGTTTCTGCCGGCGCTACCTTTGCTGAAAATACAGATTCGGAAGATGCGGGTGCAGTGCGGCTCATCGCGACTGGCGATACCGGCATCCCGAGGGGTGTTTCAGTATTTACCTGATTGCCCTCAGCTTCTGGAACTGGAACAGGTTCTGGTTGTGGGGCCGGTACCGCTGTAACAGGGTTCTTTGTTTCTGGAACAGATTCGTTCTGATGCTTTGCTTGTAGCGCTGCTAAAGGGCTCACTGGAACAGCTTCGCGTGATGCTGCAATATTTGGTGAGGTTCGGGCTGGCGCACTTGCTGGCATCTCTACGGCACTTGATGAAATTGAACCTGCCACAACGGCTTCTTTTGGAGGGGCAACAGGGGAAACTGGAGCAGTCTCTTGAGTGTGTGCTGGCGCAGACATAGCCGCTGGTTGCGCGGGTGTTTGTGATGCTTTGACATTAGAATCTGTTTCAGTGATGAGTCCTGTAAATTTGGGCAGCTCCCGATTGTGGGAAAACAGTCGACGAGCCTCGAACTTCAAACAAGTAAATGCGTGCTGATATCCATCACCTTGAACACTCACATTCCAAATCGCTTGGTCGTCGGGCGTGGATAACGCGAATCCACCTTCCTGAAGAACGTCATAAATACGCGAGGTTTCCGACGGGATGCCTGTCACCGCTTGTGAGGCAAGATGAGCTTGTAGCTTCTCAGCTAACGGCTTGCAAACAAAGTAGGCGTAATCATTATAGACCCAACCCATGCCGCCGTTTTGATTCAGCTTTATGTCTTTTTCTCCAAGAAGCTGTCGCAAGCCGCTCATCAACTGATCGGCTGTGGATGCTTTCGCGTCCGGAAACCTTAGCGCATCCGGAGAGCCGCCAAGATTACGAGCAGTGCTGTCTCTATCGGCTCGAACGACTATCTCCCCAATATCACCACTCTCAAACTCGTCACCCCATAGATATGCAACTAACTGGGACAGGATGTGCGGATAATTGGTCAGCCAGCCTCTGGCCACGCTGGGCAAGAGTACGCCAAACAATGTCAGCGCATATCGATTATGAGCTTTGTACTCAGCATTTCGAAAATCGATTCGATAGGACGCTGGGGCAAGCTCATGAAGTTGTCGATCGTGAGGGCTCCAAGCGCGTTCAGTGCCGTCAGCCATGGCGAGTACAAGAGGGCTGCGTGACATGACTTTGCCCGCATCATGAAGGAGCGCAGCGGCAAATACACCAAATGTCCATGCGTGCTCTTGCGCAACGATTGTTTCAGGCTCGCCGCGCCTAGGGAGTTGATACGCTTTGCGCAATTGAAGTGCGCTGTGTACCACTTCAAGTGTGTGCTTGAGTAGCCCGCCAGGGCCAGCATGATGATGTGATTCACTCGCCGGAGCGAGCTGAACGGCCTCAGCAAACGCGTACAGTGAGTCACGGTACAGATTGTCAAAGTGCTGCTCTTGAACGCCCACCAAACGAAAAAGTTCCGGTAAATCTGGTGCATACCCGCAGGCTTGTATGAGCTCTGAAGCGGACAATATCGGAAGCTGTTGCAGATTCAGTTGATCGGGATTGGGGATCGATCTAGAAATCGTTCCGTTTTTTCCAAAACCAAGAATTCTGCTGCAGTTTGATAAAAGTGATTTCACTGAAGGTGCTCTTTTGACCATTTCTTGACGATGTCACTGGCGGGAAATCGCTCGCTCGCGGTATAGAAGTGAGCGTCTTCACCTTCTTCGCTAAAGTCCGGAAAACTCTCTTCGAGTGGATTCCAAAATTCAGAACCTGCCGCCCCCTTTTTGGTGGCTCTTGTATAGAAGCAATCAAGCAAGCTTAAACGTCTCGCCATGATTAACCCGATCGGGGCGTCGGGCATTCTGTCGATCAAAGAGGCCAAATCCACGAGCGTCTCTTCCATTTGCTCTTTAAGTGCTAGTTGCAGATCTTCCGGTGCGCCGTCATATCGAGCGATGATCTTTTCGAGCGTGGGGCTCCATTGTGCTCGACGGTCTAAGATATCCAGCGCTTGGCGCGCAAGAGGGTGTTGCGAGAAGAAGGACATACAGTCTTTACCTTTTGGGGTTACCTTTTCGGTTTTACCTTTTAAGGGCTGACGCGGTTAAAGCGGCAGCCCTTTTTTCTTTGGCATCGCCCCCGCCGGCTTTAGGCGGGGGCGATGCTTTTCAATCCTTTTAGGGGATAAGTCCCCTTAACCATTCCCCTTTTACGCCCTTTGCTTATTCGTTGCAGCAGCAATTGTGTACAGCGCCAGTACAGGTTTAGGGCTGAATACATTGCACATTTCTCTATCCTCGGTCAGTGGAGGGATCAATCACATGGCATCATCGAACAACAATCCGATACAGCAATTGCTGCGACCACCTGTCGAGTTAGCGGCAGTGCTGGCGTATGCCTGCGTGGCGATGATTGCGCTCATCTCGCCGAGCGTCATGATGACTACACCGTCCGTGGCCTATCTGCTGGCCCTGTTCTGTTTCTATCGCGGTGGCATTCGCTTTCTGTCTGCACGACGTTTATTGAAGTACCAGTTCAATCTGTTGGTCTTACCGTTCTACACGATACACAGCAAAGACATCCCCCTATCTAGGTCGCATCTCTTTCTTGGCTTGGGCTTTGAGTGGGGGGCGCGGCACACGCAACGCCATCACGATTGTAAGCGGCCCGAGTGGGAGCACATCATTAAGCGTTATGAAGTGTCGAGTTATCACGTTGCTCGGCAATTCGCATCACTCTGTCGTCGTGTGATCGTGACCCGTTGGCTAGCCTACGCTTTGGAATTTCGCTCGTGGATCAATCCCTATTCTCCGATTCCGGAAGTAGAGGGTGACACCACCTTGCACGGCGTGGGTTTGTGGGAAGCGGAGCGAATGATTCGCCAGCTACAAAGTGAGCGGGTAGCACATACCTTTGTGGTGGGTACAACACGGGTAGGTAAGACACGTTTGTGTGAAGTGTTAGTCGATCAGGATATTCGAAACGGTGAAACTGTCATTGTCTTTGACCCCAAGGGCGATGGAGCGCTACTGGCTCGCATGTGGGCCTCTGCCGTTCGGGCAGGTCGAGAAAAGCAGTTCTACATGTTCCATCTTGGTTTCCCCGATCAAAGTGCTCGCTACAACCCCGTGGGGAATTTCGAACGCATTACTGAGCCGGCTAGCCGTATCGCAAGTCAACTACCAGGCGAGGGCAACAGCGCCGCATTCCGTGAGTTCGCATGGCGCTATGTCAATGTGATCACCAAAGCCTGTACCGCACTCGGTAAGCGTCTGAGTTTCGAAAGCTACCTTGAGTACGGTGCCGACCTGGATCCTCTGTTGACGGAGTACTTGGTCAGTGTTTTTGAATCCGAAAAGAACACCAACAAACAATGGCGTGGAATGTTGGATGCGATTGTAGAGTCTGATCGTAAACCAGATCGCGCAATGGCCGCACGAGATCGTCGCGCGTGGGCTTGCGCGATTCTGTATAAGGAACTTGATATTTTTGATGAGGTTGCGCATGCACTCATCAAGACTTTCGAGTATGAGAAGAGCTTTTACGACAAGCTAGTTGCCTCTCTGTTTCCGCTACTGGAAAAACTCACCTCCGGAAAAACCGCCGAGTTACTGTCTCCCAACTATCTCGATACCACCGACAAACGTCCCATTATTGATTGGAAGTCGATCATTCGCCAAGGCGGTATTGTGTACATAGGGCTGGATGCGCTCAGTGATCCTGAAGTGGCCAGTGCCGTGGGCGCGTCGATGTTTTCCGATCTGACCTCAACCGCAGGCAGCATCTACAAGTTTGGAACCGGCCACGGATTGCCGGCGGATGTCGACATGGCTAAGCGGATGGTGTGCGTGCACGCCGATGAATTCAATGAATTGGTGGGCAAAGAGTTTGTTCCGATGGCGAATAAGGCCGGTGGTGCAAACTTCCGTCTAACGGCCTACACCCAAACGATGTCCGATATTGAGGTGCGATTTGGTGATCGCGCGAAAGCGGAGCAAGTGCTGGGTAACTTAGGCACGTTGATTATGTTGCGAGTGAAAAATGAAAGCACCGCAGAATTACTCACCCGTCAACTCAACGATGTTGAGGTTCATCACCTTGGATTGAGAAGTGGCACAACGGACAGCTCAGACCCTGCTTCTGGTGCGCATTTCACCAGTAACACCATGCAAACCATCAGCACACAAATGGTGCCAATGATTCACGCCGGTGACTTAACTCGATTGCCTAAAGGTCAAGCGTTCGCCTTCACGGGCGGCAAACTCTACAAGATCCGATTACCGATGTTTAGTGATGATGTGGAGATGCCAGACAACATCGGTTATGTCTCGCAATCCATGACAGATAAATATCGTAGCGCGAATCAAGATGAGTGGCATAAAGCGCCAGATCGTTGGAGTGATTGGGGTACGGCCGCATGACCCAACGCAACCGTACTCAGAAAAAAGTGGCCCCTGAAAAACCGATCACACTATGGGGCAATTTCATCGCGCTGACGCTGGGGAATGTCGTGTCATTCTGTTCGTGGATGCTGATGGCCATCGTGGTCTCGATCATCATCGAATGGATTGGGATGCTCTTTTGGTGGGAGCCTGATCACGCTCAAACGATGCTGCAGAGCGAAATCAACTACCTTTCTCAGTTCAGTAAAAACGGTCTCTTGTCGATTCATCCCGCGACCATGGCACAAACCTTCATCGGCGTTGTAAACGATGCCTATGCGTGGCTTCGCTTGCCTGAATGGCTTCCGTGGATTCAGCAACATCTCTTTATCCTGTACGTCGCCGTCAGCAGCGCAGTGGACGTGACGTACATGATGTGCATTCGCTTGGTCACGATCGTGTTCACCTTGCCGGTGTTCATTCTGTGGTTTGTCGTGGCCGCGATCGATGGACTCTCCGAGCGCGACATCCGCAAGTACGAGGGCGGTCTAGAGAGTAGCTTTGTCTACCACAAGGTAAAGCCCTTCATTTTTCCGGCCATAGCGTTGAGCTGCGGCTTGTATTTGACGCTACCGTTTTCGATGAACCCTGCGCTGTTCTTCTTACTGCCACAATTCATTTTATTCACTGCAACCTTCTGGACGTGTGCGACGTTCAAGAAATTCTTGTGACGATCCTTAAGGACTTAACATGACTGACAATGTGCAACCCATACACGGAGCTCAAGCTCCCTCATTGCCCGATGTAGACCCTTCGCCTGCAGACAATGTCACGGCGACCAACGCTGGCGGACAAAGCTCTGACCTGCCAGAGACGTCTGCTCAAAATCCAATGCCAGCGTGGTTCATGGGCCTAGTAGTTTTAATTGTTCTCATCATGGCCGGCGGTGGTTACGTGGGCTATTTGGTGTTGAGCAACCAATTGTCGGTACCTGGTACTCAGACTACCCCACTCAAAGCACCCATTGCTCCTCCAGTCCCGCAGTCTACCGACGCCTCGAAAACTGCTGTCGCTGCGAGTAGTCAATCGGATGCTTTACAGAACGTGACAGGCGGTACACCGCAATACCAAATCAACATCATGCGTCCGACAGACAGTGCACAAGCAACTATGCCTGTTCAAGGCACTCCGATCGGGAATAATGCGGTTGAGTCCGGTACTCCAAAAGCAGTTGCTGCGACTGTATCGTCCTCAGAGGTAAACATAGAGGCCGCTCCGCTCATCTCCCCCCGAGTCAACCACGCAGCGACAAGTCCCTCATCAATGCTGGAATTCAATACCCATGAGGTTCTGTCAGAACACAGTGAACGATTGTTGGCGCTAGAGGGTATGGCGGCTGAGCACGCTGAAGTACTGTCTCTGATGAAAGATGAACTTCAATCAACCAAGCGTCGATTGATAAGTACAGATCAGAACATCGCAAAAGCGATCAAACGTATTGATGGCCTAACAGGAAAAACCGTCAAAGCACCTCGCACTCGTGCCTCGTCAAGTGTCGCCGGTGATGCCTTACCGTTTAAGCCACTCAGCTATCGGACATTCGGTGAGCAAATCAGCGTTCGTGTTCGTGCGCCTTCACAAAAAGCGCAGAGCTTGCGAATCGGTCAAGCACTCTCAGGCTGGCGCTTAATGAGTGCGGATCCGGTGGCTCGCACGGCGGTATTTTTGAACGTGTCTTCATTTAAGAAGCATGAGGTGGCGCTGTGATGAAAACTCTCTTTCTCGGCGCTCTATTGATGACATCGATTGTGGCGCAAGCCGCCGATCAAGCTAAATCGACCGTGAGTAGAACCGAGACCGCACCATCCTCTCAATCCCAGAGCGTTGAAACGCCTTGGAAAGTGTGGGGGCTAACAGCAGACGATTGGAAAGAGTATCAATCCATTATGGCCGGCCCTCGTGGTATATGGACACCGAACGTGTCACCACTTACTGCGCTAGGTGTCCACGCCGAGTCGGAAGCTGACAGGCTACGTTATGCAAGGTTGTCCGCCGAACTTGACTATGAACGCATTCGTGCAGAAGCACACTGGCAGCTCACTTTTGATTCTGTAAAAACGAGAGTATGGGGAGAGAAGCAATCAAAGGAGCCGACAACGTTGAGCCTTGAGTCACTAAAAAGTCATCAACGCGTGTCGTTGTTTACCGATGCAGTTTGCGACGCTCGATGTCGACGGGTTATGGCACTGTTAAGAAAGTCTCAGGTTAACGTGGATGTGTTTTTTGTTGGCAGTACCTCACGTGCTGACATTGTTGAGTGGGCGAAGCAACAGCAGCTCCCCCCTGAAGCGGTTAATAAAACGCGTCAATATTCCTTGAATCATGATAGAGGACTTCTGAAGAGCTTAGGCCATGATGACGGCAATTTACCTCTTGTGATGCTCAAGAGCCTCAGTGGAATCTATGAGGTGGTGACCCTATGAAGCTCGTGTTAATCACTCTGTTGCTCTCACTGAATGTAGATGTCAGTGCAATGGACATACCGCCAGCGTATCGAGAGGCCGCTCGAACGGCCGGTGTCCCAGCTGACATTTTCTATGCGATTACTCTACAAGAAAGCCAAGCACCGATCAGCTCGACCAAACACAGACCGTGGCCTTGGACTCTGAATATTGCTGGAAAGGGTCGTTACTATCGCACTCAGAAGGATGCATTGCGAGCGTTAGAACATTACATCGCCTCTGGTAAATGCAACGTTGACATCGGTCTCGGACAAATTCATTGGTGTGCTCATGCCAAGTCTTTTCCAGAGGGGCCGGCTCAAGCACTTCACCCGCTTAAGAATCTCGCCTATGCCGCCCAAGTGCTCAAGAGTGAGCATAAAACGGTCATTAGAAAGAAGCTCGGGAGCAACAGCTGGTGGGTCGCTGTGGGTCGCTATCACGCGCCAAACAATGTGAAGCTCGCCAAGGCGTATCGAATGCGAGTGTACAAGAAGTGGCTAAGACTGAAAGGAGGAAATTATGTGTAATTCTCGATGCTTCCTACTCGTCTTAGTAGCCGCAAGCTTAATGGCGAACGGGATAACCGCGGCACCGACAGAGATCGGAGACTACGGAAAGGTAGAGCGATCAATGATTCACCCGATGAAGGTGCAGCAAACGCAATTGCGAACGCCTATGAGCTCTGCCGAAGCTCAACGCTCGATTGCCAAGAGCCATTACCCTGTTATCACTCGTTCAATGAGTGCGAGCGGTCGTCATTCAACCGTTCGTCGTGTCCATGCCGGCACTGGAAACCTATTCTTGATTGGCAATGACTTCTATTCCACTACGTGGCTTCGTAAGAATCACGCTCAGCTAAAAGCACTTGGGGCGCAAGGTATTGTGGTCAACGTACCCAACGCCCAGTCGTTTGCGCAACTCAAACAAATGGCCAATGGTCTTCCCCTGGTCGCGGCGTCAGTCGACGATCTTGCCCAACAACTCAAACTCAAACATTACCCTGTACTCATCACGGAGTCCGAACGATGAACACGCAACGCACCCTTTGGGGATTTCTATTCATGATGTCGATGTCTTTTGCGCACGCAGGGGATTACGTGACGGAGCCCGAGCGTCTCGCCCTCAAGCAACTTGCTGAAGAGATGAACAAACTGGAATTATTGATCGATCGGGCCGAACACAATCGAGCCAGCCATACACGATTTCCCATGAACTACAAAGCACTGCGAGAAGACTGGCGATCGGTACGCGCGGCAATCGAGCGTCATCTTGATAAACCCTCTAGGGCACCAAGAAAACTGCCGCCTTTACACGCTGATTACACGCACTAGGAATCCCAATGGCCAATCAATCCATGCTTGAAGCGTTTGAAAGTAGTACTCGAGTACCGGTGGATTACTCTTACGCGGCATTTGCGTTCATAGCAGTCGGAATGATCGGATTTCTACTGGTTGTTGTGATCAAAGACGGTTGGGCTCGACACCAAAATGAAGAAATGAGCATTGGTGATTTTATGATGATCATCATGCGCGCCATGATTCTTTTTCTTTTTGCATTGGCTGTCTTCAGCCCAACATCCTAATACTCAAACCCTAAGGTCGAACGATGAAAATACTTCTACAAAAATTCTATCAAGGCTACAAAATTGTCACCCATATCATATTGCTTTCTGCGGTTTCCTTGCAGGTTGCTGCGCAAAGTAACGACAACTATTCATTACCCAAAATAGGTGCAGCGGAAAACGTAACGGCTGAATCGGATCCACTGAATTACTTTGTCGTTCTTTTTAAGATTGTCGGCGCAGTCGTACTTTGGCTTGCGGTCGCTTGGTTTGGCATGTTGATGTTCGGATCGGTCATCAAGGCGGCGAACGAAGCTCGCGGTGGCGACGTGTCGTGGATGGAAGCCGGTAAATCCATGCTCGGCAATGTGATTGTATTCATCCTGTTTCTGGGTATTGCCATCTGGTACTCCGCCGCGTTCTTGGCGTAAGGGGGCAGGCTGTGAAAGATCATACCCTCGTTATGCTGGCCGATCGTCTCAATCATGAGCCGGTGGTGTTGCTCGGTTGCAACTCGTCGGAAGTCTCTGCGGTAGCGGCCGTGTGCACAGGGACAGGAGCCGCCATATCTATTCCGGTTGGACTTTTTCTGGGCGCGGTAATCAGTGCCAGCGTGGGCTTGTTTCTCGGGTTTTCGTTGTTCTTTGTCTGCGCTCTCGGAGGCTCTTATGTGGCGCTCCAGAAGCTGCAACGCCACAAAGAGACTCACGGTAATCATTACTATCGAGAACTTCTTCATTGCCGCCTCAACGACTATGGCATAGGGGGCACTAAGGTACATCAAGAGTCACAACGTTACGTTCGAGGTAAACCGCTATGAGTCGAGTTCGCAACGCACTGTCTGACAAGGATAGAACCATTTGGTTTATGGCGATTGCTTTGGTGGTGATTGGTGGCTGTTTGATGTTCACCATTTACCGAATCTCTGTCATGGCCACTGAGATGGATTTGCATCTGCCGCCCGATGTGAGCCAAGGCGCAACACTGACAGTGGGGAAGCTTCCTCTGCCAACGGCGTATACCTACGCTCGCTACGTATGGCAAAACATCAATACGTGGAAGAGCAATGGTGCAAAAGAATACGAAGATAACATCGATACATTCTCGTGTTTTTTATCGCCGGAGTTTCAAGAGCTTCTGAAAAATAACGTTCTAGAGAAGCGCGCCAAAGGTGAACTCAATCGAACCCGTCAGCTCTCCGATGC
>CERE01014991.1_pt1 | contig 11359 bp, 11 predicted proteins | sample 530911 | NCBI WGS metagenome assembly CERE01 (sample SAMEA2621092, study PRJEB7988) | marine metagenome | biome: marine biome (ENVO:00000447); feature: mesopelagic zone (ENVO:00000213); material: "saline water (ENVO:00002010), including plankton (ENVO:xxxxxxxx)" | depth 800 m
TGCCCGCCGCATCTCGCCCTTCAAATACAATAACAATGCGCTCGCCAGTGCGCTTGACCCACTCCTGTAGCGCCACTAACTCTAACTGCAACAGGCGCAGCTGCTTTTCGTAGCTCCCTTTTTTCATTCTCCGTTCTACCTTTGCAACTTCGACTCTGCCCCTACCTAACACCGCTGGCGTCAAACACCATTAACGCCAGCGACATTCATAAGAATCAATCTTGCCATTAATGTCACTGACTTTAGTCAAAAAATTACCACTTGAGAGGCCGCCGAGTTTATTTTAGAGTGAATGCTCAATTATAAATTTCTACCCTGCACTCTATTCAATCCGACACAAAGAGATACGCAATGAATCGCTTCCTAGCTCACACTGGCGCCAAATACCCCATCATTCAAGCCCCCATGGGCTGGATCGCCCGCTCGCAATTGGCGTCCGCGGTCTGCAATGCAGGCGGCGTCGGCATCATCGAAACCTCATCCGGGGAAACAGACAATTGCAAAGCGGAAATTGAGAAGATGCCGTCGCTGACGGACGCTCCCTTTGGTGTCAATCTCCCGATTCTGTTCTTAAAAGATGATGCGATGCTGCGCTACATTTGTGAATCTGGTGTGAAATTTGTCACCACTTCGGCCGGCAGCCCAAAGAAATTTTTAGCGCCCTTGCAAGAAGCCGGCATTGTTGTCTATCACGCGGTACCCACCGTTGAAGCGGCACTAAAATGCGCCGATGCCGGTGTCGATGGTTTAGTGGTAGAGGGCGGCGAAGGCGGAGGTTTCAAAAACCCAGAAGAGGTTTCGACCATGGTGTTGCTACAGGCCATCGCTGAACAGGTCGATTTACCACTGGTCGCGGCCGGCGGCATTTGTGACGGTCGCGGTATGGCCGCGGCCTTTGCCTTAGGCGCAGAAGCTGTGCAAATGGGTACACGTTTTGTCAGTTGTGCTGAAAGCCCGGTGCACAACAACTTCAAACAAGCCATTATTGACGCACCCACCGATGGCACCGTTATGCTCAACAAGTCGTCCAGCCCTTGCGTTCGCGCGCTTAAGACAGATCGCTCAAAACAACTCTACGCCGACGGTGAAATGCCGATGACTACTTTGGCCACCGTAAAAGACTTGTACTTTGGTGGTGATATGGAAGCCAGTGTTGGGCTTGCGGGGCAATCTGCGGGATTGATTCACGAAGTGAAACCCGTTGAAGACATCATCAACGAGACCGTTAGTGAGTTTCACCGTATCTGTGAGCGTATGGGTGCCATGAATCAGGGTTTTTAATCCTACCACTGCAACTGTGGGGGCTGAGCAAAACATGGATCGAACTGAACTATTCCATTCAAGTTCGATGCTCGCCCCCGTCACAGGTTAGATAAATTCAGCGGTTCACAACGTCATCCCAACGACACCAAAAGCCAACAACGAAATCAATCCGGCCAGTAGCGCGTAAGGCAACTGCGTGCGTACATGATCAATATGATCAGTCGCCGCTGCCATCGACGACACTACGGTGGTGTCACTGATGGGAGAGGCGTGGTCGCCAAAAATACCGCCCGATAAAACCGCCGCCACAAATGGCGCCACGGGCAAACCTAGCGCTTGCGCCACCGGTACCGCAATGGGAATCATGATGGCAAAAGTTCCCCAACTGGAACCTACCGAAAATGCGATCACAGCGGCTATGATAAACAACAGCGGCAACAGCAACGAAGGCGCAACTGTGTCACCGAGAAGACCCGCGACATACTCACCGGTTTTCAGTAGCTGAGACACATCGCCCAGCGCCAAAGCCAATAATAAAATGATGGCTAGCGGTACAATTCCCCCCGCTCCCTTGAGAAAAATATCGGTGAGCTGTGTTAGCGATAGTTGACGCTGTAGCAACTGCAAAAACCAAGCGGTCGCTACCGCCAACAAGACCGCCCAAAGGACACTGGTCGAACCCGAGCCCTTGAGTAGATCGCCATCACCGGTAATCCACAATCCCAACGGCATTGCCGCCACCAATACGGCAATGGGAAGGATCATGTTCAAGGCTCTTGGCCTAATCCCGGTGGACAAAGTCTGATTGAGAAGTTGGTCATCCATCATCGGAGTGGCACCGGGAGAAAGATGTTCACCTCGCGCCGCTCGCGCTTCAGCGGTTTTCATGGGACCAATATTCCAATCAAAAACAACCACTGCCAATGACATCAATACAGCGCTGATGGCGTAAAAATTGAGCGGAATAGCCCATAAAAAAACACTCAATGGATGATCAACGCCCACACCATTTAGAAGACCTAAATTAAACGCTCCCCAAGCATTCAGTGGAATCAAAATACAAATGGGCGCAGAGGTGGAATCAATCAGATACGCCAGTTTTTCTCTGGAAACTTTATAGCGATCGAACAAAGGACGAGAAACCGTACCGGCCACCAAGACGGTGATGTTCGACTCAATAAAGATGATTAACCCCGTGCCCCAAGCCAACCACTGTGATCGTTTAGCGTTATTCACCCAGCGCCGAGCTTCGAGCCAGCTGACAAAACCGCGCACGCCGCCACTGGCCTCTAATGTTGCAATCAAACCACCAATGACCAATGTAAACACAATCACGCGCGCATCTCCCGGCGATTGCAACACGGCAATTACACCATCGATGGCATTGGCCAAACCGCTCAGAGTAGAACCGTTCGCCAATAGGGTGTATCCCATCCAAATACCCGCCGCCAATGACAGATACACCTGACGACTGATAAGAGCCAGTAAGATCGCCAGTAGTGGCGGCAGTAAGACAATGGCGCTGGGTTCGATCATGCTTTTTACTCAGTAATGAATTTCACAATAGATGAGCTCTGCTGGAAAGGGTATTCGTCGTTTTACTATAACCACAGCAGCCACTAAGAGACTTCTCTCCGACACAAGATTCACAAAGTTGGACAATAGCGTCAATGCTGGATACCGCAACTATGCAGCAACTATTCAGCAACGAAATGGATAACGTCATACCCCGGCAAGACCATGTCATAGAATAACATCGCCGCGGTGCCGAGGAGCAACTCACCACAAGAAGCTGAAATTGATTTCGGGGACATGGACAAGTTACAACCACCAATCGACGGCAAAGAATACCCCCATCCCCAAAGCTACCACCGATAATGGAGCCTTGATGAATCGACTGACCACCACGGTGACCAACCCAGCAATGAGATAGGGACTGGTAATCTCCGTGTTCAGTTGATTCTCATGGGTGAGTACGATCGGTGCCCACAGACCGGTTAAGACAGCGGGCGCGGTGTACTTGAGAAGACGCTGCGCGTTATCCCCTAAAGTCAGCTTTAAACGCGGCGACATGAGGGCGTAGCGATTATAAAAAGTGATAAGCGCCATGAGGAACAGCAGTAACCACATCATGATTGCACGCCCCGCCATTTCTCCAACACAAATCCGCTGAGCATTCCCGACAGGCCGGCCAGCAGAATTCCGTAACTTAATCCATTGAGCTCGGATACAACCGCCACTATGGCACTGACGAGGACGGCTCCCAGTACCGGAAGATTGGTCACGCCCGGCATCACCATGACAATAAAGATGGCGGCAACCGCGAATTCAAAACCCAAATCTTCAGTGTTGCCCAAGGCCTCACCCAGTGAGATACCGGCAAAGGTAGCGATATTCCACACCACGTAAAACACTAGACCCGCGGTGACGGCATAAGCGTAACTAAAGGCTCCGGTTTCCTTGCGGTAGTTTTCACTGACAACAAACATTTCATCGGTGAGAATAAATGCCAGCAGATAACGCTTTAGTCTCGGCAGTTTAAGTGCCTCCTGTCGATACACCGCCGAATACAATAAGTGACGAGAGCTGATGACAAAGGTGGTGGAAAATATCGCTATCCATGGGCTCATCAACTGAATCAAATTTAAGCTGGCAAGCTGCACGGCCCCCGCAAAAACAAACAGTGACATGCATTGCGCTTGCAGCGGAGTCAATCCCGTCTCAATCGCCAATGATCCCGCCAGCACCCCCCAGGGAATAACGGCAATGGCCAAGGGTAATACATCGCGAATGGAGCGCAGGACGACTGCCCGCTCCCACTCTGTTTTTTGCACACTCGTGTTCATGCTGAATAACTCTTCAATGGATGCCCGAGATTCATCGTTCTAATTAGAAGCTTCATGGATAAACCCCATGGCCACGTATTTCAAAAAACTCTGTTCCTGCAGCCAGCGCAGAGCAAGGGCAGATCGAGTGGCGCTATCACCACTGTCATTTAGCCAGTCCACCTTTGATGGTGTGGTGTAAGCATAGCTGGGCAGGGTTTCAGCAGAAATATCTCGATACCACTGAGTTTTCATACCGACGGATTCGGCAAGTTGCTGATGATCGGCCTCTCGTCCCCAGAAATCTGGCCAAGGGCCGTAGCCATCTTCTACGGCAGCCTCGATCATGAAACCCGGCGTGGCCAATTGCTGTAAGGACGCACTGGTGATCATGTCGGTGGCGACAAAACGTCCGCCGGGTTTTAACACCCGTGCTACTTCACGGAAAAATTCTCGTCGGGATGAAAAATGAAACATCGCCTCGACGCTGATCACTGAGTCAAAACTGTTATCGGGAAACGGCAAACTGCAGGCATCCGCTAACTGCCACTGCAGGCGATTGTTGTTCAGTGGCGCCAGCGATCGACAGGCCTGTAGTTGGCGATCGTCAATATTCACCCCCACCAACCGCGCCTGCTGCAGAGATTGATTGAGCAATTCAATGGTACTCCCAAGGCCGCAACCCACATCCAAAATGGCCTCACTCTCATGAGGGTTGAGCGCATTAAGCAACCAGTGGTTCAAACGCGATTGAGCCTGCGAAAAATCGTCGCCGCTCTTTTCTATTTCCCAGTGTAAGTTTTGTTGTTGAGCGCCAGGAGTGCAATCAATCGACTCACTTTCATCTAACCATAACCCCAAATGCACAGCGCGCTTACTTTCAGCGGGGTTAAAGTGCTCGAGAATATGATCAAAATAACTAGGAACCATCAAGCGGGGCGAACGATGTGAAGAACTCATGTTATCCCCAGCAATAGATTTCGTTTGATTGTTTGGCCTTAGCCATAAAGCTACAAGCCGTCCAACGGCGACTCTGCCCTTCAAGCGGCGTCAGTCGGTGCAAGTACTGCCCCGAATCAAAAATCAACATAGAACCCGCCGGTATGCGAATCTTGATCGACTCCAATTGGGCAATGTCCGGTTTGTCGCCATAACGGTCGTCACTGATGAGTCGAGCGCTCTCAAGAGATTGTTTGAAATCAAAAATCTCCGTCGCCCCACCGGCATCGCCTGCGGCAAAAGACAACACATAAGACAAAATATGGGGTTCACACAACTGCGCCAAATGGCTATACGAAGGTCTTAGAAAAAACTCGTTGTCGCAGTGAGCAGGAATATAACCCTGCGGATCATGTCCTCGCAAAGTGGTGAACATGTAACGCTGTGCGGCGTTCGGCCCCGGAGGCGCAGACACAGACAACCCACCCGACAACGCGGACAAACACTGCTCGATACGATCGACAAATTCTGGAGACCACTGCTGCAAGTGACGATAAAACTGTTCGGCCTCGTCAAAATAGTCGCCAAGATCAGGCCCCGTTAAATTGAGATTTCGACCATAGAACCAAGAGCGAAACACGTCGGGAAACCAAGTCTTCAGGAATTCGGGTTGATGACTCTCCAAACCACGCGAGAGAGCGCTCAGTTGCTCTGGCTGATAAACACCGTGCACCATAACGCCCTGTAAATCATCATTCCACAATCGAGACAGGACATCACCACTGCTCGACAACTGCTGCCAATCCAGCTCCAACCAGCGGAAGAATCCCTGTTGCTGCTGAACCATAGGCTTGGATGTTTCTTCTGAAGAATTCACTCTGAACATTGACCTCATGATTGCTAGCAACAAGCTGCCATAATAGTTGCAGCAGCGACAACTGACGTGATGACGATTTATGTTTCCACAATGGGGGCAGAAGGTTAGAAATTCAACAATTGTCTGATATCAGATGCAATAGCGTTCTGACAAATCCCCGTCCCTATGACAAACTCCTCGTTACGATAAAAAGCCGCTATCATGACGCCTCAGCGTCCGACATTCTTTCTCGCAGGTAATCTATGGCCCAAGCTCACCCCGTCATCGCCGTTTGTGGCCCGCCCGGATCTGGCAAGAGTACCTTTGCGAAGGCCTTAGCCGAAGCTTTACAGGCTCCGGTTGTGGATATGGATCACTATCAAACCTTTACCGATAACAAGATCGACGACGTGGTCGCCAGTCTCACCGCGACGGATAGCAGCGACGACTTCTATGCCTGCTTTGAGGTTCCGCAGCTGGATTCAGACTTACAGGCACTCAAGAACGGCAAGGCCATTGTGTTACCCAATAATGAGCAAGCCTCACTCACTCAAAGCTCAGAGGCGATTGTATTTGAAACCCATTTTGGTCGTGCCCACCCACAGACAGGGCCTTTAATCGACTATCTGATTTGGCTTGATTGCCCTCTGGATATTGCCGTTGCCAGAAAGCTTACTGGCTTTTTGGGTGATTTTCTCATGGATGATCAACCTCAGAACCTCCGCGAGCAAGTAAGCTGGCTCAACAACTATCTGCAGCAATACCAAGACGGCGTGCGCAGGACACTGGACATTCAAGCGCGCACCATCCCCGACAAGGCTGACCTGCGTCTTAACGGTGATGCAGAGGTGGCGACGATGGTGCAGCAGGCTCTGGGCGCATTGCAGCAGTGGCGAGCAGAGCAACAGGCAAATCCCGCCCCACAAGAAATCGCAACGGGCTCACACAGCGCTTACGATTACTTGTGTGTCGAACCCTTTTGTCAGGATTTTGTGCAGTTACAACTCCTCCACAGCGGCTTTACTACCGGTCTGTTTGGCGCACTGGAGAAACACCCCAGTAACGAACACCAACTGTTGCAACAGTGCGATACCGATCAACAAGGGTTGAACTTCCTGCTGGATTCATTGATCCATCACGCGATCGTTGAAACGCTGGATCAGAGCTCATCCGCCTCTGCAGATTCAAGTCAAGACACACGCTATCAATTCACGTCGAACTTCCGCTTGGCTTACCAATACCAGGATCTACTCAAAGCCAAAATTGAGTTTTCCAATTTTCTCGCCCCGGATCTGTTGCAGCACATGGACAGTTTCCTCAGGGACGAGCACCAATTTATGGGCGAATCGCGACTGTTCGAGCTGTTTGATTATCATCGCGCCTTGGAACTGTCGGATGAGAACTACCGTTTCACTAAACGTTGGATGGATCTAACCACCGCCTTAACTCGCTATGAGGCGGGCGTGTGTATCGCCGAACACAATTTCAATGGCTACCGACAGTTAATGGATATCGGCGGCAACAGCGGCGAATTCGTTCGCCAGATCTGTGCCGCTCAACCGCATATTCACGCCACGGTGGTCGACTTACCCGTGGTCTGTGAAGTGGGAAAAGACCATTTACAGCCCACCCCACAGGCAGGGTCGGTGGAATTCTATCCCGCCAATGCCCTAGTCGATGCCCTTCCCGGCCATCAATGTGCGATTACCTTTAAATCGATATTGCACGACTGGCCCATGGATGCCTGCGAACGCTTTATTGTGCAAGCCAGCAAGGCCCTTAGAAAAGGTGGGGATTTGATTATCTTTGAACGCAGCCATCTCGATCTGCAGCGTCACCCCATGACCTATGGCACTTTATCCACAGCCATGTTCTATCGCTCCTATCGCCGAGCGCAGGACTATATACCGTTGCTCAAAGCCGCGGGCTTGGCGATCGTTGAAACCAAACAGCTCACACTCGAGACCGATTTTCACCTCATTTGCGCCCGCAAGGTATAGGTTCGGTGACCTATACCCTACCGAACCCCATTGCCAAGAGCAGCGGCTGCGATCAAAAGTCATCTCTAGCGTTCAGTGTCGCCGACAGCTTCGCTATAATAGCGCCCCACTATTACTCGTTCAGGAGCAGAGCGTGACGCTATTTCGTCCGTGTATCGACCTTCATCAGGGTCAAGTTAAGCAAATCGTTGGCGGCAGCCTCAACGATGAAGGTGCTGACACCAACTTTGTCAGTCAGCACGATGCTGCGCACTATGCTCAGCTCTACCGACAGCATCAGCTTAACGGCGGTCACGTCATCGCGCTCGGACCGGGCAATCAGGAACAGGCTTTGAAAGCGCTGCAGGCCTGGCCCGGCGGATTACAGTTTGGTGGTGGCGTTAACGCCGACAATGCTGCCAACTATCTAGACGCAGGCGCTTCTCACGTTATTGTCACCTCCTATCTATTTGAGAATAACGAGTTCTCTTGGGACCGCCTAGAAGCCATCAAGGCAGAAACAGGGGCCGAGCGATTAATTTTGGATCTCTCCTGTCGCCGCACTGAGCAAGGCTGGAACATCGCCACCAATCGCTGGCAAACCGTGACCAACACCGCCATCGATGCCACCACACTGAGCGAGCTCAGTAAGCACTGCTCAGAATTCTTAATCCATGCGGCCGACGTGGAAGGGCTGCAAGCCGGAATCGATGAAGAGTTGGTGCAACTGCTGGGCAATCTCTGCTCGATTCCTGTGACCTATGCCGGAGGTGCTCGCACGTTGGAGGATTTAGCGCTTGTGGATAACTTATCTCAGGGCAAGGTTGATCTCACCATCGGCAGTGCACTGGATATTTTCGGCGGTAGCGGTGTCACATTGAGCGAATGTATCGAGTGGAATAACCGCCAATAAGCCGCGATCCTCTGGTAAAACTCGGTGTACCACAGGCAGAAACCCACTTGCCGTTGCTGGAGGGGAGGCTCTCTTGGCAGCCTACCATTACTGGACATTTTCGCTATACTTGACCCACGGGCAGATGGACATAAGCTCGCAAAAAACAATAACAGGGATGACCAATCGATTCATGCCATCCGATTATCGCCTCAGCCGCAACGAGCTGCCATCGTGAGCGACAACCGACACTATCAACTCCTCGATCAACGCACCTATGCCTCGGCGGTCGCTTGCTTGATGCTGTTTGTTTTTGTGCATATCTACGAGGGCTATTGGATACAGGCACTCGCTGGATTTGGCGCCTGTTTGGTAATCTGTCTGTTGGCTTGGCGTCTGTCCGCAAACCCGACCTACGAAGAGTCTCGCACACTGCGCTTAACCGCGTGGGCCAGTATTTTGATGATGCTGTGTTTTACCATCCAATCGAACACCTTGGGCTCAACCTATTTTACCTTCCCGCTCATGCTGAGCGCGTGGATCGTATTCCCCAAAGGCTTGGCGTTTAGCTTAAATATAGTGACTGCCGTTCTGACGACCATTTTGGCGACCCGCTGGCTGCTCCCCTTAGACCTATTTCGCTACAGCACTAGCCAACTGTTTGTGATTTGCGTCGGTTATGTTTATGCAGCGGTCATTGAACGCAACCAAGATGAGCTCGCTCAATTGGCCAATACTGACCCGCTCACCAAGATCCTCAATCGCCATGAACTGCATCATCAACTCAATCACGCCTTAGCCAATTGTCGCCGCTATGATAGACCCGCTTGTCTCATCATGATCGATCTCGACCACTTTAAAGGAGTTAACGATACGCATGGCCACCTAGTGGGTGATCAAGTGCTCATCGAAATCTGCGATATCATCAAGCATCGAATTCGTGAAAGCGACCTGCTGTTTCGCTATGGCGGTGAGGAGTTCGCCTTACTGCTGCCCAATGAAACACTCGATCAGGCACAGGCAGTGGCAGAGAACTTGCGAGACAATATTGCCAAGCAAACACTGACGGAACAAATCGTCATCACGGCCAGTTTTGGTGTGGCCGAAGCGCACCCCGAAGACAGCGATCAATCGCTGTTAAAGCGCGCCGATGCTGCGCTCTATCAAGCCAAACAATGTCGCAATGAGGTCAGAACTCTCTGCTTCTAACGTCACAAAGTATCCTTCAGTCTTCACCTTCCCCCACGACTAACGCTGTAAGTCATTCAACTCACGCATAACTTCCAGAGTCGGCATACCACGGCTGGCGCGGTAAGATTCCACGGTATCCAACAGCACTTGTTTCAAGAATTGGTGGGGTAGGGATTGTTTAATGCGCTCGTGGAAGGCGAGTACATACTTCAGCATCAGACGCTCGTCACCCGGTAGCGATAGGGTTACCACATCGTGACTCATGTCTGTCTCTTCTATGAAGATCGGCGGCCCTGGCAATAGATAATCCGTGCGTTTTACCAACTGCAAAGCGGTAAATAAGTGCCCCGTTTCGAAATGAGGGGTAACTTGAGACTCATGCTGGATAAACGGGCTATCGCTTTGTGCGACAAAATGAGCCTCCAATAAATCGGGGATAAATAGCTGTACTTGTGGGTACTGGCCGATCATCTCCCAAGTGAGCTCCTTACCGACCAACGGGTGATCCTTGCGAGCAATCAACACCGGCGGCGCAAACCCCACCGTTATAAAATCAAATTCCGGCGGATAGTATTGCTGCTCAACCTGAATGGCAAAATCCAACTCCCCTTGAGCTAGCAGATCCAATTGATGCTCCGCGTGACTAACGGTCTTCACCCGAGCCCCCGGCGCCTGATGACTGAGCCGCTCCATCAGTTCTGGCAGCGCCCAAAAACCGACAAACTCCGGGACCACAATGGAAAACTCCCCCTGAAAGCTAAGGGGATCAAAAGTATCCGCCTGAACCAAATGCTGCACCTGCCCCAACAGTGCTGGCAGCAATTCGGCAATCGCTTGAGCTCGCGGGGTTGGAACCATACCCTGACCGGTGCGGGTAAATAGGCGATCATCAAACAAGGTGCGCAAACGACCGAGCGCCTTACTCATGGCCGACTGCGTTAAAAACAAGCGTTCGGCCGCCTTAGAGACACTGCGCTCTTCCAGCAACACCTGCAGCGTAACGAGCAAGTTCAAATCCACCCGCTCCAAATCCCTCAATTCCATCTCAGTCCTCCCAAGCACCAATAAACAGCAGCTCGCACCTATCTCGTATCTCGTATCCCCCAGACATTATGACTCAAATTCATAGGAATGGTGAATATTGACCATTGGCGGAATGTTAGATGGTTTTTTATACTGATTTCCAAGTTGAACGAACTTACCCACATCACCCGAACGAGGATTTAGTCATGATTATTACAGTCGGTATTTACATGTCCCTACTCGCTGCCGTGGCCTATGAAGACTTGAAAGACGCTTGCCCCAATCTGCAAGCCTAATCGCCACAGTCAGTTTAAGCCCCACACGTACAACCTCTCTAGCCTGCTGTTCAGCAGGCTTTTTTTTGCCTCAGAGTCTCACTCTGGTGATGACT
>CERE01014087.1_pt1 | contig 11350 bp, 10 predicted proteins | sample 530911 | NCBI WGS metagenome assembly CERE01 (sample SAMEA2621092, study PRJEB7988) | marine metagenome | biome: marine biome (ENVO:00000447); feature: mesopelagic zone (ENVO:00000213); material: "saline water (ENVO:00002010), including plankton (ENVO:xxxxxxxx)" | depth 800 m
ATAGTTGTACATTAATATAGACAACGCACCAATGATGCGCACCGGATTCGGGGGGTGTCCTTAGTGAACGGGGGTAGAGTTTCCTGATGCGGTTACTTTAAACACCAAAGAGGGGCAAGAATCCTAGTTAATGAATCTGCTAAATCGTCGTTAGCATGGCCCCGTGCTATACTTCGCCCCGACTCTAGGTTGGTTGTTAGAGTCCGTGGGGCTCTTTTGGGAGCCTTTGTCTATTGGTTAGAGGCCCGTTATGATCGAAGAACAAAAGAACAATCCGTTGCACGGTGTAAAGCTAGAAGCTCTACTCACCGAGTTGGTGGATCACTACGGTTGGGAAGTGCTAGCCAGCGAAATTAATATCAATTGCTTTAAAAGTAATCCTAGTATCAAGTCCAGTCTGAAATTTCTTCGACGCACCGCTTGGGCACGAGAAAAAGTCGAGGGCTTTTTCCTCTACAAATACAAGCGTCTGCCTAAGCCAGATGACATTCAGTATGAATTGCCGCCTCGTGATAGAACGGTACCCTTGTATCAAAAGCCAGGTAAGCCAATGACACTGAAGGTCAAGACATCGAGCAAGGCCGAGAGCGGTTCGCAAGGCACTCGAAATCACGACAAGCCAAGATCGGCCCCAGATAATCGTCGCGCCGATCAGGCTCCTAGTGGTGGCGACGTTTGGGGTAACTGGCGCAATAAGAATAAGTAGGCAGAATAAGTAGCGCCTGCCCCCTTTAGCGCGGATGAAACGGGCAGACCGGTTTGGCGCCACTCCAAACCGGCAAATCCAGATCGGCCTTGTCATCATTCGCGCCGCCACTGCGAGACTTAAAAGCCCCTTCATTGATATTAAGCTTCAACAGTGCTGTGCCTTTGCGCTCCTGCGCACTCGGCGCGCGGACTTGATCCCAGCGACCTTGTTCAATCTGCTCGATGACCACTTTGAAGGCGTGATCAAACTCCTCTTCATCGATCACACGTTCGCCGCTGCAGTAGAGCACGGCGGAGCGATAGTTGGCGCTGTGATGATAGGCGGACTTCGCCAGTACCCATTCGCTACATTCCGCAAACGAGACACAGACTTCTTCACCGCTTTCGATCAATTTCTGCAAGCGGCTTTTATTGGCCACGTGAAAATAGAGGTGATCGTCTACTCGCCAAAACGTCATGGGGATGATCACTGGGGTTGCGTTGTTGATGAAGCCAATATGCCCGAGTTTGACATCGTCGATCAGACGATACACATCCTCTCGGCGATAGCTGGCACGAGGTTTTCCTCGTTGAATTCGGCTGCGCTCGCTGGAGTTCATCAACTCGTTTGAAGACTTTGTTGTCGAAGGCGCGAAGTCGCTGACTGGGTTGTTCACCGTCATTTCCTTGTTGTAATAAGATGAATTGGAAGCGCAATTGTTCTAAAATATTGGACTTAACGTTAGGTCCAATTTTATAAACTCTATGGTGCCAGTTGTGAGTGATCTGCTACTGAATGATTTACAGATGAGCGGTGTGGGTTCTTTGCAGCAACAGCTCTATCAGCAACTGCATCGACATATCGTTGGCGGGCGTTTGGTGTCGGGGGCTCGGCTGCCGTCGTCTCGCCAGCTGGCGCAGAGTATGGGGCTGAGTCGCAATACCGTGTCACTGGTTCTGGATCAACTCAAAGCCGAAGGTTACTTAGAGAGCCACATGGGCAGAGGTGTCTTTGTCAGTACCGAGTTACCCTCTATGGCGGTTGATCACTTGCCGGATTCCCCCTCTTTACCTCTGCCTGAATTGTCCAGCTACGCTGATCTATTGGGTGATCTTGAGCAAGACAATGGGCCCAAAGATCTACCCTTTGCTCCCGGTATTCCCGATGTAAAGGCATTCCCGATGGCCATCTGGGCGCGGATTATGCGCCGCCATGTGGATCGTCTAGCACTGCAAACCTATGACAGTGATCAAGGTTATCAACCTTTGCGGGAGGCTCTCACCCACTATCTGAGAGAATCTCGCGGTGTACGTTGCGATAGCGATCAGATTGTTATTACCCAAGGGGCGCAGCAGGCGATTTCGCTCTGCGCTCAGGTGTTGCTCAATCGAGATGATCCGGTGCTGTTGGAGGAGTCCGGTTATCGCGGGGCGCGAACGGCGTTTGAGGCGCATCAGTGTCGCTTAATGCCGGCGATGGTTCGCAATAATGTGTTGGATGTCGCAGCACTACCGAGCACAACGCAGGCTAAGCTGCTCTATGTTACCCCGACTCATCACTACCCATTGGGCGGAATTTTATCGGCCAGTGATCGCTTGCGCTTACTGCAGTGGGCAGCTAGCGCCCAGACTTGGATTCTCGAAGACGACTACGACAGCGAATTCAATTTCGTCGGCAAACCCGTCGCGGCCTTGCAGGGAATGGCGGCGCAAACACCGGTCATTTATATGGGCAGTTTTAGTAAAACGCTGTTACCGGCGTTGCGATTGGGCTACTTAGTTGTACCCAAAGCACTCGCGAGCGTTTTCACCAAGGCAAAAAATGCTATGTCTGGCGAAACGCCGCTACTGACTCAGGCCGCGGTTGCTGAGTTTTTGGAAGAGGGCCACTTTGTAAGGCATCTTCGAAAAATGCGCAGACACTACCACGGGAAATGGAGACAGGCTCAAAGCCTGCTTGAGCAGTATTGTGGCGAGCACATTCAAATTGTGGCCGAGAGCGCGGGTATGCATTTGGTTATTTGTTTCGAAGGTGTAAGCGATCGCGTATTGGCTCGTGAATTCTATAAAAAAGGCTACGGCAGTACGCCTTTGTCTTCCTATCAGTTGGTTCAAAAGTCGCACCTAAATGCTGTGGAAGAATCAAGGCAGGGGCCGAACCATGTGGGAATAAATGGGCTAGTTTTAGGTTTTTCTAACACCACAGAGCAGCAGCGTATCGACGGCATAAAAACCTTGTCTGCGTTAATAAAAAAGCTGACTAAAACCGGTAGTTGACGACCAGTTGCGTCTGGCGTTGACGCTCTTTTTCATCCCAGCCCCAGAGTGTGCGTGATTCATTGCTGCTGGTGAGCTGAAGGTGTTCGGCGCCGATTTCAAGTTGATCATTGAGCGGGTAGCGCCAGGCAATCGTCCAAGCATAACCTTGGCTATCGTTGGGATCAATGGCGTAGTCATCGCGCTCGGTGGTATCAAACCAATCGTAGCGAACGGAAAGGCGGTGTTGCTGAAGCTTGTGGCTCAACATCAGGTAGTAAGAACTGAAATCCACATCTACGGTGGGTTTCCCCATTTGTGTATTGCCGCTCATCCATTGCGTGAGTAGACGTGTATTGCGATTGAATCGATACTGCCACGCGAGGGAAATGAATTGTGTATCCCAAGCGTATTGTCCTGAGGACTCCTGCTGTTCTCCGTCGCCACGATTGTCGTAAAAATAGACTCGTAAATCACTGCGGCTTTTGAAACGCCAATGCGCGCCCACATAGTATCCGAGTTTGTGGTCGGTTTCTTTGAAGGGATCCACCCATGCGGGTTGCTGTTCCAGCAAACCGATAAATGACGGATAGTCAGCGAAATTTACACGCTCCCCCAGAAGTGTTTGCCGATCGTGCAGGGCCCAACCGCGCCAGCTCAATAGTGTGCCCAGACCATCGTTTCCCCCAAACACTGAGCCAACCAATGTCCAGCTGTGTGGAGAGTTGTATTGCCTGCCGGCTCGCGTGAGCTGGTATTCTGCTCCGAGAATACGAAGCTCTTCGGCCAGCCAGCTGTTGATCGCTGAAAACGAATAGGTATAGGGGCTGTGCCAGCCGACCGCAACATTCTCCAGTGACATCAGCGGATAAAAAGCACCGAGTCGAACTTGATGACGCAAACCTTCCGTGAGAGGTTTGTAGGTGAGCAGAGCTTCAGTCACACCGAGTTCAGTTTCTCCATCTCGGTACAGCAGTGCCGTTGCGTCTATGGACCAACTATCGGAAACATCAAGCTGCCCTTCAATCACCGCTTGATTAAATTGTAAGTCTTCTTCGTCTTGATCAAATCGTGTCAGACCCGTGCCGCCCCGTAACCAGCTCGACAGCCAGTCTTCGTCTTGATCGCTATATACCCAAGAAAGCTGGGCAAAGCCTTTGAGGCTGTCAGCGTCAACGCTAGGTGTTGCGCCCGCAAGACAGGCTAATAGAAGTGTGGTCACTGTCGATTGGTTGAGCATCTAGCATTTATCCTTGAGCAACTGTTTGATAACTGCTGTTGGCAATCCAGCCTAAGAAATCTTCAGCCTTCATAGGGCGTGCAATATGATAACCCTGTGCGTACTCAACTTGATAGTGTCGCAGCAGCGACAGTGCCGCTTCATCCTCTACTCCTTCGGCGACAACGGATAGTCCCAAGTTGTGAGCCAAGTCTACGGTGGATTTGACGATCTTTTCATCGTCTTTATTGGTGGCTAATTCCAAAACGAACGCCTTGTCGATTTTAAGTTCGCTGACGGGCATTTGTTTTAAGTAGGCCATGGACGAGTAGCCGGTACCAAAATCATCGATGGATAAACTGATGCCCATACGCTGCAGCATGCGTAATGCTTTGATGGCTGCGTCTGGGTCATCCATCAGCGCGCTTTCGGTGACTTCCAGAGCCAAATGCGAGGAGTCGACCTTGTAGCGATCCAAGTGCTCAGCGACGTAGGCCGGCAGTGACAAATCGACGAGATCCACAGCAGAGATATTCACCGCGAAACGCAATGCAATACCGCTGTTGCGCCATTCCACATGTTGTTGCAAGGCGGTCTCAATCGCCCAATAAGTGAGGTCGCGAATTGCGCCGGTTTGTTCCGCCAATGGAATGAAATCATCTGGGCTGATAAAGCCGTATTCGGGATGGATCCAGCGAACCAAACATTCCACACTGATGACTGTGTCGGTTTGCAGGCACAACTTGGGCTGGTAGTAGAGTTGGAGCTGGTTTTCTTCGATGGCTTTGCGCAATTCCGACATCAAATTCAATCGCTGTACCGACAAGGTATCAAATTCTACGTCGTACTCAATGAGCTTGTGATGGGTGCCTTTGGCTTTGTAGAGGGCAATGTCTGCACACTGCATCATGCCGTAGGCACTGTCTGAATGATTGGGATAAATGGCCAAGCCGAAACTGGCGTCGACATCGAGATGAATGCCCTCGATGGTAAAAGGCCGATCAAACAATTGGATGCATTGCTGTGCCAATGGTGGTATCTCCTCTGGCGCGACATTACTCAAGAGTATGGTGAACTCATCTCCGCCGACTCGGGCGTAAAAGGCATTGGCCAATCTCAACGCTTCCATACGGCAGGCGATTTGTTTCAGCAGTAGATCTCCAAAATGGTGGCCGATGGTATCGTTGATGTCTTTAAAGCGATCAAGATCGAACATTAGAACGGCTAATGTCTCGCTCGATCCTTGCTCGACCTTGCGCTGTAGCTCACGGATAAAACTGTTGCGGTTTGGCAGGTCAGTGAGGCTGTCATAATAAGCCAGTTGGTTGATTTCGCGCTCGCGCTCCTGAATGCCGTCTTGCATACCGCGAAAAGCCTGAGATAACTGTTTCACTTCCTCGGTGGAAAAGTTGGGAATGGGGCTTTGATAGTCACCCTGTTGTATTCGGCGGGCAACGCTAGCGAGTGCTCGCAGAGGTTTAGTGATGTTCCTAGATAGATAAACTGACAGCAGCAGCGCGGCAATCAGGGCGATGACGATTTCAAAGATCAGCTGAAACGCCAGTTCAAAGAAATCCAGAAATGCCGATTGATTGGCAATGGTAAAGACAAAATGGATAGGCGAGGAAGCCTCTAAAGTGAATTGATAGGCAATGTAGTCTTTCTCATCGACCATGAGGTGTCGAGAGCTTTCGTGATTGGTGCTAGGGAGAGTGGTCAGTTGAGTGGTTGAGTCCTCTGCGGCACTGAGTAAATGAGCCTGCTGGTGAAAGACATCCACGTTAAAGCCGGTGAGCTGAACCACGCTGCTATCGATCAAATGAGCTAAATCGATGCCCATCAAAATCCAATTGTCATAACCCGGTTGTTGCTCCAGAAATTTCATGCCGACGGCTGCGATTAAATACAGTCGACCGTCGATCGCCTGAAGATGTAGGCGCTCATCGGTATAGTCAGCGACTGAGCCGATGGTGGAGCTATCAATGGCCGTTTGAGTGCTCATCATAATCGTCTGGGCTTGATCAAACACCAAGGTAAAGCTGGCATCAGTGCGCCGCTGTTGGTTGATCATCGCAACACGCAGGGACTCGGGATCTTCGGCTCCGCTGGCTACTAACTGTTTTAGATTAAAATCTTTGACCACATTCTCCAAAGAGCTTCGCAGTACCTGACTGTCGTTTTGCAGCTTGTAGGTCAAAACTTGTTTGGCCGTTTCGAAGCGTTCTTGCAGCTGCTGATTGGAATGTTGGTAGGCTGATTGCAGAGTCGTCACCGAGACCAGCGCGGCCACCAGAATCAATATGCTGGCCACAAACCACAGGATTTTATTTTGAAGTGTCATTGTTGTAGCCGTTGTCGAGCGCGTCACGCTAGCGTTAGTAGTTGTCGAATTCATCGGCCTGATTATCAATTTCTGGATGGAGGGATTGCGTTAACTGAAAAACTAGGGTGTCTGTGGAGGAGGCAACCGCTGTGAGTCGCTGGGCGTCTTCAGCTTTAAAGCGTGGATGCCACACCGCTAGTTGATATTCCTTATTGAGAGTTGCACTTTCTAACTCAAACCGTGCTTTCCCCTGTTGATCCGATTCCAGTACTTGACTGGATTGCGCCACATAGATATAGCCGACCATCCAATCATGGATATTGCATCCCAAGGCGACGACTCCGGGCTTATCAAAAACTAGGGGTTCTGGCGGGCGATCTTTGTACAGCTTCAGCTGGAAGCGTTTGGCGGCGGAAAAAGAGAAAACATGATGTTTGATGGAATCAGAGTTGGGGAAGGCCACCGCCGTTCCTTGCTCGACGACCAATAGGTAGGGGGCGAATTGTTTGTTGACTTGGTCCATCGCGGCTTCCGGCAGCATTGCTGATCGGGCGAAATCGGGGTGCTGGAGTTCAACCACGGCCCCTTCGAATGCTTGGCCTTGCTTATCCAGTACTTGAACGGTGAGGGACTTGGCTAGGGAAGTGCTGCTGACAAAAAATAATAGCAATAGTGATAACAAGGGTGTTATCCAGCGTCTTAACATGAGTCAATTCCATCGCCGGTGAGGCGTTTATTCGTATGAGTTGGTGAATCGCCCCGCACCCCTGCTCCAAGGTGCACCCTTATAATATGTTGTCTGAACCTCAGTCACTTCAACGTGGTTCTATTAAAAATAGCATTGAACTGCAGATTTCGACAGCGTAATGGGCAGGGTGGCAGCTGTCTAAGTTCGACTGTGTCAGCTGGTTTTAGTTCATTAGATGTGTCTAAGCCGAGGGTGATATCGTTGACCGTGTGTTGGTGATCGCTAACTGTCATAGTTAGCGATATTAAGAGCGTACCATCACGCTAATAAATACCCATTTTAAAAAGCCCTCTGGTAGGCTTGGCCCCACAGAAACTATATTTAGTCAGTAGAGCTAGGAGTAAATCATGATCGAATCACTATTTTCCATGCAGGGTAAAGTTTGTGTGGTGACTGGCGGATCACGCGGACTGGGCGCCTTCATGGCTCAGGGCTTTCTCGAGTCAGGTGCTAAGCGCGTCTATATTACTGCCCGTAAGGCCGAGGCTTGCTTAAAGGCAGCACAAGAGCTGAGCCAGTATGGTGACTGTGTGGCTATTCCTGGTGATGTCGCCACTAGCGAAGGCCTGCAGAATCTCGTCCAAGAATTGATGAAGCATGAGCAGCACATTGATGTCTTGGTGAACAATGCCGGTACCGGTTGGGGCGCGCCTTTTGGCCAGTTTCCCGAGAAGGGCTGGGACAAGGTCATGGACATTAATGTTAAGAGTCCATTCTTTTTGACTCAGGCGCTTGCACCCTTGTTGCGTAAAAACGCTAGCGCCAAGAATTCATCCAGCGTGATTAACATTGGCTCTATTGCCGGAATTGTGGGCAATGGTTTGGATAACTTCAGTTACGCCACGTCTAAGTGCGCAATTCATCAGCTGACCCGTGTGTTGGCCACTGAGTTGGCATCGGACAATATCCGTGTGAATGCCATTGCGCCGGGTCGTTTCTACTCCAAAATGACAGAATTTTTGAGCAGCGATCAAGAAGCCTTTGACGAAGAGCTGCAGGGTATTCCCATGCGTCGTTGGGGTGAAGCCACTGATATTGCCGGTGTGGCAATCATGCTAGCGTCTCAGGCGGGTGAATTCATTACTGGGCAAATCATCCCCGTTGATGGCGGTACTACCTTAGTCAACTGATCGGCTTCGTCATAGTGCTAATCAAAGTTTAGAGGTTTTCGAGTATGTGGTGCTTTATGGTCGAAGAAACCTTGGATGAAGCTCGATAGCGTAAGATGAAATTTACAAAAAAAGCGGACCTTTTGGTCCGTTTTTTTTATGGCGCTAGCAAGACTCTAAAGCAGTTGACGTCCCAACACCTGGCTGCGTTTTCGCCACTGTCCACTGGAATAGTCGGTGGTGTATTTGGTACCGGTATTTTCCCAAAAGAACTCACGGTTGAACATATACTCGGGATGATAATCGCGATGCAAGCTGGTGAGGGGGTAGGCTGAGTTTCGATTGATGCGATTCTTGCGGGTGGCTTCTAGTAAGTACTCTCGACCGTTTTTGAGCAGTACCACCCAGGCATGGCCGTTGCCGTCCATATCGCCCACCACCACTCGAGCATCTTCTCCCATTTCAATCAGCCAATCCGCCAAGGCGATGGCGTGATCTTCACAGTCTCCACGGCCGTAATAGTAGGCTTGACGACTGCTCTGCCAAACTTCGGGACGCCCGGGGTATTGTTGTTCATCCAGCAGGTATTGCTTTCGCTGGGCTAGAACATAGAGCGGGGTGGCCACATTCTCTGTGGGGAAGGGTTGAAAGCCTTCCAGATAAGAATTCACCAGATGCTGTTTTTTATCCACACCCTGTGCCGACATAGTGTAAGTGCCAGCGAGTTTATGTTGGAAAATATAGTTGCCGCTACGATCACCTGTGCCGCGCAGCATGCGGTAGATTTGCAGTTCACTGCGGGTGTGATTCAGTTCAATGATGTGTAGCTGTTGGCCCTGTTCATTGAGCGATAAATCTTGCTGTGCCAGAGATTGCCAGCTGGCATCGCTGACCTGCTGCAGTTCACCGCTAAGTCCCGTCGTTGGCTGCTTGTCGGCTAATAGGCCGATAGCAGCCAGACACACCATAAAGATAAAAAAAGGTTTCAGCATGTGCATGATGATTCAGCGCTATCCGCGAAAACCAAACGCGATGATGAGAGCCACAAAAATCAAAATGGTTGAGGCAAAGATAGAGGCGGCGATATTGCCTTCTCTAATCTCCTTTTCGATGTCGATGTTTTTTAACAGTATCTTGTCGACCCACAGCAAACCATAAACGCCTACCAACAGAGCGATAATGGTATAGGCGAGATTGATCAATAGGTTGATGGCGGAGGCAGTAAAAAATTCGGGTTCCATATCGTTATGCGTTCCTTGATGGGAGAGGCTAGTGGGGGTGGCTACCGAGTATCTTTCTTCGATACTCCACAGAGGCTCACTACTGTTCGAGCATTGTGCCCAGAATCTGAGGATTGGTAAAAGACAGCATACCGCAGATTTTATTCAGTTGGGAATTCTCTTGTGATGGGAGAGTCAGTGACTGACTCAGTGGTAAGCTGCGAGCGTGGATTTTGACTCTCTCTGTCTGAAAAACTATGATAGCCGCCCTGCAGTAGGTGCCTGACATTGATTTTTGCCAAAATCAATTGGATCAGGGTAAACGGGAAGTTCGGTGAGACGATGCTAATTTTGGCCAGTATCGTTGATTCCAACGCTGCCCCCGCAACGGTAAGTACCAGTATCAATACTGGCATGAGCCCGAGACCGGCCTAAGCAGAGTGTGTGCATCGATGAAGCGGAGGGCTTCGTCATGGGCGGTATCTGTTTTGGTCGATCCTTCACGATTCGATCCTTTCAGCTCAATCTGTTTGAGCTGCCTCCCCTGTCGTGTCCTCCCTCAGCGCTGTTGTTTTAGCAATGAGGATCCTATGAAGCTATCTATATCCGCAGCTATATCTACTCGTCCATTAACGCTTGAGGCGTCGGCCTTGACTTATCGTCTGTGGAGATTACCCAGGCAATCGGTACTGATCGACCTACTAACCCACGCCAGTAAGGGCATTTGGGCCGCAGCTATTCCCGTCACTCCGTTCGAGGAAGTCACTGTGTCGGCGCGTACATCTAATCTACAGGGAGCGGTGCTATCGAAGTCTGTGGGAGGCGTGACCCGCCATCTCAAGGCCAATCAGATTTTTCACCCCCTAGAGCCTCGCACACTGCGTGCAACAGTGGCTTATCAATTCTAATCAAAACTATTTGACTGCGGTTATCAAGGAAGTGAGGTTGATCTCTCTGCTTTGGTGGCAAACTATTTTCTATTTGGACGGTATCTGCAGCGGGCAAAGGCACTCACTATGATTCACCTAGCAAGACAATTGATTACAATCGGACTCCTGGCGGTTATTTCCTGTGGCGCTATCGCCAATAATGTATTGGGTATTGTGTCGCCGCGTAACAGTGCCGATGTGTTGGGCGGCGCTCACGAGTTTATCAAGCGCTACCCAGATCATGAGGTGGTTTTACGTACGACGGATCAGTGGGTGGATCTTTCCACTGCGCAACAGCAACAACTGCTCGATGCGGCGGATGTCGTCTTTGCGGGGGGCGTGTTTGGTGACGCCGCGACCGTCCTGTTGAAACAATTAAATGATGACTTACTGTCAACCTTCATCGCGGTGCACAGTGATCGTCGACTGGTGCAGCACTCATGTCTTAACGGCAAGCGGCTACTTAACCCAGCCGATATTGCTTCGCTGATGGAAGATCCAGAGATTGGCGGCGACTTACCTTTGAGTGAGTGGGTCAATAGGCAATTGCAACGCTATCCTGAGCACCGGCCGTGGTTGTTGAGCCGAATATTTTGGAGCAATCGCGATGAGCACAATGTTCATCATCTGATCGCTCATCTATTGAGCTTAACGGGAGCGACGCTTGAGGTTGGCTCGCCTCGTTTACAGCCGTCTCTGCGGTTGCTAATCGGTGGTCGGGAGCAAGCCATCGATGGTTTCTCCGATGAGAATCTAAGGTCTTATGATCACTGGGTTGCGATTCTCGATTATGAAAACGGCAATCGACCGGCGGACCGAGCACTGCATCAACAGCTGTGTCGACATCTCAATGATTCCA
>CERE01102479.1_pt1 | contig 11269 bp, 10 predicted proteins | sample 530911 | NCBI WGS metagenome assembly CERE01 (sample SAMEA2621092, study PRJEB7988) | marine metagenome | biome: marine biome (ENVO:00000447); feature: mesopelagic zone (ENVO:00000213); material: "saline water (ENVO:00002010), including plankton (ENVO:xxxxxxxx)" | depth 800 m
GAACCCGTGAGCGCACTGCCGCTCTCAAGCCACTGGATCCAATTCCCGTGGCTATCGTTGTCCGCCAGGCGCCGGTTCGTCTTAAGACCGTTTCGGTACTGAGTCAACTCGACGGCGCAGTGGTGATGGCCCGCACGTCCTTCCACGGAAATGAGGCTCAGGTCACGGACCGAGCCGTGCTCTTCGACCAACCCGAAAAATCTTTCGCGGGCCTCGGAGGGAAACTGGTTCAAGGTATTAGTGTGATACAGGCACAGAGTCGAATCGGAGGGAATTCCCTGTAAAACCTCGGGAAGCAACTCCAGCGCGTCGCCGGCTAATATCTCAGGTGGGTCGTCCTTGGCCATCTCCAATGCGTCCTCCAGCATCCGGGCTTCGTCGACCCGCTCCGGCCAGACCAAAGCCCGCAGCCAATCGACCGCATACCGGTCACTGATATCCACCGGATTAAGGTCCAGACCAACTCGAAAGACAACCTGGGGGATAGATTCGGGCAACGGAGGGCGCAGGCTTCCACGGATAACTGATGACAAAGGGACCGGAGAATTCGGGTCCCCCCAGCGCCGTTCATCGCTATACGTATACGAATACCGGTCCCAAAGCAGGTTCAACCCGGCGCTGGCCCCAATTTCCACTAGGGAAAGAGGCCGCTCCTGCTCACGGCCCATGGCTACGGCAAAGGCTGGCAAAAGCACCGCGCAGCGCCGCACCACGTTGGTCTGCACCAGCCGGGTGCTGATCAGAGCGGTGATATCATCGATACGGTCTCGGCAAAAAGACCGGAAAGACGGGTAGGAATCCCCACGCGCCGGCCCCTCGGAGTTAATGTCGGGATAGTAGTCCGTCACCGCATGTCGGGCCCCTGCCAGCAGCAACCAATGAACCGCGGCCATGAATAGGTTGGGCACCGGCTGGCCCGGACGCGCATTGGCGGCGATAGCCAACAGGTCCCGGTCCTCGGCCAGGCTATGGCACAGGCTTTCGTATAGGGCCGACATACCCGCACATTCCTGTTCGGCGAAGCGGTGAAACGTCCGGGAAAGCCTATCTAGGTCTTGCATAGGTAACGATGTGTGACCTCGGGTATTATTTTTCCGAGTTAAACGAGTCCGGCAGTCTCCATGAAGTGTATCCTTCCGCCGTTTTCCGGTCAAAGCCATCACCGTGAACACCGCCCCGCATCGGTTGACAAAGATAGGTGCGGGTAGCTAATATTTGTGAAGTTCCGGTCCCGTTTACCGAGACCGATGTTCAACGACCAAAATCCCATCTTCTTAAGGAGACTAGAAACAATGGGTAATAACGATATCGCCCTGATGGCACACCTGATGCGCCGGGCCGGTTTCGGCGCCACCAGAGACGAGTTGGAGGCCCGCGCGGCCAAAGGCTATGAGGAAACAGTAGAAGAACTTCTGAATCCCGAAGCCCAGGAACCCACCGACCGTATCGAAATGATGCGGTATCACCCCTGGACCTGGCGGCCGGGTACCCTGCCTGGCATGGGCGCCGCCGAATGGATGCGTGACTTGCTCAACACCAAGCGGCCTCTGGAAGAAAAGATGGCCCTGTTCTGGCACCAAGTATTCGCCACCGGCGTCTCAAAGGTGGACCATTACGACGATGTAATGGACATGATTGTCAAGTTCCGCAAGTACGGCTTGAGCAACTACCGGGACCTGCTCCTGGAGATGGCTAAAGACCCGGCCATGATTTATTGGCTGGACAATTGCGACAACCACGCCACTGCGGTCAACGAAAACTGGGGCCGTGAACTTCTGGAGTTGTTCAGCATGGGCGTGGGCAACTACACCGAGGTAGACGTTCGAGAGTGTTCCCGGGCCTTTACCGGTTGGACCATCAAGCCCAAACTGCCCAGAGGACCCATCGGCCGGTTCGACTGGTTCTTTGAGTTCCGGGAAGAGGACCACGACGACAGCGAGAAGACCTTCCTGGGCGAAACCGGCAACTTCGACGGCGAAGACATCATCGACATCATCTGCCAACAGCCGGCTACTGCCGGGTTTATTTGCCGGCATCTGTATAGCTTCTTCGTCGCTGACGAGGCCCAGGTACCGGCGTGGGGCGTGACTCCTCCCAGGGACGAAGCCGCCATCGACCTGATGGTTGATACCTTCATCGAGTCCGGTTACGACATTCGGTCGGTCTTGCGAGTCATGTTCAACTCCGACTTCTTCAAAGAAGCCCGGTTCGCCCGGCTGAAGAGCCCTACCGAAGTTGTCGTGGGTACGTTGCGAATGGTCGGAGGCAGCACTCAGTTCCCTGCCCCCGGGATCGGCGACCTATCCCGCCAACCCAACTACATGGGACAAGACCTGCTCAATCCACCCAGCGTGGAAGGTTGGCACACCGGCGCCGAGTGGATAAACAGTGGCTCCTTGATGCGCCGGGTAAACTTTGCCGCCGAACTGGTTGGCGACACCAACAATCCCGGTGTCCAATCAATGGTATCCCGGCTCCATGCCCAGGACGCCCGTACTCCGGAACAACTGGTGGACGGCTGTTTGGATCTCCTGGGCCCGTTGGAAGTAACCCCGGAGAGCCGGACCGAGCTGATAGAGTTCGCTGCCGAACGTGGCGAGTTCAAATGGGATACCCCAGAGGCTCAGACGGCCTCCAGCGAGAGAATCGGGGAACTGCTCCAGCTCATCGTTTCGTTGAGAGAGTTCCAATACGCCTAGATAAAACTCGATTTGAAATGCGTGAATCGGAACGCACCCCCCCATCCTAACCTCCCCCCGTAAAGGGGGAAGGGACTTGTCCTCGCCCCCTTTACGGGGGGAGTTAGAGACGGGGTGAGAGTCCACCGCACCAACACCGTCTCGAAAGTCATAACCAGCCAGGAGAGAAGAAATGACCAGTTCTAAGAAAGACCCGGTCCTGGTAGTCCTCCAGTTGACCGGAGGCAACGACTACCTGAACACCGTTATCCCTTACTCCAACCCTCTGTACCGGGACAACCGCCCGGCAGTTGGCGTGGCGGAAGGCAGAGAACTCCAACTGGACGATAAAGTGGGCTTCCACCCGGAGATGGCCCCTATCAAGAACCTGTACGATCAGGGTCAAGTGGCCGTCATCCACGGTGTGGGCTACCCGGATTCGCCCAGGTCCCACTTTCGGTCTATGGACATCTGGCACACCTGCGAGCCCGACAAGTTGGGTACCGAGGGTTGGTTGGGACGGGCCACCAAAGACATCGACCCCAATAAAGAAAACGTTCTAACCACCGTCAGCTTCGGCGCGGCCCTGTTCCGCGCCTTGGTCATGCCCGGTGTGCCGGTTGCCTGTGTCGACGATCTGGACTCCTACGGCCTGCTTCCCGGAATCACCGAGCAACAGCAACGCTCCAAGATTCTGGACCGGTTTGCCCGGTTGTACTCCCCAGTGATGGGCTCCAGCAGTGTCATGGACTACTTGGGCCAGACTGGATTGGATACCCTCGAGGGGGCCGACATCCTGAAGGAAGCTCCCAAGATGTATTCCTCCACCGTCGAGTACCCCGACACGTCCATCGGAGCGAAGCTCAGGGGAATCTCCCAGATCCACCAGGCCGGATTCGGGACCCGCATCCTATATTGCGACCATGGCAGCTTCGATAGCCACTCCAACCAGGTTGGAATGCACGACAAACTGTGGAAAGACACTTCCGAAGCCGTTGAGTGCTTCTTCGACGATCTGAAAGAGCATGACGCCGCCGATAACGTGGTAATGCTCATGTTCACCGAGTTTGGCCGCCGGGTCCACGACAACGGTTCCGGTACCGACCACGGCGCCGGCGGAGCGGCTTTCGTCATCGGCGACGCAGTCAAAGGCGGACAGTACAGCGAATATCCGTCCCTGGAATCCAACCAGTTGGAGCAGGGCGATGTCGTCCCCAACCACGACTTCCGCAGCATCTACTCGGTCCTCTTGGAAGACTGGATGGGCCTGGACGCCAAACCCATAGTCGAAGGCTCCTTTGAAAAGCTCCCGTTCCTGGGCTAAAGCCAGACACTTGAACAAAAGCCTCTCAAAAGTCCCCCTTTCGTAAAGGGGGATTTCACTCAACAACCAACGGAGGAATTCAGATGCTAACTGAAACGGTCGCAGGCCGTACTTATGACTACAGCCACAGCGTGGGCCGGGGCTCCCAAACCGGCATGGGATTCTCTAATCCCGTGGCGGCAACCATCGGGAAGGACGATGTCCTTTTTGTCGTAAACCGGGGGAGCGAAGGCATCAGCAACGTCGCTTGGAACCGCACCGGGTACGGCGCCCGGGTGAGCCAGATCAAGCTTGGCGCCAACACCGGCGATGAAGAGTTCATCGGTGAATTCAGCAAATACGGCAATGGAAATGGCGAATTTATCTGGGGTTCCGGCGTTGCCGCCGACAATCAAGGCAATCTGTTCGTCGTCGACGAGTGGCTCAACCGGGTCACCGTATTCGACCAAGACGGCAACTACCAGCGGGATTGGAGCACGGTGGATAGTGGCGAAACCGGATCCAACGGCGCGTCGGGCATCGCCGTCGACGGTGAAGGCAACCTGTTCGTCACCGACGGCCGTAGCCACACGGTCAAGAGGTTCACTCCCGAAGGAAAACTTCTAGCAAGTTGGGGAACCCACGGCAGCGCCGAGGGCGAGTTGGACTCACCCTGGGGCATCACCGTGGACCACGAGGGCTTCGTATACGTGGCTGACTTCAAGAACCATCGGGTGCAGAAGTTCACCGCTGACGGCAACTTCGTCGCCCAGTTCGGCAGCCACGGTACCCACCGCGGCCAGTTGAACTATCCAAACAGCGTCGCGGTTGACCCTGAGGGCGACGTCTACATCTGCGACTGGAGCGAAAACGGTTGGGAACAAGGCCGGGTACACATATTCGAGAAAGACGGCCGCTTCCTCACCAGCCTCACCGGGGACGCCCAACAGTTGTCCCTGTGGGCACAGATGACCGTTGACGCCAATGCCGACTATGGCAAGCGCCGGCGGGAAGTCGCCAGCACCGAGCCGGAATGGCGGTTCGCTCAACCCACGGCGGTGGTGTACGACGCCAAGAACGGACGCCTGGTCGTAGCCGACACCCAACGCAGCCGGTTCCAGATCTACGACAAACAGGCTACGTATTTGGTTCCCCAGCTAAACCTCTGATCCGAGATTACTGCGGATTCGGGGTTAAAACCGAGTAATATAGAACGTGGTTGGGCAGCTAGCTATCCAGCCACGTTCTTATATTGAGAGCAAGGCCAAATGTTGGATCCCTTGATGGAGGAAGAGTTCCTCCAATTAGCAGCGGAGCGCCCGGATATCCTATGCTCCGAGGCCCCGTTGGAGATACTAGAAGAGTCGGCGTCGGAAGCCGAGCCAACCCGGTATTTAGAGGAGTTTTTCGCCACCGGGTATACCGCTTGGCTGTCCAAAAAGCATGGCCGGAGAGTCCGCCTCCCCCAAGAAATGATTGATCGCGCCATCTTAGTCCTCTGGTTCCGGGCCTCTTTGCTCAATACCAGCCGCATGATGGGCCAACCCAATAGCGACGACGACCGGCCATTTTTCTCGGATGAGGACCTTTACTAGAGAGCCGGATCTCGCCGGCTTCGAGTCCAATCACCCACAACCTCCAGGAGGATTCTACTGTGACCACATCCCAACCCTTCAACTACGAGAGTCTATTCGCCGAGAACGTCCCGGTGACCGCCCGTGCCGCCAACCGGAGGGCGAAGTACGACTTCGCGGTGGCATTTCCCGCCCCCGAAACCCTGCCCCTGGACGAACTGGTTGACTCTTTGCGGGATGCCCTGGCCCGAGAGGGTGACGAACTGGCCTACTATCCCCATCCGGCCGGCATGCCCGCCCTTCGTGAGTTCGTGGCCGACAAACTGGCCCGAGACCGGGACATCCACGTCACCTCCGATGAGATCGTCCTCACTTCCGGCTCCGGTGAAGCCATCGGTATGTTGATCCAGGCGATGACAAACCACGGAGACGTGCTATTAACCGAGGAATTCGTATACCTGGGAACTCTCCGTCAGATGCGACGATATGGTGCCGACGTTGTCGGGATCAAGTGCGACGATCAGGGCATGATTCCCGGCGAACTGGACACGACGATAAACCGTCTACAGGGTGAGGGGAAAACAATAAAATTCCTCTACACCATTCCGGCCTTCCAGAACCCGCTGGGATTTACCATGCCCCTGGAACGGCGGCAACAGATCCTCGACGTCACCCAAAAATATAGCCTACCCATCTTTGAAGACGACTGTTATGTAGACCTGCGGTTCGAAGGCGAAGAGGTAACCTCTATCCATGCCCTGGCCGGTGGAGACGGGGTTCTGTATACCGGGTCCTTTTCCAAGATCGTCGCTCCGGGTATGCGCATGGGATACCTGGTGGCGCCGGAACAGGTGATGCAGCGGGCGATGAGCTTTAAATCGCCCAGCGGGGTCAATCAGTTCGCGGCCCTGGCGATCGAGGAATACCTGAAGCGGGAGATGTACTCCCACATCGGGGATCAGAACGAAACGTTGCGGATAAAACGAGACGCTATGTTGGCCGCCCTGGGCGAGAACTTCGGCGACTCGGCCAAGTGGAGTGTGCCGGAGGGCGGGCTTTACATCTGGCTGGAGATGCCGGAAGGCGTCGACTTGGCCGCTATCCAGGAGCAAGCATTCGCCGAGGGAGTAGGCTACTACAACGGGACCCAATTCTCTCCGGAGGGCCGAGGCGCCAACCAAGCCCGCCTATGCTTCGGCCACCCAACTCCCGAGACTATTTCAGAAGGCATTGCCGAACTGGCCCGCATCTTTACCAAGCATGGTGTGATGGGCGGTTAGCGGCAAAAAGCCTCAAGCCCGAAAAGCCCTGTTCAAAAAGGCAGAGGCCCCGATTAGATCGAGGCCTCTGCCTTTTTGACGCTAATACTCTGTTTTCCCGGTGGTTTGACAAGCTCACCACGAACGGCGAGTGTTCTCCTTTCGGTTCGTCCTGAGCTTGTCGAAGGACCCGCGCCTGGACACCTCGAATCACGGACCCTACGGCGTCAGGTCCATCGCCTCGACCACTCTGGTGAAGGGTATGTTGGCCGCCTGGTTTACTTCCTCAACCAACTGCTGGCCCGACGCCTCGAACAGGCACATAACTTTGGAGTCACCAGGAACATAGGTGCTCCGGATGTAGCGCACCTGCTTGCCTTTGCTGGTAAATTCCTGACTGGTTTCGATGGCGGCCTTTTGGGCGCCGCCCAACTGCTCCAGGGTGATTCCAGGAAGGTCCCGCTCAACCATATAAACAGCCATGATGTGATCCTCCATCTCCAAATTCGGTATGGCTACATTTAACCGTTGTTCGGCCTGCCGCTCATCGGTATATCTGCCCAATTTTTGCCAACCAACTTCCCATACCTATCGTACGGCGCTTCATACAGGGATCAGAGAAATATCGATTGGGATAGGCAAATGTTCCCATCTGAACTTTTCCACCATGGGAAAGGCGATCGGTGAAGCTAGGAGCTTGGCCGGACGATGGGGGTCACAATCGTATACGGTCGGCGTAGGCCGCCGCCTCGGTACGGTTGGAAGAGTCCGTTTTGCTCAGGATGCTGGTCACGTGGTGAGCGACGGTACGGACACTGATGAACAGTTCGTCGGCGATCTCCTGGTTGCTCCGGCCGGCCGCTATCAGCCGGAGCACTTCCATTTCACGCTGACTAAGGCCGGCTAATCTGGCGGGATCCGGACTATCAGATTCCAACTGCTGTTTCATCGCGGCTACCCATTCGGGCGGGGCCAACTCGTAGGCCATCCGGAACTGCTCTTCAGCCTCGGATTCAGCCCCCCGCGCTTTCAGCAAAAGACCGTAGTTGTAATGAGTCTCGGGACCGTCGGGCCGCAGCCGCAGCGCTTCAGCATAATGATTCGCCGCCCCTTCCAGGTCACTCCGGGAATGCAAAAGTATCGCCAGATTAGTGTGCGCTTCAGGGTAATCGGGCCTAAGCCGCAAAGCCTCCATGTAATGAGGCTCGGCGCTCGCCTGGTCTCCCTGATTTTCTTGCAGAATCGCAAAATTGTAATGTGCTTCCGGGTAATCCGGGCGGATACGTAGCGCCTCCAGGTAATGCGCGTGAGCATCGCCGGGTCTCTCGGTGTCCTCCAGCAACATGGCGTAGTTGTTATGAACCTCGGCGTATTCAGGCCGCAGGCGCAATGCTTCCGAGTAATGTGATTCGACCTCGACTAATTGTCCGCTGGCCCTGAGCAGGTTGGCGTAGCTATAGTGCGCGTCCACGTATTCAGCCCGAAAGTTGAGAGCTTGACGGTAATGGTCCGCGGCGCCTTGGTGGCTTCCTCTGGATTGGAGGAACCCGGCGTAGTTGTAATGAGCCTCGGGATATTCTGGACGTAGCCGTAACGCTTCTCGGTAATGCTGGGCGGCGGCGGCTTCGTCCCCTTGCGCTTTACGGAGGATCGCCATATTGTTGTGGGCTTCCGGGTAGTCCGTCCTCAGCCGCAGCGCCTCTTGGTAGCAGCGAGCCTCTTCTTCGCTGTTCTCCCGCTCAGTACCTATCAAGCTGAGTGCTCTAAGCAGCCAAGTCTCGGCAGTTGGGGCCCGCTCCAATCCCGATTCCGACACCGCCTCATTGAAGCCCGTCACCCGGTATAGCGTCCGATGGGGCAAGAGGTCGCCTTGCAGCGTCCGGCTTCCCATCTCTTCAAAGTCCTAAAGAGGCAGGTCCACCACATCCAAGACATTGCCCGTTGTATAAACTTCGTCCAAACCGGCGGCTTCGGCCACGGGCCTGGCCAAATCTACTCCCCGGCCTACCCATCCCTCTCCTGTCTGCAACTGGATGCATTCACCGAAACAACATCCCACACGGATAGGCATATGGGGAGTCTCGGACAAGGCTGGAGATGTCTGGTTGTGGCGCCGCCAGGCTTCAATGAGTCTAAGAGCATACTGAAGGGCGGCGTCAGGACTCTCGAACAAGAACATATGGCCTTCCGAAGCGAAGGCACTGTGAAGGCTGCCGTACTGGCCCGCCATCGACTCGGCCAGGTATTTGTACTCGCCCAACAATACGGCAATCCGGTCCCTGGGCAACCTGGCGGCTTCTAGTGGAGACCGGTCGAGCCGGGTTGAGATAACCGCGAAGTATGGACCCATATAAGCCCCTCAGGACTGGGCGTGGATGATGCGGCTCCAGCAAGGCCGCCCGGGGCTAACTAAGTTCCTCCGCCGAAACGTGAAGGCCTTCGGTGATCGCTATGTAAGGAAGTCCCGCCTCATCATTCGCCCGTTGAACCACATCCGGCGACATCGCCTCGAACAAACAATAGCACTTGTCTTCGCCGGGAACAAAAAAGGACCTCAGGTACCTGACGGGCGTGCCTTCGCTTGTCATCTTTCCGGTAGTCGTTTTGGCCAAGGAAGCCGCGGCCGCCAGTTTTTCTTTGTCAAAGCCGGGCAAGTGCCGCTCAACGATATAGTTAGGCATGTTACCCTCCGTCAGGTCAGGCGATGTTTACCAAGTAGAGCAAGAAGATTATACAATGTCTTACCGCCTTGGCATCAACCTGATACCGGGGGTGGAGGTCGGGGCTAACAACCCGGCTTATTCACAATCTGTTGGTCCACCTTACGGGTCAGGAATTTGCCTCCGCCCAGGGTGGCTTTGAGTTCGCCGTCCTCCACTGCCACGGCGCCTCTCAGGATGGTCATCACCGGCCAGCCTTCGATATCAAAACCGTCCCAGATGCTGTAGTCGGTGATGTGGAAGTCGGCGCCGGTCAGGCGCTTCTTGATGCTGGGGTCAATCAGGACTATGTCGGCGTCGCTGCCCGGTGCGATCACTCCTTTTTGGGGATACAGACCCATGATCTTGGCGGCGTTGGCCGAGGTCACGTCCACGAACCGCTGCAAGGACATGCCCCGCTTAGAAACACCCTCGCTGTAGGTAATGCCGACCCGGGTCTCGGCGCCGTTATGCCCTCCGGTAACATCGGAAATTGTTCGGCCTTCGATCTTAACGTCCCAGGAGGTGCAATATTCGTCGGTCGCCATGGTGTGCAGGCCGCCGTTGACGATGCCGCTCCACAGCATCTGCCGGTCTTCTTCGGACTTCAATGAGGGATAGGTGTGGTACTTCATGCCATTCTCTTCCCGGTAATTATCCGAGCTGAAGCAGCAGTAGTTGTGCAGCGTTTCGCCGTAGACCGGCATGCCCTTGGCCCGCGCCTCGGCTATCGCGTCTACCCCTTGCTTGGCGGAGACGTGGACGAAATATACCGGTGAGCCGGTCCACTCGGCCACCCGCAGCACGCGCCGGAAAGAGACGTCCTCGGACTCGTTGCTGTGGACCAGCGGCATGTTCCACCACTCGGTGCGCTCTTCATCGGTCAGCTTGCGGTACATGTGCTGGACCATGTCATCGTCTTCCGAATGGACCAACAGCATGGCGCCTAGCCGCTGAATCTGCTCCATCAGGTCATGCAGATGGCCCGTGCCGACCATTCGGGGCTCCCCAGACATGGCAGGCGGACGGATGTTGGTTGTGAAAATCTTGACGCTGGCAAAACCGTCTTGCACATGCTCGCCTAGCTGACCCAAGATGTTATCGGGGATGGCACCCAGCATCATCAGATGGTGGGCGTAGTCCGCGTAGGAGTTGCCTCGCCAAACCGACGTGCGTTCCTGAATCGCTTGGTTGAGGTCGATGCCGGGCCACTGGATAGCGAAGTCCATCAACGTGGTGGTGCCGCCGAACAAGGCCGCCCGGCTTACTTGATCCGGTGGGGCCGTGGTCAGATCGCCATGTCCCATGATTGGGGCGGCGATGTGGGCATGGGGTTCGATGCCTCCTGGAATCACGACTTTCCCGCCGGCATCGATGGTCCTACCCACATCATCGGTGATCGTGCCGGGAGCGGCCACTGCTACGATTTTTTCCCCTTGGATCGCGATGTCCCAATCGCCGACACCCCACGGCGTAACAACTTGGCCGCCACGAATCATTAGGTCTAGCATCAACAGGCCTCCTTATGTCACGTTTGTTGTTCTTTCCAATGCAAGCTGCATACGGCCAACCTCAACCTCTTGCCAGCCCTTGGAGCGACGGTCAATTCAGGCAGAAGAACGCGCCTCTTGGGGCAGGGCTTCTTCCCAGTCGGGGAGCAGGTGGTGAGACGTACTGGGCAACAGATAAATCCCGGCGATCCCGATGGCACTCAGAGTGAAAGATGCCAGGATCGTCACGTTAAAGTCCCCCGTTA
>CERE01083966.1_pt1 | contig 11244 bp, 9 predicted proteins | sample 530911 | NCBI WGS metagenome assembly CERE01 (sample SAMEA2621092, study PRJEB7988) | marine metagenome | biome: marine biome (ENVO:00000447); feature: mesopelagic zone (ENVO:00000213); material: "saline water (ENVO:00002010), including plankton (ENVO:xxxxxxxx)" | depth 800 m
TAAAAGAGGAGCGCTAACCTTAGCCGGTTACAGAAAAATACCACTAGGGAGCAGTTGTAAACGCCTCCCACCCAGCAGCTTTCCGAACTGCGCTTTCCCCGTGGAAGCATCAGCCGGTGCAACACCCCAATCAATAAAAGCAAAAATACGCAGCAATACTGAGCCGGATCTAATAGCTGTAGCGTCCTCATATTGAGAATTCAAGCAAACCGAGACCTAAGGGTATACCCCTAGATCCACTTTTGCTAGGATGCCTCCAATAGTGATTCGATACAAATGAGAGAGTGACGATGGACTTTGGAGCATTAGTTAAAGCAAGACGCAGTATTCGCGGCTACAAAAAAGACCCGGTTCCCAGATCAGTACTGCGAGAAATCGTCGAGATTGCAAAAGGCGCTCCGTCGTCTATGAACACTCAACCTTGGCATATGCACATAGTCACTGGCGAGCCGCTTGAGCGTATCCGCAAAGGCAATACCGAGAATATGATGGCGGGCATTCCACCGAAGCGTGACTTCCCCATGAAAGAAGCCTACGAGGGCTTGCACCGACAGCGCCAAGTTGACGTCGCCATTCAGTTGTTTGAAGCCATGGGCATTGCCCGCGATGACAAAGAGATGCGTACCGATTGGGTGATGCGCGGTTTTCGCCAGTTCGACGCCCCCGTATCCATTGTCTTAACTTACGACAAGTACCTAGAGCCCGCTGCTATTAGTCAGTTTGACTTGGGCGCTGTTGCTTACGGTATTTGTTTGGCTGCCTGGGAGCGTGGACTGGGAACCGTCATTAACGGCCAAGGCATTATGCAATCGGCCGTGGTACGTGAACACGCGGGTATTCCTGAAGACCAGAACATTATGATTTGTATCGCCATGGGTTACCCAGACGAGAGCTTCGCCGCCAACAGCGTTAAGTCTGTGCGCGCCGACAGTGAAGACTTTGTCCACTACATAGGGTTTGACGTGGACGATGAGGCACAGACAGCCTGAAACCGGCCGTGAGCCAAGCTCGCTCCACTAGTCCCTGAATTAATAGCGTTAGGAATATCCGGGGGCTTTTACAAAAAGGCAGTTGCTCGTAGAGAACAAAGCCAAATAGTGCTACTGGATTTTTTGTTCTTTTCTGCCAGATGACAAATTGCATCTAATGATGACTAGCTCGGCTTTGAATCCGTTTTTCGAAACGCCCAAATTTCGCAAAATCCCTATAGAGGGAACCGTTCGTTGTCGACAGAACGATCTCAACGAATACTGTTCCCTCTACCGATTACGCCAGTGATCGTTTACCCCACTAGAAAATGAAGTCAGTAGCTGAGAAAGTGCTCTGCCAACGATTGCTGAAGGCCCAGTTGCTTGACGAAATTATCCACCTGATCGCGAGTTCCCCTTGATAGATCATTCAGCTCTTCAACGGCGTCTCGAACAACCAACAAACTGCCATTAATATCCTCACTGGCGACAAACTGCTGTCCCAGTGCAACGGCCACGCCTTTGGTTACTTCACCAACCTGGTCTGAGTTTTTATTGATAGATTCAAAAGTCTTTACGGTTGCATCCAGTGAATTCTGCATGGAGTCCGACAGCTTCTCGCAACTCTCAAGTGCCATTCCCGTTTCCTGTAAACTCGCTCGAAATACTTCCACGATGCGTTGAATTTCCTGAGTCGAGTTCTGTGTTTTTTGCGACAGGGCTCTTACCTCTTCGGCGACTACCGCAAAACCACGGCCATGCTCGCCCGCTCTAGCGGCCTCAATGGCGGCATTCAGCGCTAGCAGATTTGTTTGATCGGCAATCACACCAATCATATCCAACACATTGTCCATTTGAGCGCTATCACCGTGAAGTCTTGCCATCTGCTGACTCATTGTCTGGATCTGTGATGTCACTTTATTCACCGCGCCTACGATATCGCCCACTTCGCGACTTCCCACCGCTAGCAGCTGTCGAATACTGTCGACCGTTTCAGAAGCGTGCACTGTCTGGCCACTGACCTCCTGCACCGAAGCAACCATTTGCTCCATAGCGACCGATACCTGATCGAGATGTCCCATTTGATGATCGAGGTGAGTACAGGTTTTAGCATGACTGTCAGCGGCTTGGCTAGCCACATCAGTCACCGCGTGCTGCCCATCCCTAATTCGTGCCAGCGAAGCTCGAAGCTGCTTACTGAGCATCATCTGCGCTAAGGTGATAGCGCCTTCTTCCGAACGATCACCGGTGAAAATATACTGGGCTAGCGGATCATCTACCACTTGCTTTGCCCCTTTCACCAAACGATTAATCGCGCGGTATATTTTCCAAACCAATCCAGCACTCAGCACGGCGGCACCGAGCGATAGCCACAAGGGAGCCGCAGGGAACTGCATCAGAACGATGAGTAGCACCAACGCGACACATTTTCCCTTTAGTCCAAAACTGGGCACTCTAAACAACGATTTATCGCTCTTGAGCCGCGTATAGGCAGCCTCCGCTCGAGACTTTTGTTCGCTAGTCGGCCTGGTTCTAACCGATTGATATTCATCGATGGCACCCTGGCTGTCCGCTATCGGCGTGACGAAGGCATCGACCCAATAATAACCACCTTCTTTCGTGCGATTTTTTACCAACCCCATCCAACCATCGCCCTGCTTTAAGGTTTTCCAGAGAGTTCCAAAAGCCTGCGAAGGCATGTCAGGGTGACGCACAACATTATGCGCCTGACCCATGAGTTCTTCGAGCTCAAAACCGGAAGTTTCACAGAAGCTCTGATTGGCATCCGTAATAACCCCTTTTAAATTGGTCGTCGAAATCAGAAACTGATCATCTTTAACCTGAGTTTCTCGATTAATTATGGGTTGATTATTTCGCATTCAACACCTCCATCATTTCGACACTGTCGTCACTCAAATCACAGGGTCGAAAGAGGTAGTAACCTTGCAACAACAAATTGGTGACGCCTAGCTGCTTAATGAACTCTAATTGCTCTTTCGTCTCAATCCCTTCCACTACGACTGTGGCGCCTAAGTTCTGACATAGCTTGAGCATGGCCTTAAAGGTCATTCGGCGACGCTCGTTTTGATTAATATCCATCAACAGATTGCGATCCAGCTTAACGATATCCACTTGAAACTGACTTAAATAATCGAGCGTTGAATAACCTGCACCGAAATCGTCCAGTGCCAATATGACGCCCTGATCTCTAACCCATTGAAAAATATCAGCGGCATCTTTTGCGTCCACCGGCAGAGCTTCAGTTTCGGTCACTTCAAAGATAAAGCGCGAGCGTTCTACCCCCGCCCCATCGATCATCTGTAGAACATCGTTGATTAATACTCGATTGGTAATTTGAGGAAGATTAAAATTAATCGCCAAACAGGTGGTGGAATCGTGCAGAACATTTTTAGGCATAGTAGTTAAAATCCTTTCAACCACGTAAATAGCAATCTTGTACAAGTAGCCATACTTCTCCGCCACACTAATGATACGCAGAGGCGAGATGTAACCCAACTGAGGGTGCTGCCAGCGCAGTAGAAATTCTATTGCCGCCACCCGACCGCTGGCTTGATCAACGATCGACTGCGCGGCAAGATGCAGCTGATTGTTATCCAGCCCCGCGCAAAGATCCTCAAACAGCTCTTCATCACCAACATCGCTTTGGTCGCGGGAAAACAGATTCCCTATGGTTGTGCGTCCTTTGGCTTCCTCCAAGGACTCTTCAGCGCGGGCAAGAAGTTCATCTTTACTGAAACTTCCATTCAAGCCATGAGCAGCACCGATGAACAAACGAGGTATAATTTGGTCGAACCCTAGGGTTACTGACTCATTGAGGACCGACGGCGCCTGTAGAGAAAACTCGCGAATCGAACGAGCCGACTGCGTTAAAAGAACCGCGAAGCGGCGTTTGCTAAGACGATAGATACTGCCACCATTACCGGCCACAAGTGACAATCTTTCTGCCAAAACTTTGGCAATTACCTTTCCCCCGACCTTATTAGTGAACTCGACTAGCACGAGTTCACAGGGAGAAAAATCCTTGCGTTGCAGTTCTGCGGCTATATCAAGCTCCAATAAATGGTGATTACCCACCCCCGTCTCACTATCGTAAAAGCCATGCTGATTACTATCGCGGTTCAGCCATTCACTGATATTGTCACTGACTGAGAGAAATCGTGTCATCCGTCCCTGTGCATTGTGTATCGGAGCAATGGACTGCATGGCCCAATACAACCCCCCTGCTTTATTTCGGTTGAGGATGCGCCCCCTCCAAATCTTTCCGTCGCGTATTCTTGCCCATATCTGTTTGTGTAGCGCCGGCGGCGTGCGTCCAGAATTCAACAAACTGGGCGTCTTCCCAATGACATCTTCGGAGCTATAACCGGAGACCTCTGTAAAGCGCTGATTGACAAACTGTATGGTGCCATCAACATCGGTTAACAACACTGCCGCACCGGACAATTCAATCAAGCGCTGCCACAGCGCCTCATCCAACTGAATATCACCAACCATCTAAGCAAACCCCTGCCATATTCTTTCCTTATGCACTCAGCCTCATCACTCAATTTGATTTACATCAACTTAAGCTCATTCTGTCACGTGTAACATTTATATCGATGGTTTTTCAGATTGTGAATAGCCGTTCTAACCTTGACAAAGTCCTGTCAACACAGTGTCAACTATTTCTTGACACCTAACACCAAACACATGCAATTAACTGGATACTCTGCTTATTTTCTGGCGGTGTAGTTAAGTATTGTTCTAGGAGCAACTGTGGGAGCAACAAACAGCCCCCCAATTGGCGTTATTGATCGCTTTCGATCGAGTCTGGCACAAAAGGGAATTAGCATTACCCAGCTGTCTGAAGATCTCGGCGTTAGCCGTCAAGCTATCTACAACTGGATAAAAAGCGGAGCTATCAGTCAACGCTATATCGAGCCGCTTTGTCAGATCTTGGAGATTAAAGCCGAATGGCTACTCTTCGGCACGCCGCAGTTGCAGGACTGCACGGACAGCTGCTATCAAAATTGCGAACTAAAAGTCACCTTGATTGATCTGCTACTCAATAATCGCAAGTTGATTGTTGAGCACAATATATTGACACAAGAAATTTTATGGCATGGCGATACCATAAACGAATTTGAAGGTAGCGAATTACCTTCGGACACCGATAGTTTACGTGAATGGATAGACCCGGATTACTACCATATGTTTCACCATGCACTACTGCGATATCACCTCTACAAAGATAGACAAAAAGTTATCTTTCCAATACGTCAAGAAATTCCGCATAAGAGCCGTTGGCTAGAACTTGAATTTGAAAGCCATTGCAACAATCAAATAGTGATCTATTCGCTACAAGAGTTTAAGGCCTGAATAAATACTACTTCTAGGTATCGACTTCGACGTCTCATAATAACCAGCGCCCAGCAGTAAGTCTTTTATGGTGCCAAACCATGGATTACCGCGTCGCTAGGTTCCTCGCAATGACGTGTTTCAGAGCTGTCCCAGGTAAGAGTAAACCTCTTCACTTTATAGATTTCTAGAAACCCAGGCACTAGATAGATCGAACGCTAACGCACCAAAAGGGGCAAGTCATGCATAAACAGTTGCACAATGACTCACCAACAAGAAATCCACACACGGTTATAATCACAGACTAATTATCTGATGCCGCAATGCCATTCATGCGCTCGATTGAAATCAATTCATTGTCTACCGCACCGATCATTGAAAGTGCATCGTCACGACTCCCCTGGAGCCAAGACTGAGCATTACTCACCTCAATCAACACCGGCATGCGGTTGTGTATCTGTGCACATTTGGCATTGGGTTGCGTGGTCAAAGTCACCAGCTCTGCACCAAACTCTCTGTTAAAATAGATGCCCGCCATCAACAGCGGTGTTCGATTCGCGTGAACAAATTGGTATTTGGTTTTTCGAGGCCCTGCTTCAGCGCGCCATTCATACCACCCCGAGCAAGGCACCAAGCACCGATGATTGTGAAAAGCCTGTTTGAACGTCTTCTTTTCGGCCACAGTCTCACCTTGCGCATTGATGATGACTCGTTTCGACCAATCCGGTTTTATTCCCCAGCGTGTCTTGCACACCCCGATGTCATTGTCTTCGGCCACCAGCACATCGACATTGTCGGTAGGCCGAAGATCGGTATTGGTCGTCGTGTTAAAATCAACGCCTAAGGTTTCGGACACCCATTGACTGAGCGAACTGTCGGTTACATTCAAGCGACCACACACAGTGACTCTCCTCTACTAATCCGTGAATGTAATACAGTGTAAACAACAAGCCCAACCATGAGAACTCCAACAAGCATTGCTCCTTGCACGCGAAACCTTACTCTGTGGTCAAGCTTAAACTGCCAGCTTGTCCACTTAACCCGCGAGTGAACATTGAGCTGGGTCAACCCCTCACAAAAAAGACACAGCAAACGGCATTGGTCGTTCGACAAGTGGTTTTTCTCAGTCGAGGAGCTTGGTAGAGTTGTCTGTAGATGTCATCAGCATGTGTGAGTATGAGTTTTATTCGTTAACATAGTAGACGATCAACAGACAGGGAGCGCGGTGAGAGATGAAACACAGAGCAGTACTTTATGGATTGATGTTGCTCGCTTCAAGCTTTGCGGCCTCAGCGGCAACACCTGTTTCAGAGACTGCTGAGGATAAGCCTGCAACTAGCGTGAATGCGCACGACATTGTGGCCAAGGCAATTGACCATTGGCGCGGACTCAGCTCCTACTCTGAAATGACCATGACCATCAACCGCCCAGATTGGCAACGCAGTGTGTCGATGATGGGGTGGACACAGGGCAGTGAACAAACCTTGATTCGTATCACCGCCCCAAAAAAAGACGTCGGCAATGGCACGCTGTTAAAAGGCAATGCCATGTGGTCATTTGCACCGAAGATTAATCGGGTGGTGAAAATCCCTTCGTCGATGATGGGACAAAGCTGGATGGGTTCAGACTTTTCCAATAACGATGTGGCACGTTCCGATGATATTGTCGATCAGTACAGCCACCGCTTACTGAGCCAAGAGCAGCACGAGGCACACAACATTTATGTTATAGAGGCCATTCCCTACGAAGATTCTGCTGTCGTCTGGGGACGCGAGGTTTTGCGGGTGCGCGATGACTATGTGCTGTTGCAACATCAGTTCTTTGATCAAGATGATCTGCTGGTGAAACAACTCAACACATTGAGTATCAAGACTATGGATGGCCGCCCCGTGGCAGCACAGCAACGAATGCAAAAGCAAGATGCGACCGAGGAGTGGACAGAAATTATCATCCACAATGCGGATTTTGATATTGATGTCAGTCCGCGTCAGTTTACCTTATCTAACCTGCGCAACCCGCGTCCTTAACGGTTGGAGACTAGAGCCCCATGCTAACCTCAAAACTAGCTTGGCGTAATCTATGGCGGCATCCTCGCCGAACATGGCTGACCATTGCGGCGATGGTATTTTCCAATGTGTTGTTGGTCTTTATGATCAGTATGCAATTTGGAATGTACCACCGCATGATCGACAACACCCTGCGCCTGATGACCGGCCACCTACAAGTACAGCTTGACGGCTATCAAGACCTGCCAAGGATTCACAAGGTAGTGCCCAACATCGAACAACTGGCCGAGGATTTACGTCGACTCAGTGCGCAAGCCAAACAATTGTCAGAAGACTCGAATCAACCGAATGTTGAACAACCGCCTTCCATTCAGGTGGCCGCCCGTGCTCAGGGTTTTGCTCTGGTATCAAGTCAGGAACGCAGCTATGGCGCAATGATTATTGGTGTCCAACCTGATTATGAAGGCAAAATCTCTAGCCTTCCGGGGTTGGTCAAGCAGGGCGACTATCTCAGCTCGGATTCAGACGCTGAGGTAGTGATCGGATTAGCCTTGGCGCGAAATCTAAAAGTAACACTCGGGGATGAATTAACCTTGCTGGGCTCAGGACGAGACGGCTCTTTTGTCGCGGATGTGGTGCGTGTTCGCGGTCTATTCGACAGCGGCGTGGCTGACTTAGATCGCAATTTAATTCACATGCCACTGAAACGTTTTCAAGAATCCTTTGCCATGGGAGAGAGTGGTCATCAACTGGTGATTATGAGTGAGGACTTTTACCAGCTCGACACGCTCAAAAGTCAGCTTCAGCCGGCGCTGAGCTTGCAACCCAAATTGAAACTACTGGATTGGCAAGAGCTGCAGCCAGGATTGAGACAAGCCATCATTGCCGACATGGCCAGCGCCTGGTTTATGTATGGGGTATTGATTCTACTCGTGGCTTTCAGTGTACTAAACACACAGTTGATGTCGGTGTTGGAACGAACTCGCGAGTTCGGTATCGTCATGTCGCTGGGGTTGAGGCCCAACCGGCTCGGTGGGCTGGTCATGCTCGAATCGCTATTGATGGCCTCCATTGGATTGGCACTGGGGATGCTGTTGGGCGTTGCCTTAGTCACTTACCTCAATCAAAACGGCTTTATAATTCCCGGCACCGAAGAAGCCATGGCTCGCTACAATATGCCGTCTCGAATTTACCCATCTTTAAATGCCGGTGCACTCTTACTGGGCCCCTCTATCGTCTGGCTGGGTTGCCTACTGGCATCTTTATATCCGGCTTTACGCTTGCAATTTTTGCATCCCATCGAAGCCATGAGGAGCAGCCAATGATGCCGGTTTCGCCGTTTAAATTGAGTGGAGTCTTGTGGGTTCTTGCGTGGCGTAATTTGTGGCGTAACTATAGACGCACCTTAATCATGCTCACAGCCATTGCCGTGGGTGTGTGGGCGATGATCTTTCTCACCGCCATGATGCGCGGCATGGTGGATGACATGGTGCGAGGCAGTACCAGCACTCTGTTGGGACACGTGCAGCTGCACCACCCACAGTATCGCGACGATCCGAACATCGTGAACAGTATGCCTCCGCCATCGACCTCGTTGCAGCAAGCTCTCAATAGTGAGTCGGTTGTCGCTTGGACCACGCGCGTGCGAGTACCAGCCGTGATTTCCAGCGAGCGAGAAACCACTGGCATTACCTTGGTTGGCATAGACCCCGAATCTGAACGCCCACTGTCATTTATCGCCCATAAGATTACCGAAGGCCGCTACCTAGAAAGCCCGAATGATCGCGGTGTGATTTTGGGCAAGCGTTTGGTTGATAAACTGGAGACTCGACTCGGCAAACGAGTGGTGCTGATGAGTCAGGATCCAGACAACAATGTCGTCGATCGCGGCTTTCGTGTGGTGGGTATCTACCGCAGTGATCCGAGTATGATTGAAGAACAATTTGCCTTTGTGGGACGGACAACTGCGCAAGGTTTTTTGCACATGGGTGAGCAAATATCAGAAGTGGAAGTGCTGGGCTCAGATTATCGTCAGGCCAAGAGTCTGGCGGTGCCATTGCGACAAACTGCAAACAACGAGACGGTGCCGATTGAAGTGCTGAGCTGGACTGAAATTGATCGCTACCTCGGCTCCATGCTACCCATGATGGATGGCTTTGTGTTGGTATGGATTATCGTGGTATTTACCGCGCTATCCTTTGGGCTGGTGAACACACTGGCGATGGCAGTGTTTGAGCGCGTGCGTGAAATTGGCTTGATGCAAGCACTGGGCATGAAACCTCAAGCGATTATGTTGCAGGTTTTGTTTGAATCTATTTTTCTGCTAGTGATCGGATTAGTCATTGGCAACCTGAGCGCTTGGCTCACCATTCTACCGCTGCAATCAGGCATTGATATTTCGGTGGTTGCCCAAGGATTAGAGATGGGTGGCATGAGCAGTATGCTCTACCCATCGCTCCAGATAGAAGACATGATACTGGCCACCGTTGTCGTTTTGCTCTTGGGCATGGGCGCCAGTCTGTTGCCGGCTTGGCGAGCAGCGCGTCTCGATCCGATCAAAGCACTGACTAAACACTAATGAGGACGACATAATGAGTGCGGTGACCTGCCAAGGTTTGGTAAAACGCTTCCAACAAGGTGATCAAACCATCTACGGCCTCGACCATGTCGACTTAAGTGTTGCTGAAGGTGGCTTTCTCTGTTTGTCCGGCCCATCGGGTTCCGGCAAGACGACCTTACTCAATGCTATTGGCGGCTTAGACAAACCCGATCAAGGCTCGATCACCATAGCCGGTTGCTGTATTGATGCATTGAGCAAAGGCCAGTTGGCCGACATGCGTTTGAGTAATATTGGGTTTGTCTTTCAAGCCTACAATCTAATCCCAGTCCTCAGCGCGCGAGAAAATGTTGAATTCGTTATGCAGGTGCAAGGGCTATCGGCCAGTGAACGACGCCAAGCCGCGGATGATATTTTGCGCGAGGTTGGGCTGCAAGGGCTGGAAGATCGCCGCCCTGCGCAACTATCCGGAGGACAACAACAACGGGTAGCGGTAGCTCGCGCCATCGTCTCCAAACCGGCTCTGGTGTTGGCTGACGAACCCACAGCCAATCTCGATTCCCACACCGCCGAACAATTGATGAACCTTTTCGTTGAGCTCAATGTAAAACATAAAGTCACCTTTATTATCGCCACCCACGATACGCGGGTCATGGAGTATGCCAAACGTTTGATCCGTATGGTGGATGGAAAGATTGTTGAAGACGAAATTCGCTAACGCTATGAAGCTCACAAGAACACTAACGATATCTTTGCCGCTAGTTTTAGCAGCACTAACCCCCACATTCGCAGAGCCGATAAGTGGCCATCTAAAGTATCGAGCACAAGCCACTCACTACCCCAGCGACAGCCTCTTCCGGCAGCAACAATCGACTACGACTTACGACCATAGTGCCGATCTGCGTCTTCAATGGTCGGCCACCAAAAACCACTGGTCTGTGCAGCTGGATTATCAAGTGTTAGCCATTGCCGGTGATGGCGTTGAACTCGCGAACCGTTTTAATACCAGCGCACTCAACAACACTTTGATTTCAGGAGGGTTTCCCGATGACGATCAACGCCTTTGGGATCTCACTCACCGCTTCAGTGACAACCATCGCCACCTACTATTGCATCGACTCGACCGCGCGCATCTCACCTACACTGGCGAGCAATCCGTTTTTCGGCTAGGCCGCCAAGTACTGAGCTGGGGTAACGGTCTGATCTACAACCCGATGGATTTTTTCAACCCTTTTGATCCCGCAGCGGTGGATACCGAATACAAAACCGGCGACGACATGGCCTACGGACAGTATTTGTTTAACAACGGCGATGATCTCCAAGCGGTGTATGTTGCGCGTCGAGACGAAAACCA